>Ga0206126_10001689_pt1 | contig 25852 bp, 20 predicted proteins | sample Helgoland_Spring_5_FD_148621 | JGI IMG/M metagenome (GOLD analysis project Ga0206126, IMG submission 148621) | Pelagic subsurface seawater microbial communities from Kabeltonne, Helgoland, North Sea - Helgoland_Spring_Bloom_20160412_1 | ecosystem: Environmental > Aquatic > Marine > Epipelagic ...
CTCATCGCTTTATGAGCACTTGCCAAGTGCTCATAAAGTGAGAACCCCGGACTGGATTTCTTCTAATTAATTAGCTTAGAGGGGAGTTTTTGCTCAAATAGGGGAGATTTTGAAAAGGGCTTGTGCGATCGAGTTTTGTGGTGGCAGAGGGTGTTTTCAGAATCTCCCCGATTTGAGCAAAAACTCCTTTTAGTTGTTCTTCCCGTGTGGCTTAGATCGATGGCTCCATGCTAAAGCGGTTCCCCGCTCCGTGGAAGACGGTCGACCTCTGCGATGGCAAGGTGTTCCCAGAACGACCGGCTCTCAGGCAGGACATTGTACGCACGTGTAATTCCCAGGAGCTCAAGCAGCTCCTTTGCTAGGCCGATCCTGCGGATGTGCGGCGCGGTCCACAGCATGACGCAAGCGTCGCCAGCGTCTCGCCAGCAGAAGACGGGGAGGTTGAGCCACGACGGGGATGGGTTTTGTGGGTCTGTGAAAACTGCAATTTTCTTGCGGAGGGTGAAATTGTCGAAGAGTTCATCAGTTTCCTTTATCTGGAGCGTGTAGAGCTCACCGCCGCGCTTCCACGCCGCGAGCAGCTGCGGGCGAAGTTGCAGAAACTCCGATTTGTGCTTTCGCAGTGCGTCATACATTTTAAAGAATTCCTCCTCGGTCTCGATCAGTTGGAGTGTCTTTTCCAGCGTCTTCACGTGGTTGAGCAATGCCGCGTGCGCCATGCTGCACACACGCACGCCCACACGCACAAGTTGCAAATTCATTCAGTCCCAACCAATGTCGCGTAGCCGTCCCAACCAAAATTGCACGATTGCTCACGAATATTGTTCCATTCGCCACCCAAGCGCATCCACATGGGATGCACCATACACCCCGTTTTACAGCAAAACTCGATCGCACAGGCCCTTCTCAGAATCTCCCCGATTTGAACAAAAACTCCCCTCTAAGCTTATTAATTAGAAGAATTCCAGTCCGGGGTTCTTACTTTATGAGCACTTGGCAAGTGCTCATAAAGCGATGAGGGGACGACCATTACTTCAGAATTGAACAAATTTTAATGGGTAGGGTAGGGTAGAAAATACGGACCGTTCAAATATGTTCAATTCTGAAGTAATGGTCGACCCCTCATCGCTTTATGAGCACTTGCCAAGTGCTCATAAAGTAAGAACCCCGAAGCGCTCCAAGGCTACTAAATTAGCTTAGAGGGGAGATTCTACTCAAATCGGGGAGATTCTGAGAACACCCCGTTTTACAGCAAAACTCGATCGCACAGGCCCTTCTCAGAATCTCCCCGATTTGAACAAAAACTCCCCTCTAAGCTTATTAATTAGAACAATTCCAATCCGGGGTTCTTACTTTATGAGCACTTGGCAAGTGCTCATAAAGCGATGAGGGGATGACCATTACTTCAGAATTGAACAAATTTAGTTTGGTCTTCCCGCCAAACCTTGCAACTTTGTGTGCGTGGGTGGGAAGCAGGTAGGAAGAAAGGGTGCACCCACACCATCCACTCGCCTGCTCCATGGACACCCTACTGGGCAGGCACATTTCCGACGCTGCGGCCGACGTGTACGAGCAGCTGGGCGGCGGGTTGAGCGAGGCCATCTATCAGAAGGCGATGGCGATCGCGTTGCGGCAGCGGGGGTGTGCCGTCGACACGGAGATTGTCGTACCCATCGTGTATTGTGGCTCCTACGTCGGCTTTGTGCGGCCAGACCTCGTGATAAACAGGCAGGTTGTGCTCGAGCTAAAGGCGGTGACCAAGATCGTCGAAACGCACGTGGTGCAGCTGCGCGCCTACCTGAGGTGGCTGCCTCCACCACCGCCCAGCTGCGCGCGCATTGAGAGCAAGCTCCTCGGCGCCGTGATCAACTTTGCAAGCAGCAGGGTGGAGGTGAAGGCGACCATGCTCGAGGGCACGGAGGAGGTGGATTGAAGCCGTGGAGAGGCGGAGGGGACCGCCGCAATTTGACTCGATTCGGAGGGTAGAGGGTAGTAAGCGTCAAACTTGCGTCTTTTGGCATTGGTATTAGAGGGATTGCGTTGGTTGGCGTCCCATGGGCCGCACCGGCAAGTCGTCGAAGCGGCGCGGTCCCAAAGCGTCCCCGCCGTTACGGATGCGTCCGGTGGCCGACAACGCCAACGCGGACGCGTGCGTAATGTGCGGTGCCTTGCAGCAGGACAAGTTTGACTCGACCCTCATGTGCGCGTTGGGACACGCCACGTGCTTCGCGTGCGTGGCGGCGGGTGTCCAGCCGCACCCGCTCTGTGGGCACGCTTGCAATGGGTTCAAGTACCAATGTGCTGGGTGCGAGACCTGGCTGTGCGTCAACAAGACGCAGGAGCTCGCGCTCATGTGCGGGGGACACGCGCTTGCGCGCGAGCGGCTGGACGAGGAGGACATCCACCCGAGCACGTTCGATGCGCCGAGTTCTTACTGCTGCCACGAGGAGGAGGAGGAGGAGGAGGGGTACACGCACTCGTCGTCGTCCTCGAGCGCGAGCGACGACTACGGTTGCTGCCCGTGTGCGGCCACGGAGGCGGACGGCGAGGCGGTGGTGGTGGTGCAGTTGCCGCGCGTCTGCCGCGTCGACTGGAGCAAAGGACACGAACAGCGTGCGCGGCGATTGGCGCGCCTGCGCGCGAGTTTGCTTGGTCTATAACCGTAGCAAACGCCTTCTTTTCTAACGTCTAACACTTCCCACACGCTATCCACTCGATTGTTGCGGCCATCCTTCAACTTTGCGACTTGTGTCGGGACACAATCCAAGGTCGAAGATGGATTGCATCCTCACCCCTCGCGTCCGCAAACCGGCGATGCGCGACGCCAACTTCGTCTCGGGTCCGCTGGAAGCCAGGAGGTCTCAGCGGCCAGCCAAGCGCAAGCTCGAGCCCGCGCTCGACGATGCGGCCAACGAGGCCGCCCTCTCCACTCCGGTGCGGAACCAACCCTCCTTGTACGGCAAGCGGCGCGCCGGCGTGGAGGCCAAGAAGGGACAGTGGGAACAAGTCGAGGACATGCTTTTGATCGAGCGCGTGCAGGAGTTTGGCTCGCGTTGTTGGTCGCGTATCGCGGATGGGCTCCCTGGACGCATCGGCAAGCAGTGCCGCGAGCGCTGGCACAACCACCTCGACCCAAGCCTGAACAAGGACAAGTTCACGGCAGAGGAGGAGGTGTTGGTCGCCATGGGGGTGAGTCAGCTCGGCTACCGATGGGCCGAGATCGCGAAGGGTATGCCTGGTCGTACCGACCACGCCGTCAAGAACTGGTATCACGTGAACGTTGCGCGTACCTGGTTCACACAGGAGGAGGAGAAGGAGAAAAAGGAGAAAAAGGAGGAGAGGAAGAAGAGGAAGGCGACCAAGCGCGACCAGTCGGACAGTGTGTTTAACTGGAGCGTGCAGGAGGAGGTGCGGCTCGTGACGGCCAAGACCACGTACAGCACGCGGAAGGCAGGCTCGTGGGACAAGATCTGTGACGTGGTGGGCACGCGCACGGTCCTCGCGTGCAAGCGCCACTGGAAGCTCATGAAGGCGGGTATGGGAAGCATCCATTCACACGGCAAGGTCGTGCACGAAGACGAGATGCTGACGCCCATGCAGGCGTTTCAGTTTGGCCTAAGCGCCTTTGGGCCAGAGAACGAGGCCGAGGACGAGGAGGACAACGAAGAATACGCCTTGTTCAATGAGGAGCTGAAACAGCAGGCGCCGGAGGAAGTGCGAATCCCAGTCGAATTGCTGGCGGAGGAGGAGTACAGCGAGGGCACTTACCACGACGCGTGGACCAAATCGGTGAACATTCTGGTGGGGGCACAGAAGGTCACGTTTGCGTTTCCTCCTCCTCAGTCTGCGAAGCAGCATAAGAAGAAGAAGGAGAAGGCGACCAAGGTGGCAAAGGCGTTGCCATCGCCTCCGTTAGTTCCTCCCACTCCTCCTCCTCCTCCTTCGCCGACCCTGTCTTTGGAGATTGCGGCGAGTCCGGTGCCGGTGCTGGTACCGGTGCCGTCGGTGGCTCCGCGGGAGGCGCAGGCGCTGTGCGCGCGCACAAACACGGACACTCCGACGGCGGCACAGCAGGAATGGGCGCAGTTTCAGGAGGAGGAGGCAATGGGTGCGCTTCTGGAGGCGACGGAGGCGCGGCTGGCGAAGCGGCGCATGCAGCTTCGCCACGAGCATCAGAACCAGCAGCTTCACATGAACGAGTACTACAACGAGGTGAAGCGGCGCGAGGAGGGAGGAATTCTGGAGAAGAGCGCGTTCGTTTGAGCGGGGCAACGAAGGGTGGCTCGAGGCGCGCAAGTGCGAGGCGCGCGAGGCAGCGGCGGTACAGTTCGGTGTTGCGCGAGGCCAGCACGTACAGCTGAGACGCCGAGGCGCAGGGGGTAGGTGGTGGTGGCGGCGGGCTCGGCGGGCTTGGTGGGCTCTGTGGGCTCTGTGGACTCGGTGAGTACGGCGCGACAAGGGTGGTTGGATTGGTATTGTTCGTATCGGCATTGGTTGTATTCGGTGCCGTGGGGGCGGTGGTAGTAGTTCGCCTGGTCGGGGCAGGTGCGGTCGCGTCTGAAAACGGTAACGCTTGTAACAAAACGCGTGGCATTTTCCAAGAAGGCACACGCTCCTATACTTAGTGGTGGGAGCCGCATCCCCACATGCCCTTAGCGCCTAATCCTCATCCGTCTGCGGCTCGGCAAACGCCTCATCGGTGTCGTTAATCTCCTGCACCTCCTCATTCTCCTTGTTCTTGTTGGCCTTCTTCTTGTCGAGGCGCGCCCTCTTGCACGAGCGCTCGGAGAGGTCCTCCGACGACGTGCGCTGTGCGCAGATCTCGGCATCCTCCGCGGCCCCATCGTCGTCCTCGTCGTCCACCTCCTCGCCCGAATCCGAATCGGACGAGTCGCCGTCCTCGTCGCTCGTGCTCACTATAATGTCGTCGTCCTCGTCGTCCTCGCCCTCCTCCTCGCTTTCGCTCTCGCTCGGGTTGTTCTCGTCGTTCTCGTCGCCGCTGCCGTCCACGTCGTCCTCGCACATGGTCAGGCACACGCGCAGGTTGGCAAAGGGGCTGCCCTCCTTGTGCAGCTCCGCCGAGAAGCGCGAGACACAGTACATGCGCACGAGCGTCGCGGACGGCAACGCAAAGTTTGTTGCAATGTCGGCCAACGGGCAGAGGAGTTCGTCGTACTGCACGCCGATCATGAGCGCATTCTTGTAGGTCTCCTCAAACTCCTTGAGCGCCTCGATGCGCTCCTTGGAGAAGCAGTTGCCCGTAAACTCCGCGTCCTCAATGACCCCCAACTCGGAGCACGCCTTGAACAGGCGCGCGTGGAACGCGCCGCCGTGGATGCAGCCGTCAACGTCCTCCTTCTTGGCGAGGCAGTCGTGCGCCGCGCGCGCGATCGAGCGGCAGATCTCCGTCCGCTCGGTCCTCGAGAGCTCCTTCAATTCGGGCATTCAATCTTACCAACGCGCCTTCCACCCTTTAACCTTGCAACATTCAAGCCATGCAAAAGTTGCAAGGTTGGTGACGGTCACGCTATCCACCGTCCGGAAACCCCGTCCAAGATGGGGGTGGGAAGGATGACCCCACGCAATCTGCAGATTGATTTGCTCCAGCTGGAAGCCGTTGGTGGAAGGCCCTTCAATGCACCTCCGGCGCTTTGCAAACCGGTTCCAGGTCCGGGCGCGGGCGTCGTTAGTGGACGCCGTGGCGGTAGCAGCAGCTCCTCGGCGTCCGCCGACGACGTTCTCGAGGAGGACGATGTTGCCGGCCTCGAGGCAAGCGCCAATGCCGGCGCGGACGCCGACCGGGTGCTCGACGACTACAGTATGTTCGATGGCCTTTCGTCCTCCGGCCGCACGTCCACCGTCTTCCTGCCCGAGTTCGAAAACTTGATGCAGCACAACTGGTGTCCCGACAAGGAGTACAATCTCAACTACGAGGAGGAGCGCCGCTTGGCGCCTGACGACGAGCACAACATAAAAATAGTAAAATACCCGTGCGTAATCGCGCGCGGCTCTCCTCCGCGCAGTTGGACGTGCTTTTGCTGCGGCACGCGCGCAGCGCACGACGTGCAGATGCCGCAGGAGGTTTACGCCACGGCGTACTGCGTCGCCGGCCCCGCCGAGGCCATCCGCTCGCTCCAGTCGATGGGCACCTTGCTCGTGGAACGCAAGTATGATGAGGTGATCAAGCGCACCGCCGTTTGCCGCAACGTGCGATGCATGATCGCGCAGCACAAACTCTCGAGCGAGAACTACTACTACTGGTACTTCTCCGGCAGGAAGGCGGGCGGCCTGCCGCGGATGCAGCTCGAGCGCGGCACCGACCGGAAGGACCAGGGGGTGGTTTTCGCGGACAACGTATTGCTGCTGCGCTGGGCGTTCATGCAGGACCCGCCCATCCTCGACGAGGCCCAGATCCGCGCACACTTCCAATGGATTGTGGTTAACTCGCAGTTTGTGCAGGAGCGCGAGAAGCGGTTCATCGCCACCGCCATTGCCGTCGCCGAGAGTGCCACGTTTCCCTTCAAGTTCACGCCCTCGCAGAAGCAGAGCCTCGTCGACCGCATGTCCTCCATTCCGCGCAACTATGTGCAGCGCATCATCCTGCCATTTATCTTCGACCTCACCCTCGACAACGACCGATGGCAGAGCGCGGGCAACAGGTACTTTGAGACGGCCTTCCCCAAGGCGGTCGACGCGCTCTACTTCCTCTCGTGCCACACGAACTGGGACAATCAGCAGCGACCACGCGACGTCGACGGCCGCCCGGAGCACCGCGTGCCCAAGGGTATGGCGGCGCTCAAGGAGCTCTTCACCGTCAAGGGCTTTCAGAAGGCCATCACGCTCGCCGTAGAGGAGCACGGCGAGGAGGGATACCCGCTCGAGTACGCTTCCGCGCCGCCTACGAAGAGCTCGGTGAAGATGTCGAAGCGGGACTCGTCTGTGGACATCCACAAGCTGCTCACGTTGTTGACGGGGTCCAACAAGCGGTGCTACACGCTTTCCAACCCCGTCAAGGCCAAGCGGAGTAAAGAAGATCCGGACGTGCTCCTCGGCGCCGCGCCGACGTGTGGTGCCGAGCAGGCTGACAGCGGCGTGCACACAAAGCAGCGCTACGACGGTGTGGCCGAGGGCCTGCTGATGTCGGCCGAGGAGAAGGAGGATGCGGTCAGCCTCTTTGTGGACGTGTGGGACGCGGGCAACGCGGTGGGCAAGGAGAAGCTGCAGGGCAAGAAGGCCGACAGGACCAAGTCGAAAGCGTGCGCCGCCCTCCGGCCCGTCAAGGAGCACGTTGACCGCAACCTCCAATCGGTGAACCCATCGAAGCGGGCCAAGCACGCGGAGGCGGCGGCGCAGCCGATGATGCGCCTCGGAAAAGCGAAGCACGGCCGCGTGGGTCTGCTTGCCGCCGTCAAGCGCCCGTCGTCCTCCTCGTCCGCTTAAAGGTCGTCCATGACGCGCTCGAGGAGCGCGCACCAATCAATGGGCGTCTTGTATACGGGAGCAGGCGGCGGCGGCGGTGCGTGAGCCATCGCGGCAATCTCGCGCAGGTGTCGCAGTTGCGCGACGCTGGGCGGAGTAACTTCGTGTGGCCGTGTGGCCTGATCGTACAGAAAACAGTAGGCCAACAAGGGCCGCTCGGCTATCGGCGGCACCAGGTGTAATTCTCCGTCGAGCTTTTGCAAGGTGTGCGTAACGTCGGGCCGGTTTGGTTGGTCTTTCCAGAGTTTGAGTGGATAGACGCGTTGTTCGCGCCTCGTTCTCCGTGGGCCTGCAGCCACCGGCGCGTCAGGTTCCGTCTCAATCGGAGGCAGTGCACGGCGGGAAAGGGATGGGTGTGCTTCTTTTTTACAAGTAACAAACCCCATATTGGATTGAAGCCGGGCTTTGCCACTCGTGGGCCTTCCCGTCGTCCGGAAACCCACCATGTCGGCGATGGAAAATGTGATGACCGACGTGGATTTGCTCCGAATAATCTTCAATGCGATCGAGGACCCGCTGCCCACCGTTGCGGCGCGCGCGCTTACTAACGTTCGCGCTGTCAACCATGTCGTGCGCAACGCGACCGCTGTGGACGAGCGGCACAAGTACCACCTGCTGCTTTACAATCACTACGATGCGCTGCTCGCGTTCAACAATAGAAAACTGGCCATGGCGATCTCCGCGGACAAGCAGCACCCAATCACGTACGTCAAGGGGCTCCACAGGTTCTGCTTGCAAAAGGAGAACCGGAAGCAGTTGAGCCTGCGCTCCCACTTCGTCCACGACCTCGAGGTCCAGCACTGCCTGGTAGAGGGCGGGCTCCCTTCACGCATGCGCGGACTCCCGTTGAGCAAGTGGGTTCATCTTCAGTGGCACGCTCTCGAGCCCTGGAAGGAGGCGGCGTACATGGCGTGCCACCCCACCGAGCCCGAGCACCCCTTTGTGAAGACGGTGCAGAGTTCGCGCCCCCCCTCTTACTTCTTCAATCCGCACGCGCTTGGTGGCCATTAGAGCGTGAGCATGAACTTGCGCGCTACGAGGCAAGGCACTGCATTACCAATGCCTGTAATGGAGTCGCCCACAGCTCCGAAGCGGTACTCTTTCGGAAAGCATTGTAGCGTCGCTTGTTCCCTCGTGTTGAACCGGCGGATCGTGGAGAAGTCGGGTCGGCACCAGTAATGTGGGTTGCCAGCGAGGCAGGTGTAGCAGAGTTCGTTCACGGACTTCATGAGGCGTATGGGTGTGTCGTTTGTAAAAGAACCGTCCTTGTACTCCACGGTCCGCGCGGGATCCACGCACTTGCCCGCTGCACCCTTGACGATTGTCGCGCCCTCGGGCGGTTCGAGCACCGCGCTGAGCACAGGCGCCTCCGCCCGGAGCGCCTCGTCGTTCAGGAAGCGCTCCACGAGCCGTGGCGTGCCCGCGAGGGTGCGCTTGCGCGACTGCGGCACCCCGTAGCGCTCGAGCGGGACGTCGGAGGCGAAGGCCACGACGTCGGGGTGCATGTGCTGCGCCATGGCCAGCACGCCATCGAGCATGCCCGTGCCCACCTCCTCCATGGACCAGGTGGTGGGCTTGAGCTTGAGCACGAGCGCGACGTACCACAGAACGAGGCGCATGCCCTCGTGGACGTTGCGCGTGCGCGTGGCCGACCGGATGGTCGAGATGGCCGTGCACGGCGGGCTCGCATGCAAGTGCCAGGCGCGGCCTTCGGGGACGTACTTGCGGATCTGCTTGGTGAGGCACCGCTCGGTCTTTGGGCCCAGCTCCATGCGCATGTGCGTGCATCCTTTGCGGTGGTTCTTTGCGTGGATGCGCAGCAGGGCCTCGTTGTAGTCGACGGCGAGGACGACACGGTGCTTCGCCTGGCGCGAGCCTTCGCTCCAGCCGCCGATGCCACAGAAGAGGTCGACGACGGGTATGCGCTCCTCCTCGTTGCGGTGGAGTTCCGGTGCAACGGCGGGGCACGCTGGCGGTAGGATGACGCGGGGTGGAGGAGGCTCTGGCACGCGCAAGACCTGCGCAAGCGTCGGTTGAGTCCAGCGCGCCGCGGACTGCTGCGCGGGCCGCACGGCCTGGCGGGGGGTTATTGGCTTGGAAGTGCGCTTGGGCATCGTGCGGGGGAATACATGGGTGTGGGCGTCGCCCACGCCTCGGCACGTTAGCGCAATCTGGCGTCGGTGTTGGATTGAAGCCGGGCTTTGTGTCTTGTAAGGCTTCCCACCGTCCGGAAACCCATGGGCGACCGGCCGTTTGCCTGCGACCAGATTGGGTGCACGATGCGCTTCGCGAAGATGACGCAACTGAAGCAACACAAGAAGGATGTGCACCACATAGGCGTTACAACGTGGCACTTTTGCCCCCAGCCAGGGTGCGACTACAAACACGTGCGCTTTAATGAGATCAAGGTTCACCTGGCGAACGCGCACAACATCGGTATCGAGTGGCGCCACTGTCGGGGCGGCTGTGGCCTAAAGTTTAAGCGCAAGAGTGCGCGTAACGTGCACGAGTGTGCAAAGGGCCATTGGCCAAAGCCGCGGCAGCCCGACATGCCGGCGCCAGCGCCTGTGTCTGGAACGAAGCGCAAGGGTGGGCCCAATTACGCGAATGTTCCTGAGTATTGCCATCACGTGTTTCTACACGAGGGGGGCTGCACCGGTTGCTACCGTCACGCCTTCCACGAGGGCGAGCACCGCGTGGAGACCCCGCCGCGGCGGCCCGGAGGTGAGACGAAAGTGAACTTCTATCCTCGCAAGGCTTCCGACAAGGTCCTCCCCTTGGCGCCGGATCCGCCAGTGGCCCCGCCGGCGCCTGTTGCTGCCCTCCCTGCGCCTGAGCCGGCGGTGGAGGTGGAGGTGGTACAGCCGCCAGTGGCCCCACCGCCGTCTGCGCCTGCGGTGGAATTTACGCCGGCAATCGAGGTTGTCTCGGTCGAGGTCGTGGATTCCCGCGAGCTGGAGCGGACCAAGGAGGAGCTGGAGCGGACGAAGGCGCAGCTGGTGCAGACCAGGGTTGCGCTGCAGCAAACGACGGACGAGCTTCAGCTTACGAAGGCCAAGTACGCGCAAGACATCGGGGCGTACCAAAAGGCGTTCGAGAAAGGGAACGAAAGCATCCGGAAGCTCAAGAACGAGCTGAAGCAAGCGGAGAAGGATCTGGCACAGCGCACCGTCGAGTTGGCAAAGGAGAAGGCGGCGTTCCAGCAGAGCAACGCGGCTCTGGCCTCAGTCACCACCCGACTGGGAAATGTGTGGAAAACCCTCCAGACGAGGAACGCGCAGCTGACGCAGGAGAAGGAGGCGCACCTGACGACCAAGGCGGCGCTGGCCCAGCGCGGCGCCGAGCTGGCGCAAGCGCAGGAGGCGCTTGGGACGAGCAACGCGACCGTGGCCCAGCGCGACACCAGGCTGGCGGAGACGAAGCAGTTTTACGAGAAGGCCATGCGCGAGTCGCGGCAGATGTTTGCCAAGTCGGAAGGCATCGTCAAATCGCAGGCGGTGACGCTCCAGAGCGCACTGACGACCAATCACGCGCTGATGGCAAGGGCTGGAGAGCTTCAGCAGCAGAACGCCGCTCTCAACGCGACGCTCCACACGAGGCCGCCGCTGATGTGGAACCCAATCAATCATCAGTGGCAGCAGCAGCAGCAGCAGCAGCGGCAGCAGCAGGAACAGCAGCAGCGGCAGTCGAGGGAGCGCGCCCACTTTTTTGAGTCGGCCTCGAGCTGCGATGGCGACGAGAGCGGGGGCGACTAGACGGTTTGTGTGCGTGTGTGCGTGCGGGGCGTGTCGGTTAGAAGCACAAAAAAGTGGGATTGCGTGCCCCATATAAGATTGAAGCCGAGCTTTGCCACTTGTGGAGCCGCACTTCCAGCCGCCCAGAGACACAGAGAATCCGGGTTTTCTCTCGCATGGCGTCGGACTCCGACGGCAGCACCGCTCGTCCACCGCTCACCTTGCCTTGCCGCCTGCCCAAGACCGAAGGCTTCGTGAAGCTAACGCCCGAGTGGGTAGAGCTTAACATTGACCCACGGCTGCAGCGTTACCTAACCCAGCCACAACCCAAGGGCTATGGCCTGCTCTACTGCTACATACGTAAGACGGGCCTCAAGAAGGGCTACGGGGGGCAGACTAGGATGCGCTTCAAAAGGCGGCACAGGGGACACCTCGACAACTACCGGCGCTCGAAGCGGCGGTCGATCCGTGTGGCGCTTTTTGACACCGTGTTGCACCACGTCGGCGAGAAGGGATTCTACAAGTTCATCCTCGCGGTCTTGCCCCTCTCGGAGCTCGACCAGGGAGAGGTGGATCTCATCGCACAGTTCCGACTGTTCACGCGCTACCGCGAGTACGGCTACAACATGACGTCCGGCGGCAAGGCACCGCAGCTGTCGGCGGAATCGTGCGCAAAGATCAGCGAGACGAAGCGCAACTTTTCTCCAGCTAAAAAACTGCTCATTTCGAAGAAAATCAAGCAAGCCAAGGCGCGTCGCCTGGCCATCGATCCTGACTGCTTTAGCCGATCGGCCAGGGAGCAGGCAGCGCGCAAGGAAGCGGCAGACCCAGGCTACCTTAGCCGGCGTATGAAGGCTATTCACGAGCGCAAGGAAGCGGCAGACCCAGGCTACCTTAGCCGGATAATGAAGGCGCGTGCCGCGCGTATGGAAAAGGAGGATCCGGGTTGCCACAGCCGAAACATCAAGAAGGGAAAAGCCAACATGTCGGACGAGAGGCGAGCACAGGCAGCAGAGAACAACCGGGCGGCACTGCGTCGTCCGGAGGCCCGCGCAAAGGCCAGCGCGAATAGCAAGGCCGTATTCCAGAGACCAGAGGTTATTGTCAAGCATAAGAAGAGCTTGAAAGCAGCGTGGGACAAGTACACCCCAGAAGAGCGTGCCGAGCGGGTAGCTGGAATGAATCACCACAACCCCGAAGTCCGAGCCAAGGCGCTCGAGACAAGGAAAGTTACCATGGAGCAGAAAAGGAAGGAGGATCCGGAATGCACCGTGCGGCCTGCGATGGAGAGGGAGGCCCGTCGCCGAAAGCTGGTGCTGCAAGTCGCTCGTGCGACTTACAAGCCGTTCACCTCTGACGTGCAAACTAGGGTTGACTTGCGGGAGGCGGCGGACGCAAAGGGTGAGAAGTGTTACATGCGCGGCGACTACGACGACCCGATCATCTACTCGGTCGATACCAAGGGAGGGATCGGGAAAAGCAACCCAATTGGCCACATCTGGGACGACACCTACGATTTCTCAGCGCAGCGAGCCAAGATCACGGCTCAAACCAACAAAGCGCGTGCCAAGCGAAAGGCTGATGCAGAGGCGGGGCTTCCAAAGCCCGTAAAAATCAAGAGGACCAAGGCAGAGCAACTTGCTCACAAGGCGGCGGTGCGGAGGGCGTGGGAGACGACCAAAGACGGCAAGCCGCGCACGGCACGGGTACAGAGCATAGATCCCAGGAACGTGGCGAAGCGAGAGGCGCGCGCGCGCGCGAAGGCGTTAGCCGCATCTACAGAGGGCGAGGAGAGCGACGGTGTAAGGTTAGCACCGGACACGGACAGCGAGGCTTCTTTTTGTTAGATTGCGTTCGGACCTTGCGTCTTGTAAAACTAATAAAAGTGTCCTTCCCACCATGCGGCGGTCCGACGGAAGAGAGTTTGAGGGCCACGTAGCCGACATCCTCGGTGCGCAATCGCGGTCCGAGCCCACCGACACACAGCTGGACACCGACCTGGACCTCGCCGGCTACGAATTCTGGCCTTGGGCCGACGCGCCTGCTCGTGCCCTCGTCAAAATTGGATGGCATCCCTGCACCGAGGCTGAGCGACAGCGGATGTACGAGGGCCCGCCCGAGGGCCGTGGTTTCTGCGAGTACGGCGGCGACTGGCTCGCGCTCAAGTACTACGAGGACGGGCGTTGGCACGCCATCTTCGGCCAGGACAAGGATCGTAAGGTGCTCACCCCAGACGATTTCGGCACCTTTTTGGTCGCGGGCTCCTACGTGGGCGCGTTCAACGCGGCACAGGGGTGGGAAAAGACGGAGAAGCCGAACATGGTCCTCTGCTACCCTCACGACTCTCGGATCACCAGCGGCACCGCCATGCACATGAAGAACATGAAGACTATGTGGGGCTTGGAGCTCCTCGAGTTCCCCGACTTTGTGCGCTCGACCCAATGGCAGCAGGAGTGGGAGATGATCCTTCCCCCGGACAATGGCGAGTCGATCGTTGCTGTCACCTCCACCATGCGCTTGGCCAAGGCGACCGCGCCGCGGAAGCAACTGCCGGCGATTACGTCCACAACCCTCTCCGCCGTCGAGGGCGCTGCGAGCAGCAGCAACAGCGGCAGCCACGAGCCCAAGCAGTCGCTGACCCGGCTCGATCAGCTGACCGTGCCTAACAATGGGGGCAAGAGTCGCAACTTCCAAAAGACGGTCGCCGATAGGATGCGTAAGCAGCCGGGTATCCACCTCGTCAAGGGCCCGCCCGGCATCGGCAAAACCCGCATCCTTTCGCTGCTGATGGGGTACCTGCTTGCGCAGCGCCCGAACACGCGCGGCGACACCAAGCCGCACATCACCCTCTTCGTGGCGCCGTTCATAGACCTTTGCAAGCAGTTCATTGCGAAGACGGCCTCGACGCTGGAGCTGCAGCTGGGAAACGATTGGAAATCCAAAGTGGTCAGACTCTTCACGCACGGTAACGAGTCGGTGCTGTCGTTGCATGCGTTAGAATGCAGGCTAAACGAGGGCGCGCGCGTCTTTGTCTCAACCGAAGCCTCGGCGGACAGACTGCTGCAGCTGGCGGTCTACGCCGAGCTCAAAGGCTACAAGCTGCTCATTCTCAAGGATGAGGCCCACTACTGCAGTAAGGAGGAGGGCAAGAGCATGCAGCTCATGCGCATGGCCAAGTTGCCTGAACGCAAGAGTCTCCGGGTTGGGTTTCCGCACAGGGGCGTCATCTGCTCGGCCACGCCGACCAAGGAGGTGAAGGCCATGTGCGACTACGTGGCATGCGACATCCTGCTTCGCAGGGCTATTTCGCACGGCTTCTGTCTGCCTTACGAGATCTATTTGCCGTTGCTGACGGAGAAGGACACAGAGGGCCTGCCGGTTGACATCGCGGCCATGGCCACCAAAGACGTGCTGGGCGCGGGTGTCTGGTTCATTGTCGACCAGATGCTCGACACGGGCGCGCGGCGGTGCATCGTGTACGCGCGCGACGGCGACGAGAAAAAGGGCGACACGAAGCAGACCATGGACTACCTCGAGCAGGCGTGCGCGCTGCGTGGCGTGGCGTGCGATGTTGCGATCATCGTGCAGTCGACCAGGAATCGCCAGGCCAAGTACGATGCGTTTGCAACCAACCCCACCTCCGAGAACGACGGCGTGTCCAAGCAGAAGATCCGCCTGCAGTTTCTGATCGCCATCTCGATTTTGGACTTTGGGATCGACATTCCAGCATGCGATTCGATCGGCATACCGACCCCGCCCACGTGTGCCATGGACGTCGAGTCCGCGCACCGCTTGATCCAGCGCATGGGCCGCGCCATGCGCGGCGAGCACGGCGTGGCGCGCATCTTCCTCTTCACGAGCCTCGAAAGCCCGTGGCTGACCAACGTTCGCAACGTGCTGCGTGACTTCGACCCGGACTGCTACCGCCGCATCCGCGTCCGCTCGGCCAACCCGGTGAAGAAACACACCAAGAAGACAAAGGTGACGGAACGCACAGCACTCAACGTGCTCGTGCAGCGCTACGACTTCAAGGGCAGCAAGCTGCGCAAGCGCAAGCGGGAGAAGGCGGCGGTGGAGGCGGCCAAGAAGGCCAAGAAGGCGAGGAAGGACGCGGAGTGGAAGGTTGAGGAGAAGTCGCCCGAGGAGATGGCGGCCACCCTAGCAAAGCTGGGCGTCGAGAAGGTGTGCAACTCAAGGTACCGGATCAAGGACTCGGGCGACCCGTGGACGCTCTGCGAGGTGATCGGGCTTGGTAAAAACCGCAGGTGCATGACGTGCTTTGAGAAAAATAACGGAACGAAGCGGAAGCGTCACCTCCGCAGAAATAGCTGCCCGTGCGCCAAGTGGGGCAGCACAAAGTGCTGGAACAACAGAAGCGATAACAGGCGGAAGGACGACCCGATGCGTCAACATTGCCGTACATGCCGCAACGGCGAGTGCACGCCCGAGTCGCACGCCGCAAAAGAAGCGGAGATGCGGGCAAAGCACGCAGAGCTGACGAGGGTGACGGTGCGCCACGTGGCGCCCGCAACCGGACCCAAGGTGCCCGGAAACGCCGAGCATGGAGCGATGCTCAACGACGAGGGCGAGGTGCCAGCGCCAGGGGAGGTCTTTACGGCCAAGGGCATCACATACAAGGTGTGCACCAATGGGCAGGATTGCAAGAGCACGCATAACTTCATCGCCGTGTCCAAGATGATGGGCAAGACAAGGCGCTACACGTGCATCGCCTGTGCCAGTAAGCCGCGGAGCCCATGCCCCGCGGAGCACCTACCGCGGCCCGAGGGCGCGCGCCCGTGCCGGCAAAACCCTGGACAGTGCCCATCGGGCATGGTAAACGGCGTCGAATGGTGGAAGGGAATGTCCTGCAACTCGGACTGCGCTGCGGCCATCGCGCGCGTCATTCGCGCGAAGGAGCTGGGCATCGAGGAGCCTCCTGCGGAGTGGAAGCGGCCGGCGTTTCGGCAGGAGCGCAAGGCGGGCTCGGAGCTCACAGACGCGGTGGCCTACTCGGCCGAGCGCAATCAGGAGCGCCTGCAGGCGGAGACTGAGCCGGTCTCAGAGGCCTCCGAGGACACGACCGTAGTGCTGTTGCCGTCAGACACATCAGACTCGGAATAAGCTGGTGTGTGTGTGTTAGGGTTAGTAGACAGAGTGGGAACCTTCTTCTTACCGCCCTCTGGAGACCTATGCCGCAGCTTCCGAGCCTTTCCAATTTGTTTCTGGGCATGCCCACGGCGGGGAACACCAAAAAGGAGCGGGGCAAGGAGAAGCAAAAGGAAAAGGAGGAGAAGCGCAAGGAGAAGGCGGAGAAGGAGAAGTACGACGTGATCCTCTCGTTTGCCGAGCCGTTCTGGCAGATCCGCAAGTCGATCATGAAGCACCACAACGTGGATTCCTTGACAAACAACGCAACCATCCATGAGTATTTGCGAAAGCTCATTGAGTACCAGTACACCCGGTATTTTATGGCCACATGGTTGAAGCTACCGGCCTTTTCCCAAATGTGGAGGTGGCACGACCACTTTTGCAAAGTCATGCACAATGGCGAACTCGACCCCGCTGCGCACAATCCGCTCCGCGATTCCCTGGAGATGGAAAAGCTACTCAAGGACGAGTTTGACGCGATGGCGAAGTACTTGTTCTTAAATTACGTGATGCGTAACGATGCGGACGGAAGTTTGCGTTCGAAGAGCGACATGGTGCGCATCTTGAACGATGAGCGATCGCTCGTCGCGTTGATTCAGGCAGTTACAGCGGCCTTCGTTAATCACTTCCCCACGAAAGAGGAGCCCTTCCTCGTGAGGACAAAGCATTACTGGCTCAGGCTGCAGCACCAGATTGAGGAGGGTGAGAAAGAGCGCTTGAGACTAGCATACGAGGCGGAGCAGGCGGAGCTGGCGGCGCAGCCGCGACCGACTCGCGCGCCGAAGCCGGCTCAAGCGCCCGCGGCGCCCAAGAGCAACGCCGAGTTCGAGGCCAACAAGGAGAAGCACGACGCGCGCGTGAAGAAGGAGGCGGAGGAGGAGCTCGCCCGCAAGGCCGCGCACGACGCCGAGGTGGCGAAGAGCCGCGCCGAGGCGAATGCCAAGGCCAAGCGGGAGGAGGAGGAGCGCGCGGACGCGCTGAGGCGCCAGGAGGAGAGCAACAAGGGCGGCAGCAGCGCCCCTTGGCAGCAGGAGCCGCTCAGCCCCGGCGCGGCGGCCAAGCAGATCGTGGAGGTGCAGGAGGCGCTGGAGGCCAAGACGAAGGACATCGAGGCGCAAAGGGAGCGCATCCGACTGCAGGTGGAGGCCAAGAAGAAGGAAATGGCGGAGCAGCAGCGGCTGGCGGACGAGATGGAGCGCGCGCTGAAGGTGGCCAACGTGTACCATCACGCGGCGGCCGCTCCCAAGAAGGAGGACAAATAAGCAGGTGTCGGTGCGCTTGTTACCAAGTAGGTGTAGTCTTTACACACACACACACACACGCCAACGGTTGTCTTCCCGCCGTCCGGAAACCCACGTCACCCTCCCCCGTTTGGCGCCATGGCGCAGTTGCCCAACTTGGCGCAGCTGAGCATGATCGGAATGAACGCGGCGAGCGGAAGCGGGGACGGAGACGGCGGCGGGTGGCGGCCGAAGCGCAAATCTACGGCGTTGCAAGAGTACGAGCGCAAGCAGAGGCAGAAGCAGGAGGCGGCCAGCAGCGAGGAGTGGAAGGAGTTTCGAGAGACCTTTGCCAACGACATCAACAGGCTGAAGTCGATGGAGTCCAAGGTGGCGATGGGGATTGATACGGATCCTGTCGGGTACTTCAATGCACAGATGGAGGTCTTTCACCGGATGGTGCGCTGGTTTGTCGACGATTCCCACGAGACCTTTTTGATGACGACGTTGCAGCGCAACGACAAGCTGCTCCTCAACTTCCGCGCCATTGTGTCGCCATTTGAGAAGCTCTGTGCCCGGTTGGGCTACCAGTACGGCAAAAGTCGCGAGATGGTGCATACCCACCTGATGCTCGGCATCTTGCAGTCTCCGAGCTCGCGCGGCGGTCACCATCAGGAACGGACCAAGGCAAAGCTGCGCGAGCTGAAGACGTACATCATCCTGGAGGACAAGAAGAACGCGGCGCCTGCGGCGGCGGCTCCGGCTCCGGCGGCTCCGGCTCCGGCGGCAGCAGCGCCAGCGCCTGCGGCCGCGACCGGGCCGTCAGCGCCCGTGTCAGGCGTGACGCCCGAGTTCCAACACAAGCTCGACGAGTTCGATGGGCAGCTGGAACAGATCGACAAGCACATTGCTCATATCAAGTCCTCCAATCCTAACCCTGAGCTTCCGGAGCTCGTGAAGGCCACCAACTTCCGCGAGATGATCCAAAAGGAGCGGGGCCTGCTCATCGCCAAGCAGAACCTCGCTCGCGCCAAGGAGGCGCTGAAAAACCCGCCCACCCTCACCCTCCAGCTGATCCGGGACGAGCAGAAGGCACAGAACGACATTCTCGACCTCGAGCTAGAGATTGGCGACCTCAAATACGAGCTCGGTGTCTGAACGCGTGTGTTTGGTTGGAAGTTAAAAAAATAAAGGTTGTTACTTGTAAGCACCAGCCATCCGCAAAAAAATCAAAGGTGGTTGGAAGCACTGGAACCCCTTCCACCCATTGCCACCCCTTTTCTCACCGTCCGGAAACCCACCCTAACCCCTGCCCTTAGGCGGTATGCCCAAGACCAGCACGCGCCAACGCGAGGTCGCCCAGTTCGAGGAGGAGAGCTCCGACGACGACACGGCGCCGCTCTCGTTGCGTCCGGGCAAGATGCAAATGCCGTCGATTGCCAAGCCCAAAGTACCCAAGCCACTGACTGCAGCCAAGAAGCCGAAGCTGTCGGTCACCTGTGGCCCGCGGTGGCCGAGCGAGGTGCTGAAGCTGAAGCAGATCGCGCTGGCTATGGAGGACAAGAAGGTCAAGGAGCAGGCCATGAAGAACCTGCTCGCCACGTACACGTGCCCCCTCACGCACGCGCTCTTCCTCAAACCCGTGCTGTTGTCCGATGGGCACACCTACGAGGAGAAGGCGCTCAAGGCCTACCTGGGATCCACGACGGGGCACCCCAAGTCTCCGATGACCAAGGAGACGATGCGCTCGCCGAGCTTCGTCGACAACGTGGCGCTGCGCAACTCGCTCGCGCACGCGATCGATGCCGGCCTTCTCGAGGGCGAGCTCGTGGACGAGTACAAGGAGGGCCTCCAGCAGATGAAGAAGGACGCCAAGATCCTCGCCGTGCTCAGGGAGCGCGCCTCGCGCTCCGACGACGAGGCGATCAGGGACCTGGGCTATGCGCACTTTCACGGCAGCTACGGCCTCGACAAGAACCTGGTGGAGGCGCTCGAGATCTTTAGGCAGGCGGCGCGGCTGGGCAACCCGACCGCGATGGCCATGTTCGGCTTCATGCTCGTACAGGGCCAGGGCTGCTCGCCGCAGTTAGGGCAGGGCATAGCCTACGTGGGCATGGCCGCCGGCCAGGGCTCCGAGTACGCGTGCTCCATCATGGCTCACGCTTACCAGACGGGTACGCGGGGCTTCAAGGCGGACGCCGACGATGCCAAGCGCTGGTACCAGATGATGGGCTCAGTACAGCACCAGGACGCCGGCCCGGCCGCCCGCGAGTTGCGCGACAAGTATCTCGCCTCCGCCAAGGTGGATGACGAGGAGGAGGACGACGGCGTGAGGCTCACCTCGCCCTCGTACTCGCCTACCTCGCCTACGTACTCGCCCACCTCGCCCTCGTACTCGCCCACCTCGCCTACGTACTTGCCCACCGCGCCCACGTACTCGCCCACCTCGCCAGACTAATCGCCCGACGACGGGGTTCTGCTAGCTGGGGTTTAGTGGGCGCCTGACTGCCGCACAGCGCGCAACCGGACCAGCGACGCTAGTGGTTGGGTATCGTGTTCCATGTTTCCGTGTTAACAATGAGTTTCTTACTTGAGCGTCTTTCCTTCCATCCCCTCCCCTCCCAAACACCCACAAGAAAAAAACGTCCATCCCACCAAGGACGCGCTGGAAGCACCTTAGGGTTCTTCCCACGACCCTCCACTTCTCGCCGTCCGGAAACCCAGCCACATGACGGTGGCGCAGAGACGACCCACTCGGCGTGCAAGCGCGAGAGCGGGCGTGCGTAACCGGCACCAAGCCGTCCCCAAGTGCGTGTCGCTGGCCATCGAGAACGTGCTCAAGCAGCTTAGGGCGGAGCGCCGTGAGTCCGAACGCGAGCGCATCAATGAGGCGGCTGCACACCGGATCGAGCGTGCGGAGGATCTGATCGTGGCGCGCAAGGCAAGGAAGCTGGAGCGCGACGACAAGGCCATAAACGCACTCATCGAGCAGGGCCGATGTGCCGTGAGCCTCAAGTTGCAGCCACCGGAGCCGGAGGAGGGAGTGCTCGCGTGGCTCGAGAACCGCTGGAACCGGCTGCACCCGCTGCGCTTTACGCGCCATGAGCCGGGCATGGCCCTCGTGCGGCACATGGGGCCGCGTTGGGTAGACCCCATGGAGGAGATGCGCAAGCCGCCGCCCGTGCTGTTGCGGAAGGTCTATGCGCCGCCGCGGCCTCCCGTGTACACGGTGCCGGACGACGTGCCGATCGCCCCGCGCGAGAGCGAGGAGATTAAATGGGTGCCGCCGCCGCTACCGGCCAACGAGGTTCACCGGGACCTGAACTTTGTCGACGTTGCGGCCGCGCACGTCGCCAAGGTGGCCGAGGCCGAATGGTTGTACGAGACGCGGATGGAGCGCTCGCGGCGGCAGAAGGCGCACGGCTGCAAGAGCCTGCTCGGCATGAGCGACGCCGTCTTCTACAAGCACCTGCGAGACAACGTGGTCGAGCCCAGGGAGGCGTACGAGGAGGTGCACCGGCGCAAGATGTGCATCAGCAAGGGCGAGAGCGCCACGTACGGCCCGCCCGAGGGCATTCACCCCATGTTCGGCCTGATGGACGAGGAGGAGGAGGCGGCGCCGGCGCCGCCTCCCTCACCCTTTCGGGACACGGAGGTCTACGCCGAGGCGATCCAAAACCCGTGGAAGGCCTACCTGGCAAGCAAGACGGAGCGCATGCTCTGCGAGGCCATGGCCACCAAGTGGGTGCGGGCGTGAACCCTTGTGTGCGTGTGAGTGCGTGTATTGTGTCCGTGAGCAAAGTATAAAAAAGAAAACTTCCAGTAGGTAGTTGCAGTGCACCCTTCCATCTTGAGCCGTCCGTGGAAAGCCACGCCGCCTTCCCACCACCGCTACCACCGATCGGTCACCCATGCACCCCATCGTCCGGAAACCCGCGCCAACCATGACCGATGACGATCGCGTGGTGCCACCACCCTGGTCCAAGGAGAACATCTGGGAGGCCGTTGGCGAGGGGTTCATCCACTCGGAGGACCTCACGCCGGACTTCAAGCTTAATCTCAAGAACTCGCTTTCCAAGACGACGCGGTTCGGCATGCAGGATCCGCCCACCTTTCCGCAGGGGTGCCGTCCCAAGTCCACGCCCAACCCCAACAAACCCAGCGGCGGCAAGGGCCTCAAGGAGCGGTCGCCGCTCGCCCCGCTGGTCGTGCGCGTCAAGGACGACTTCGACGACGTGATCCGGCGCACGATGGGCGTCGAAATCGCGGGGCAAGAGGGCGTGATCGCCGAGCAAGACCAGATCATCGCCGGCCAGGAGCTGGCGATCGAGACCATGAGCGCCAGGATTGCCTACCTCGAGAAGCACGTTGAGTTGCAGGGCAACGTCATCGGCAGCTTTTGTGCCCATTTTCAGCACAAGAACCCCAACGAGTTTTGAGAGTGCGGGAGTGCAAAAGATTCCGGAGCGGTGGGAATTTAATAAACACCAAACTTGCCACTTTTAGTGAACCGGGGCGAAACGGGTGGAAGAGGCCGACTGCCATGTCGGTCCGGACATTTTCCCTGTTTGAGCCCCCCAAACCTCGCGCTCCGGGTAGCATCTTCGGCACTGCCATCGCGGCGCCAAGCGGTGGGTTTTGGAAGCGGTTGGCGGTGTCCCCTCCGCGAACGCCGCCGACGGACGCGTGCAAGTACGCGCCGCTTCCGCCCGAGTTCCACCTCGAGGCGCCCGCGCCAACGCTGCCCACAGCTGACCAGGTCGATTCGGTGCTGCCCACGTGGCTGCACCGCTTCGACGACGCCGTTCTTGTGACCTTCCACCAGGCGCCCGGGGTGACGACGCTGCGCGCCTCGCCGCGGCTCGAGTGCACCAACATGGTGCACGTGACCAAGGTCTGCGCCGACAGCGCCGACTGGCGGCCGCTGGCGTGCGATGAGCCCGGAAAGGTCGGCCACCTGTTCACGCTCGCGCAGAAGGGTCGGCCGACTTGCAAGATCGAGGCGACGGTTGCGAGCGCCACCGACGAGATCGTCAAGCTGGTCCTCGTGCAGCCCGAGTACTCGCCCATCTCGGTCGCGGCCAAGTCGGTGCCCGAGAGCAGTCTGCTCATCTTTGAGAACGTGCGAGGGCACATTGAGAGTCTGCGGCACCTGAAGCACACGCTGCTCACGAGCAGCGAGACGGGCTACGTGCCGACGCGCGAGCTGGTGACGACGGGTGGATTTGGCGGGCTCGTGCTCACCACGGACTACAGCCCGGAGGCATTTGAAGCGCGCCGGCACTGGAAGCGGGTGCAGTTGTTGCTGACCGAGCTGTCGAGCGCGACGGCGGATTGCGTGGACGCGTTTAACCGTAGCGAACTGAAGCGGGTGGGTCAGTGTTTACCGGGTGTGGAGGAGTGGCGTAAAGAAGTGTAGATGGTGGACCAAAGTTTCCGGCCTTGCGACTTGTGCATATGGGCTGATCGGGCTCACGCGATGACATCCAAGGCGGCCGGGTTGCTCACGCTGCTGGGCGGCGGGATGTGGCTCGTGGACCCGCCCAAGCCGGTGGTGCACGTCAACGAGCACCACGGCCTCATGTCGGCATGGCCGAGCGAGGCCATCGCGGGCCGGGAACTGCCGCCCGAGTGCAGCTTTTGGAATTTGAGCGTGGTGTTCAGCTCGGAGATGTGTTCCCTGTTCGTGGTCAACCGTGCGGCGGCGGCGTACCAGCAGGCGGCGACGCGCGCGCTGCGCTGCGCCGCCGCCTTTGGCGTTGAGTGCGTGCTCTCGCCCGAGATCGGACTGGCGATGCCCGCGGCCTTTTTGCACGACTACGACTCGTCGTCGATGCGCATGCTCATCGCGCCGAGGCTGCTGCCGCAGGAGTCGGAGCAGACGCACGTGCGGGTTTCGCCGCCCGACACCGACGGCATCACGAGCACGCGCACGATGGTGCTCAACAAGACCGTCATGGCGGAGTACCTGGACGGCAAGACCAAGCAGCTGCACACCGAGGCGCTGTCGATGGACGCGGCTTTCTGCGTGCAGCTGCTGCGCGACGCGTTCGAGCCGTCGTGCTGGAACGGACTGGAATGATGCGCTAATAACCTTGCGACTTGTGCGCGATAGATGTGGCGTTGGGGCACGCAAACGTCCCAACGTATGGCACGCGTCTGCACACCCCGGCTGCCGACGGCGGCGCTCATGCCCTCCCCTCCAAGCTCGCCACTAGCCTGCCGGCCGTCGACGCCGCCATCGTCCGACGGATTCCTGCAGCTTTCGCTCAAGGGTGTCGTGCAAAAGTATGTGCGGCCCAACCACAGCTGGGGAGAGAGTTTTCCGGGAAAGCAGCCGTCGACGCAGCAGCTGTCGCTCTTTGAGGCCGGGGTGGTGAAAAAGGTCGTGAACCCAAAGGTGTCTACTAGTAGAAGAGCGTAAAGTCGTTTGTGTGTGGGCGTCGCTATCTCATTAAAAGTTTAAACGCGTGCCAGAATCCCAAAAGCATGGAGTTTAATCGCCAAACCAAAGTGGCGGCGCTCAACGCGATGAAGCAGCAGGAGCAGGACATGGAAAAGCGCATCACCAAGCTGGTGGCCAGCGGCGACCCGGACGACTACCCGCAGCAGCGGCGCGGGTGCGGCGGCGGCGGCTGCTTCCCGTGGTTTGGCCGAGGCCGCAGCCGCATTGCGCAGGACAGTGGGTTGGAGGTGGCGGTGTTTGGGCAGAGCGCGGCTACGGGCAGCGCGGCCAACGCCAACGCGAGGCTGGAGCAGGCGGCCGCGCAGATGGAGAACCACGCCGAGCAGTTGTACGCCAAGGCGGGGGCAAGCCGCGCCAAGGCGAAGGCGCTCATGGCGCAGGGCAAAAAGCCCGAGGCGATGGCGGCTCTGAAGCGCGTAAAACAACTCGAAAAGCAGGCGGAAGTCGCCACAAGCACGCATGCAGCCATTGAACAGCAAAAGGACATGCTTGAATCGTCGGCCCTGCAAAGGGAAGTCGCCACGGCGCTGTCGGCATCGATCGCCACAACAAAGAAGAAGACAAAGGGATTGCTGGAGAAGGCCGAGAACGCGGTGGACAGCAGCGCGGAGCTCAGGGACGCCGCGGAGGAGATCTCCGAGGTCATGGGCGGGCTGGCCACGAGCGACAACTACGACGAGGACGAGTTGCTCGAGGAGCTCGAGCTCATGGCGCGGGAGTCGCACGCGGAGGTGGTGGCCGCGGCCGAAGAAGCGCCCACTCCCACACCAGCGGCCAAGGCGCAGGCGCAGGTGGAGCCGCAGGCCATCGTGGTGGGCATCGATCCGGCGCTGTACCCCAAGGCGCCCGCCGCCCGACGAAGCAAGCGCGAGCAGAAGCAGAAGCTGCTTGCCGACGACTCGGCGGCGGCGGCCGTGGCCTGAGTAGGGGCACTTGTTTGTTTAGAGGGGACACCTATTTCAGACCCCAAAACTTTGGAATCCGCAATCCGTTCGGGGCGCATCTAACGTTGCGCATAAACTCCACAAGACTCGCACCAAGTGGGACGGCAAGAAGAGATGCCCACCCTACCCAACTTGTCGGCGCTCAGCCTCGAGGCGCACGATGCCGACGCCACCGGTGTAAGCGGCGACCAGTGCGACCCTACAAAGTCGCGCAAATCGAGCAGCCGATGCGTGCGCATGCGGCTGCACCCTAACGTGTTTGCCGCCGTGCGCAATCACCCAGAGTACGACCCAAAAAAGTACGATGCGGATTCAACCAGCATCTGCTTCTTGGCACCCACAACCGCAACGGATGGACGGTACACTCAGCGCAGCATCGAAGACGTGCTGTACGAGTCGCGGCCATGGAAAACCTTTTACAACCACTACTTGCGAGAGCATCCCACCAAGTCTCTACGGTGGGGCGACGGCCCCTTCTTCTCGTGGGAACACACGATCAAGATCAACCCGGGCTTCTACGGCGACGTCGGCTGGCAGATCCTGCCCGACAGCCTGCGCACCAAGAGTTGGTATACCCTGGTCGAGGGTTTGAAGATTATGCGGCAGGTGCCCAAACAAGAGCTGCATGGGCGCTATGAGCCCGGGCTGTTCTTAGAGCTCTGCATGGAGCCCGACTGGGCGCTTGCGGCGAACCCAACGGAAACGTTCCAGTTTATCAAGGCGCTCTGGTACTACAACGTCGACCACTTTCCCTACTGGATTACAAAGTATGCTGAGGAGAAAGAAGCGGCGAAGCGGCAGCGCACAAACCAGGCGGGCGCAAGCACGAGTGGCGCAAGCACGAGCGGCGCAAGCACGAGC
>Ga0206126_10001692_pt1 | contig 25829 bp, 29 predicted proteins | sample Helgoland_Spring_5_FD_148621 | JGI IMG/M metagenome (GOLD analysis project Ga0206126, IMG submission 148621) | Pelagic subsurface seawater microbial communities from Kabeltonne, Helgoland, North Sea - Helgoland_Spring_Bloom_20160412_1 | ecosystem: Environmental > Aquatic > Marine > Epipelagic ...
GACTTCAAAAAAAAAAAAAAAAAATGAAATTTTGGCTTTGAAAGATGAAATCAAAGAAAAAGATGCAAAGATAATCGCTTTAAAACTACTAATTGAAGAAAAAGATGCAAAGATAATTGCTTTAAAACTACGAATTGGAAAATTAAAACTTGAAATAAAAGCAAATCAAGCTACAGAATGGTTCGATTCGCATACCCTTTTGGATCTACAAAACAGTTTACATAAACAGAAAGAAATAGTGACAAAATTAAAAAAAACAATTGAAAAAATGTCAATCGTGTAAATGCGCTTCGTAAATTACATCGTCCATCTTTTTCTACATCCCGGTACTGTGCACTGGCAAAAGCAAGTCATAGGTTCATCTGCTCCTCTGATCTGTTTCTCGTAATATTCAACACTATTCTGTTTACATTTGATACATTTGAGAACACTCTTGATTTTTGGCGATTCGTATTCAATGTTTTTTGGATATACTTCCTCAAGCCATTCCTGTTGTTCGATGACATTTTTTGAAGGTAGCCATAGATATGGGTTTTGAACCAGATCTAAGATTGAATTGCATTGTAATGCTTCTGGAGAAATCAGAAAGCCATTACAAAATTTTCTGGCCTGTAAAGGTGTTACTGCGACAAGATCAACTTGATGTGCAATAGACTGCGGTAGATTTTTAAAAAGAAAGCTTTTCATCATTATTTTTTTATATTATATTTACATTTTTATACAATAAATGTGATACATATTTTGTTTTTTTGCAGAATCAAAATCACTCGCGGGCAGCCTGCGAAAAAAAAAAGTTTCGGGCCGGCGGCCCTCGGCTCCGCCAGAATTTTCGGGCCTTGGCCCTCGAATAAAATGGACAAACTTTTTCCAGCTAAATCTAAAATCAGCCTGCGCGAAAAACCTATATTTTCTTCACATTTTTAGGAAAAAACACCGGAATATTCCGGTGTTTTTTTCAGAATTTTCGTTACAAATATAGGTTTTTTGCAGATAGGTTTTTTGCAGAATCAAAATCACTGGCGGGCAGCCTGCGAAAAAAAAAAGTTTCGTGCCGGCGGCCCTCGAATAAAATGGACAAACTATTTTGAAGAAATGTACTGTATAAATTTTGCGATCAAACTTTCCTCCACAAATTTTGGTATGACAATTTCTTTTAATTTTGAAGAGTCTATATTGACAACTTCGCCGTTGTGAAGACGTTTGACACTTTCATCATTTTCAATATAAACAGTCTGGGACATAGTAACTTTATTTGTAGTACCTGGCCAAATGCACTCGATATGATAAAGTTTTTGACCTTCATTTAGCATATCTTTTGCTTTTTCAACAAAATTCCACATGTCGAGTTTCTCTGCATATTCTTTCTGTCCATCTTGTGTTAAAAAAAAAACCTCTGGCAATAAATAGACATTATCATTGTAAACAATGACATGAGAAAAGTTAATTTCGTCTTTTTTATTACCAGTATTATAAACTATATTTCCACTCGGTCCGTATTCGTCCGAGCTATAAGCGAGGGTCTGAAAAGAATAGACTGTGTTGGACTCTGGTTCAAATGTCTTGGAATCATCAATTTCTTTTTTGTATGAAGAAATATCAAATTTTTCAGTATAAAAGCCGAAGCTGAAAGAATCAACATTTTTTGTAAATGTATAACTAACCATTTTATTTAAAGTGGTTCGTTATACATTTATAGTGTTGATTAGATGATTTGATGATTGGCGGAGCCGAGGGCCGCCGGCCCGAAAAATAATCAACGTTTGGGTCAACTTTTCTTCGAAAAAACCTATATTTGTAACGAATTTTTAGGTATAATCTGGATGTTACGATGAAAAAACAAGACTCACAAACTAAAAAAAATGCCTGCATTTGAATTAATTAAGAAAATTTTGAATCGGAACGATTGGGTTTTGGCAGTCTTAAAAGATTCTGATGGCAACACCCAAACTTTTGGCGGAAAATATGGCTGTGACCCAGCCGTGATGATTGCTGGTCAGTATTATATTGGAAAAATTACCAGCAAACGCGGTAGAGACGGGAAAATGAAAAATTCATTTAACGGGACTCCACAATCTCGTCCTTCACACGCTTTAAAAGCAGCACTTGAAAAAAACGGGGTAAAATACCGTGATCGAACAATGTTATTTTCAATCAAACCACTTAATAAATTAATAACGGCACTCCAAAACAAAAGTGATTGCCTATCCCAATTGCCGAATATTGGTAAGAAAAAATTAGCAAACATTTTTGCAGCATTTGAATCTGTTTCACAACAATTGGATGTCGGTCAGTCATTATCCAAAACATTGCCGAGCTTGTTGCGATATCTTAACCGAAGCCAAACCGATGCTTTATTGAAATGGCACGGCAATAAAATGGAAGATTTACTTGCATTTTTAGTATCAGATCCATGGCGTTTGATTTATGATAAAGAATTCGATTCTTTTGGTTATGAGAATCGTCTTCGCAATGATTTTTTGGCAGCTACAAAACCGAAAAGCCGACAGAAAATGGTCCAACTGGTTTGCCAAGATTTGAAATTATCCGCTTCGCTTGACCCGCGTTCCCAAAGATGCCAAGCAATTGATACGGTTCGTAATTATATGGCCTCGAGTGGGTCGTATTGGATGCCTGTTGAGCTTTTTCAGCGGAGTTTTTCAGAAATACACAGTGATTGGCCAATCGTTATCGATGGTGAACACCTTGCTTTGAACAAATTTGCACAAATTGAAACCTTTTTGAGTCGAACTTTCAGAGATATGATGGCAAATTACGAACAACCCGAGTATTCTGATCCACCAGAAGATGCTCGCCTGGATGCCGAGCAGAGAGAATCAGTCTCAATGGCTTGTCAACTGCCGTTATTTATTCTAAGTGGTGGCGCAGGTACGGGTAAAACCTCTGTTTGCAAATACATTGTCGATAGTTTACCAGGCATTCTGCTGGCTTCACCCACGGGCAAAGCAGCTCAAAGGATGACAGAATTGACAGGCAAGACGGCCTCCACAATTCATCGTCTCGCCTATAAAGTAGAACCCGAAGAATCGCACACATTACTTATCGATGAGGCATCAATGTTGGAACCCGAAATTTTAGCCAAATTACTGAAAAAGCAGAGCTTCAATAAAATTATTTTTGTTGGGGATTTAGGTCAATTGGAATCAATTTCACCTGGGAATTTCTACTCTGATATCTCCAATTCTGAGATTCCACAGAAAGAGCTGGTTAAAATATACAGAAACGACAGTTTGATAGCTACAAACGGGAAAAAAATACGAGAAAGAAATGGTTCGCTTGACACCGATTCAAAATCGTTTGAAATTATTCCATACACGAACGACGAAGCAATTATTAAAACGGCTGAAACTATATTCAAAAGCAGTGGTGAATTGCCTATTGTATTATGCAATACCAACGCAGAAATATGCGGATTAAATAAGAAATTACGTCAAATTCACAACCCGCGGCCTTCGAGCCAATCAGATCCTTGCGTGATTGATTTCGCAAACGGTGTTTGGCGATATGCCGACTGGCGCTTCGGGACGGGTGACCAGGTCATAAATATTGTCAACAAATATGGCGAAGATCATAATGAAAATATTTTTCTCGAATGCGCCAATGGCGAAATCGGTACAGTAATGCATGCAAAAGGTACAAAGGTTACAGTGCAGTTCCCTACAAACCTTGTTGAGTTCGATATTCAAGAAGAAAAGAGCCTTCGTCCAGCTTACGCTTTGACTGTGCACAAATCGCAAGGGTCAGAGTATGCCAACGTAATCGTAAAATGCAAGTTCACGTTCGGTGATAATCAGAAGCAATTTTACACTGCGGTTACACGAGCTCAGCAAAAGTGTATAGTGTTCGAAGTAGGCAACGATATTGCGAGATGTATTCGCGCGACATCTTCCATGAGATTTACGAAGTTGATGCAGTAAAATAAACATGTCATAAAATGTAGAATAGTTAACAATGCCATAAAAAAGAATACTATTTTTTTGCTTCGCGCGGGCCAAGGCCCACATTTTATTCGAGGGCCAAGGCCCGAAAATGTTTGTTATTATCTACAGAATACCGACAGAATGTATCGTTTATTTGCACGTTCTGAAGCAGAAGATGATGAAATAATAGTAAACATCACGCCTATATTAATTATCTACATCCTCCGGACCTGCCAATTTAGATGTAATTGACTGATTCTCACTAAGCACTAATTTACCAACAGGATTGGAGAGGTATTTGGCTACTCTGACAAGTTTATCAGCATCAAAATGATTAAAATTGCCGATAGCTTCTTTTAATTGGGCCAAATTGTAAAGTTTTTCAACATCAAACATCCACGGTAAATCACTGTCCGTGGACATCACCCATTTTGCTTTGATCAAACCTTCTCTACACTCTTGGTCGAATGTCTCTGGGCCAAGACCCATTTGAAACCAGTAGGAGCCGTTTGAATCGCCCATTTTGCATTCGCAGGGGTCCCCGTCATGATCTTCGTCCAATTGACAAGCACAGGGCTGATTATTCATAAAACAGCACGCAATGTGTTCCTCAAGCATTCCACGTTGTTCAGAGGTAAATTCAGCGGCCTGTGTCGGCGCAAAAAAAAAGTAATATGGCCCAAACTCACCCGAACAATAACCGCCTAACTCGCCTTTAGCAATTGCTGTTTCACGACTGCATTCAACGTGCTCGCACCATGCCTTTTTGTCCCAAATAGCCTCGTTGAGCTGATACTTCAATTCTTCGAGGGTCTCGTTTGACATTAATCGAAGATCACGACTATTCACTGATTCCAGTATGCCTTCAATTTTGTACCCGTTCAATTCTGCAGTTTGGTTGGCCTCGGGCATTTTCAAGAGATTTTCGTAATCGTTTCTGGTTTTTTTTAAAGCCGAAGGCCCCGAGTGGGCTGTTTTTTTGGTGGAGCCGAGGGCCAAGGCCCGTCTTTTTTTGGAATTTTTGGAAACATTTTGGTTGGAATCGCTACTTGTCGCAGGGTCCATTTCTGTGCTCGGATTTGGATTTAAATCAGTTTTAGCATTTTTATCTTTGTTTGTTGCACAAATTAACATATTTTTTTAGAGTGTTTAGATGTTTAGAATTTGATAATAAAATTCGAAATAATCAAAAAAAAACAGAATAAGTGTAACTAATATCGATTCTTTGTGGCCCCGAAAAAAATGGTTGGACAGAGATTGGTTTTTCCACAGGCTGAATTATTAACTTTTTTCAAGATAAAAATATATAAAAATAACAAATTTGCTTTATTTAATACAGAATACATTATGACAGAATGTATCGTTTATTTGCACGTTCTGAAGCAGAAGATGATCGTTTATTTGCACGTTCTGAAGCAGAAGATGATGAAGATGATGAAGCAAATCAAGCAAATGAAGCAAATGAAGCAAATGGTACCGTGATAGATTTAACGGGGGAGTCTGTAGGGGAAACAAAGGATGGTACCGTGATAGATTTAACGGGGGAGTCTGTAGGGGAAACAAAGGATGGTACCGTGATAGATTTAACGGGGGAGTCTGTAGGGGAAACGAAAGAGCCAACTTTGCCTTATTTTGAAAGGCAAGTTAAAAACCAATGTACTTTACATTCCATAAATAATGCAATTGGTTATAAATTGATAGAAGCTGTATCAATCTGCGAGAGTAAACAAGGCAAAAAAGATAGGCTCGGTTATAAACACGAAAATGGAATGTATAGTGTAGCGGAAGCAGCTGAGACCGTGACTAAAAACAGCAATGGGGAGTTGCAAGTGGTAAGATTGGATAAACTTTTCGAAACCCCAGAAAAAATGCTAACTTTTGATCTGTTAGAATATTGGACAATTGATTCAGAAAATCCGAGAGTAAAGAACATAATAATCATGTGGCAAAATCCCTATTTTCATATGATCGCACTACGCTATTTTGAGAAAAAATGGTTTTTATTAGATTCTGAAACAACCCCTGTTTCGCTCGACAGAGCAAAATTCGATAGCAAAATGGCCAACAAAGATGCAGTGCTCACTTTACAATTCATTTATACTATAGTTCCAAAAACACAACAAACATATGATCATCACTGTCCAAATCCAGATGACCCAATTGAATTGGAATAATAATTTATCAATTTTTAGCCTTGCGATTTTTAGCTATAATACAAATAGATCAAACGCCAATATAGATTATTGTGCGGTATTGGCGATTCTTCTTTTCGACAACACTGGCCCCCAGACATATAATCACCATTGTCCAAATCCAGATGACCGAATTGTATTGGAATAGTATTTAAACCGACGACCATTTGTGCAGACAAATGTTCAAATTTATATCAGGTACAGCATTGGGTTGGTGCGCAGCCAGATCGCTTGACGACAAGAAAAAAATGATGCCAACGACCGACGAATTGAGTCGGTTGAAAGTAAATGCGATTATTTTTTACGAAGAGACGCTGAAAAGAATAGAAGAGTACAATAAAAAATAAATGATTATGTATATGTGGTTTGCGGAGCAAGTAGAATAATAATTGAGCGCGAAGCGCGGGTGGAGCCAAGGGCCAAGGCCCAAATTTCCTATGTATATTAATAATCCTCTAAGTTATTTTGAAGTTCGTTGTTAAAAATTGAAACACGACAATTTTGGCATGGGAAACACATACTATCACAATTTTTACAATTGACAATGTCGTCAACTATGTTTTTGCCATGTTGTTCGCATTTTTCACTACAATTACCGAATTTATTCAGAATACCGCAACAATCTGTTCTAACGCATTTCGTGCCAAAATCTACGTTTTGTTGGATTATCATATGGAGTTTTGTTTGCAGAGGAACTGATAAATAAGGTAGTACGGCCAACCTTTCCGTTCCAAACAAATGACTATGTGAAACTGGAAACTTCAACAAAACTTGATTGCTTAAAGCAACATACTCTTCAATTATTTCACTACAAAACATATCGCTGCGCTTCACCACCGATCGCTTTGAGCGTGAATCTCGTATTTTCGTAACATATTCCGGTTTTATTCGTCGTCAAAAATTCTTGGGGCAATGTAAAGTGACATCGAAGCATTGTCACCTAAATTTAATTTCAGTTTTAACGGCATTTCCGAAGACAGACCAAGAAATAATTTGTTTTTGGATACCTTGCAAAAATTCAATATTAACTGTATTGAATTATACCCAAAGGATAAGCATACTGCTTGATCGATATTACTTTGAAAACGTTCTTCGTTTTGAAGTGGTTCTTCGTGACAAATTACGCCGAATTCAGTGGAATCGGCGATAAGTTTTAAATTTTGAGAATCAATTTTAAATTTCAAATCTGATTTTGCCATAACCATTTTATCTAAAATTTCGGTCAATATTACTGAGGAGGTCTCAAGTGAAACATTGTGGTTAAGTTCTGGCACATCTAAGCGATCTTCTTGTACATCGATGCAACGTAATTTAAACTCCGTACTTCCTATTTCATTCTTGAGAATAATAGATAACGCTAAAGAAGAACTTGATTTCCATATAAGTTGATTGTTTTTGACTTTTGATAAAATGGAAACTAAAGAATTTGTATATACGCCAATTTCCAAAGGTTCTGTACAGTGGTAATCTGAGAAATATGAACTTGGAAGAACCAACTGGACCAATGTTGTTTTGCTCGAATCCATTCCCATAATACTAAGACCAGCTTCATCTAATAGAATATTGATGATATTGTTGGTTTTTCCAATAGCTTTAAATATTTCCAAAGCAGCATTATTTTGTTTCCAAATAATTTCCATTATTTTGATTTTTGCTTCGCTTTTCACACTTCCAAAAAAAAACCCATTTATTCGTTACATATATCGGTTTTTAAGGTTTTTAAGGTTTTCCTTGACATATGTCTTAAAAGTGGGATTTCCGTTGACTGATGGTTTGCCGTGTTCCTTTAATTCATTGCAGATTCTGTCTCTTTCTTGTTTCAGTTTTGTAAACAGATTAGAATATTCCTCTTCAGTCATGCTTGCGTATTTGTTAAACGTTGGTTGGTCATTTCCGATAATATATCTTTTATCGGAAAACCAATAAAATGACGGCGGGTATACAATATATTTTAATTTTGTCAGTAATTTTTCTTTATAATATTTCTCTGAAAAAGTCTCAACATTTTCACTGGTGCATATGGAAGAGCAGAATTTAATGAAATCATTTAATTTTGATATCTCTTGAAATCTGTTCGATCCATAATCGATTTGAACAATCTGATTTTTAGAATTATTCATATAATTAGCAGGATTCGGATCGGTATTAAACATTCCGATCTTTTCATACATTGTTTTAGCGAGTTCGAGAGTTTCTAAGGAAGTGTCATTAAATGTAGCTTGCAGTATGTTTGATTTATTTGCTAAATTAAAATAGTTTTCCCGAATATTGTCTTTGCTTTTAGCGTTGACACAATTTATCCCAAAAAACTCTTGTTTGTCTGGGTTGTATGTTTGCAAATAAGAACACTTTTCTGAGATCATAGCTTGTGCATTAGAAGCATATACTTCTGGTGCTAATTCGATAGAATGCGCATATTTTTGCATATTTACTTCAAGTATCGTATCTGTTGAATGTTGTGTGTCCACAGGTACAAAATATTTTAAAACTGCGTCACTAATATTACCCGAATCTGAGTTTGTTATTACTAATTCGTATACCCGCGAATTCTCACCCTGATCTTTCATTTGTGTGAGTGTAGCAGTGCTATTACTTAAATTAAAGTTATAGAACGTTCTCGGATTTTTGTTCGAGATACTATCACAAAATGCTTTAAGTATATCGTTATAATATGTCATGGACATTTTCATCAAATGTTATTATATTTTATACTGCCAATTTTTATTTGGCGGAGCCGAGGGCCAAGGCCCAAGCGAAGCGGATCTTGAAAATCGTAAAGCTACATACATACTATATATATGTGACCAATCATCAGTAAATGTATACAATTACTGTCTCGGGTACAGCAAAAGTTGGAAAAAGTTCCATTATTAATTCATATATGACAAATACAACTTGTTCAGATGTTAAATTGATAGAATCGAATAATAGTTTTGAAGAGAGTGATGCCGTATTATTTGTATTTGATTTGACTTCACCATCTTCATTATATAAAATTGATCAAATTTATCGAAATTTTAAATCTCTTGGTAGCGCCAAAGGCGGTTTGCAGTGGTTAATTGGCAATAAAAACGATATCAATAGATATATCGAAATAGAAAAATGCACTGAATTTGCTCGTAGCAAACAATTGATATACAAAGAGATATCGGCAAAAAATAGTAATGATGTGTTGAATACGATTAATTCGATCATCCAAAAAACAAAATATTTAAACCCAAAAAAAAAACATCTATCAATGTCGGACCAATGTATATCACAATAATAAACCAAGTAAATTTCAAGCAAAACACATAAAAACTATTTACAGCTCGCTCACAGTTAAATCTAAAATCGGGCCTTGGTTCTCGGCTCCGCCTAAAAAACCTATATTTTCTTCACCCGCAGGCTCAAATATAGGTTTTTGCCATATTTAAAATACATATATAAAGTTTTAGAATTTTTGTGTGGTGTTGCTCCGAAAAAAAATAAATATTATACAAAGAATTTATCGATTGAAACTGAATAGTTCCACTGTGATTCTAATAGAAACATCCAAAAAACACCCTGCAAAACCATATCAAACCAATTATCAATAAAGGGTGTTGATAATATGATTAAACAAAGTCCAAAATGAAAATGATGTAAGTGATAGGAACATTTCTCAGACTTACAAACGAAATACGATAGTATATTTACAATTATAATCGCTAACCATAATCGTACGAATATCAGTTTATTGGCATATTTTGGTTTGCAGCAGCGTTTTGTAAACTTGAAATCAAATAGTTTGATAAACCAATATACATTAATAAAAAAAACGACTGTAAAAACTGCAAAATATAACCACCACTGTCCGTCGGTCAAATTGCTATTCAACGATGATTGAAAAAAGGCTATATTTCGTATGGAACCGTAAACTACCGTTGACAACACCGTACCACAGACAAAAGCAAAATACCTAAGAAATCCGAGACAACAAGAATCTTTTCCTAAACAAGTCAATTTTTCGAAAGAATGCCAATTGAAATTAATTAATGCAAACGCAATAAACGCAACCATACATAAATCTCCATACAAATCAACATTGCTTAATTTAGTTTGTTCAATGTCTTGGGCTCGGTATATCGAATAACCAATAAAAAAATTCATACAAATCGTAAGGATATATAACATAATACCAAAAATAGATTTCTCATTTTTATTTGTGTTGCATCTCGTAAACACATGCAATAGACTGAACTGCTTTTCTTTTACAATAACACCTTGAATCAAATTTGTATTAATATCGTTAAAAGAACTATCTATTTCAAATTTTAAAGGACGACTCATATAATTATATCAATTATATATTTATAGTATTTTTTTTGTACGCCGGGCTCTCATTAAGATTTTTACTTAGATAGTTATCACATTTTTAGGTTTTTTGTAAGGTCAAATAGTGAGAGAAAGTCATCGTCTCTGCAAAATGCAACTGTTTCCTGGTGACGCGTGTAGTTTTTGCTGGCACAATCCCAAAATACAATATGAAGAGGGGGGTATTGGGACATACAATATCGGTAAATTGATAAATTACAAAGGCGGTATCTTCGATGAAAGAATGACCTGCAACATTTGTCATGTTAATTATATACAATCCTTATACTGTGTACACTGTAAAGATGATAAGCCCTGTTATAAACACTATTCTACTGTGTACAACGGAACACGTTCAAATAATTTGAATGTAGATATGCATTTATTATATATGGCCAATTCACCATATGACAAAAAATGGGAAAATCGTCCGTCGAGTATAGGTATTTGGTATGCCAACATTTGTAATTCACATGAACAAGCCGTTCAAATATTGAAACGATTTACGTCACACGAAATAGTACATTTTAAACTTAGTTATTTATACACTGGACGATCTGAAGAATTTTGGAATGGGTTATATTTGATTTGCAACGAATATTTTACAGGGTTAGACCCAGTATCGCGTGCAGTAAGTAGTTTTTATAATACATTTTATCAAAAAAAATTTTGATGGAGTTAAATTTTAAAATATTTAATATAATTTAATATGACAGATTTATATAACAGATTTATTCGAATGGGTTGACCTCAATGTATCTATCGAGGTGATCCTCTTTTGTTTCTAAAGTGTCGTAGTGTGTTTTCATTGCTAACAAAGCAGGGTGTTTGGCAATATATGGTTCGTCAACCTCAGTGGTTACTTCTTCGACATATGATTCTTCTACTTTTTGTGGTGTTTCGGTTTTTGTGGTACTTTTCTTTAAACTTGACATTTTTAATATTTTTAGTGTTGATTATATAGTAGAAAAAAACTGATTTGTGCAAGCTGTGATGCTTCGCGATAAATACATATATAGGAAATAGTTTTGTCAATCAGCTTCGCGCGGGCCCTAAAATCTTCTTTTTTTTCTACTGGGCTCCTCCTCCTCCTGACGCAATTCGGTTACGATATCTGTATACCCTTCAAACCTTCTCTTGACTGGTTTTCTATTTAATAAGCACCCTGTAAGCAGGGTGGTGGTGGTGTAGGGTACCCATTTTGGATTCGCTTTTCCATTTACACTCTGTTCACGTGGTGTCATTCCTACCTCCCAGCAGTAATAATCAATGGCCGCATTTATATGTTTGCAGCATGTGTTTGGGTGATGTTTATGATGGTGGCAGTTGCATTCCCAATGTCCTTCGCCATCGTAATTAACGGTATACTGGAATCCCTTCTGGCCAGTTTCTTTCATAATCACCTCTTCCATACGGTCTGGTTTCTCAGCAGTACGTTTTGGTGTATGCTCGAAGCCGTATTTCAACGGATTTGTTTCAAACTCTTCCAACCATGTTTTGCTGCCTTTTTCTGAATCGAAATCTTTTTGGTTCCAATATTTGCGAAAGACATGTTGGGTTTCATTTACTAAATTTGTTTCGATTTTGCCAGTAACACAATCGAGATCTTGACTGCATTTGATTTGAAGACGTTGCGAAATAACATAAAATGGATCAACATAGAAGCTTTGTTTTTTCATTCCTTCAATTTTTGGAAAGGATTGACCGTATTGCCAGCCCGAGCTATCGACAAGTTCAAACGAAGCCAATTTGATATGATTTTCAGTCAAATGTGACATTTCCAAAATTTTGGAAATTTTGGAAATAGGTTAAGTCGGTCGGCAATATTGTCAGGTTTGTATTTTTGGTGTTTAAAATTGAAACAGAGCAGTTTTTAATAAATGTGATGTGTTTTGGGGTTTTTTTGTTCCTTTTTTTTTGTATTGATTTTGTTTAGTTTTTTGTTTTGTGTTTTTCTCTACTAAATCGAAAAAAAAACAGAATAATCGGTAAATGAACTATTTTCAACCAAATCTAAAATCGGGCCTTGGCCCTCGGCTCCGCCTAAAAAACCTATACAATCGGTAAATGAACAAAACGTATTATTTAAGTTGGAAAATTTGAATGGAATCATGTCTGAATGGTTGGGCATTGCTTCAGGAATTTTCTCACTTGTGTCAGGCGTTTACGGAAATTTACAGGCAAATTCGGCGAAGAATATGAGTGAATGGCAGAACGAAATCACAAGAAAATTTGCGATTTTGAATACTAAAGGAGAAACTATACGGTTTATGGATGAAATTTTGCAGAAACTGCAAAGTAGAATATCGACTATCCTTTCTGATTATACTTCGTTGTTGAACCAGGTTTCTTTAGTTTCGACTCTCATGCTCGGTGTTGCGGCTGGTTCGTTTGGTGCTTTACTTGGCAATACTGACGACCAACCCCAATGGAAAGTAACGATGTACTGTATTTCATGTATTATTACAATATGTCTATCCGTAATATCCGTAATAGAAGCGTTCTTTTTGTCTATTCACATATATGGTGAAGAATCCAGATTTATAGCCGGTGTCAGTCAGCATGTCAAGAAAGTGGATTTGTCGTTTAAACCTATGACAAAGAATCTCAGGACGCCGAGTGGTAATGGAATTCAATTGACTACTTGGCGTACTTTCAACACGGATGCTATTAAGGGCATTACATCAAGCTATTCTCTGGTTATTATAACCTTTTTCTTGTCGTTTTTATCGTTTTCTTTGTCTCTGCTTAGTATGCTTTTTGTAGGCCTTGGTTTATCGGAGTCGGTTTTTGTTTTTGATCAGAACATGATTTATGATAAATCTGACATGTTTAACCAATCAAATACTACCGTGGGAGAATTAGAAAACGGTTATGTGGGAAATGCAATCTGGCTTACCGTTATCGTTATTTGTACCTATTCATATATTATTGCATCTTTTTTTATGAAATATATAAATGATATACACTGGGGTAAAAATAGTTGTTGTACAAAATGTCAAAAAAAGGGAACATCGAATGTCTCACTGAAAATACCCATGGCAAAAACGGCGGCAGAATTTGATGCTGTTCAGAAGTCTATATATATACTTTATGCAGAATTTAATAGTTTGGTGGACAAATGGTATAATGAATACGGCACGAACAGACAGACTGACCGCGATGATTACAAAGAACTGATCGTCGAGTTGTTTACTAAAGAAGTGGAAAGTTTATCTACTAAAATGCTGGAGTTAAGAGTCATCGAAATAGGCAATCCTCAAGAAACCGTAGCTTTAAGATCGGCTCAGAACCGCGACATTCAAGAAATTAACGAGTCGTCGACTTTGTTAATGGCCAATCTCAAATTTTAATAAATTAAATATAATGGTTTATTGTTCAATATTTTTACTCTTTTCCTCTTTTCCAGACACTTGGTCTTCCTCTTTTTCTTCCTCATTTTCACACACTTCTTCCACACTATATAACTGACGTTGAAATTCATTCTTTTTCTGTCGGTTGTTTTTACGTCTTATTTGACGTATTTTTCGTCGTTTCAGTTCTTCTTTTCTTTTTTGGTGTTTGTTCATTTCGCTACGCTTGAGACGGAATTGTTAAATAGGTCTATTTCACTATCGGTACACTACAGTATTTTTGTTATTTACTTTTTAAAATAACCAATAATTTTGTATACGGCTTGTTTGATTTTACTGGTCGGCGCAGTTGGGTAAACATATGTTTGTATTTTCATTGGTCTCATCGGTTTCTCTTTTTTCTTTCCGAATGAAAACATTTTGATAATACCGTTCTATGATTTATAGTATGTTTTGATCTGAGGTGCAGCCATTCTTTGAACGAGAAAATGCAAACTATTCCAATTTCGATCGGTTTGATCAAGTTTATATTTTCTGAAAAATCCAAGCTGTTGTTTCTTGAACCCAATCAAATAGTCTGTCTTTGACATCATATTTGTCAATTGTTTGATTGATACTGTATGTTTCGGTCTTGACATAAGCCGAGGCTGATACAGATAGTGTAAAAAAGGAAAATATGCTCTATCCACTTCGCTCGAAGCCAGAATTGGTTCGTATATTTCGACCAACTGTCGAGTTGACCATCCTTTTTTGATGTGACCGTTGCAACCCTTACACCCTTCCATGATTTTATCCTGTTTCCATAGTTTCAAACAGTGACTGCAGAAATACTTGTCCATCTTCCCATAAACTGCACGCACTAAATACTCAACTAAATAGTGTCAAAATTAAACTCGAGCGAAGCGGACAGTGGGCGAGTCAGATGAAAGAAAACGTTTAGTGGTCGCTTGTGCCGCTTGTATTACATCGTCACCGGAACCCACTTGCAATATCACGTGATTGTTTTGTTCCGTATCACCTTTTTCCGAGCCATCCTCGGAAACCACTTGTAAATGATTATTTTCTTCCATTTCATTTTCTTCGTCATTTTCTTTTTCATTTTCTTCCGATGGGTCAGATACTTCCACTTCTTGGTGCAAATGTACATATTGCGTACAACAGTATACTATCGTCTCATCCCAAAAAAAAAGTACGACTATCATTCCAAAAAACCCTATTATCAAACAGAACGAAGTTATAACTCCAATCCATGCTTCCATTATTTTGAGCAAAGTGTACACTATATATATTCTATGTTATTGTTTTTTTTATTGGTAGAACTGAGGGCCATGATTTCATTTTCTTCGTCATTTTCTTCTTCATTTTCTTCAGATGGGTCAGATACTTCCACTTCTTCGTGCAAATGTACATATTGCGTACAACAGTAGACTATGTACGACTATCATTCCAAAAAACCCTATTATCAAACAGAACAAAGTTATAACTCCAATCCATGCTTCCATTATTTTGAGAAAAGTGTACTATATATATATTCTATGTTATTTTTTTTTATTGGTAGAACTGAGGACCATGACACTGCTTCGCTCCACTAAAATAAAAACCTATATTTGTTACACATATTTCAACTTTTGGTTTATAATATAATCTAACAAGAGCGAACACATAATTTATCTATAAATATGACAACATTTATGGACGAAATGAAACCATCGTGGCAATATTTACTTGGCGAAGAATGGATTAATTGTTCTGCAGAAAACAGTGAACTTTTAAGCAATAGGAGAGAGAATCCGACTTTAGAAGAAATTGTTTTGAAAACTGAGAAAGGAATATTATGGGGAATTCCAGAAAAACAGCAAATGAAATTCCGCCCGCAAAACGGTTGTATTCATGATGCCCAAAACACCGCTATTCGTATAGGAATTAATGAAACAGATAGTGCTATTCATGTGGTAGAGTACATCAATTTGGACAACGATGTAGAATCACATATTATGATTCCCCCAAAAATACAAAGACTATTGAACGAGCAACCTGGTAACGGTGAACGTCTGACACTACGTGTTGGTACGGACTGTTTGGTATACGAAATGGGCAATATTTATATGAAAACAGCGGGCAATACTCTGGTCCGCTGCAGATATGGGATTTCAGATTTATCTCATTATCAATTCAAAGAAATTACGAGAGCGAGGTTTTCTTGGGTTTTCCAAGGACCATTTAGGATCAACCGTATGCACACTGCCGTACGTAAAACCGGTCTAACTTTGCCAGACTGTCAAAAACTGATATTATACGACTTATTCGATCGAGTTTTTGATCCAGACGACGCAGAAGCAACTGAATATGGATCTTTCCAGTTTCAAGATTTCTTAATTTCTCGTGGAAAAATTGAATTAGCAACCAAATTAATGGATACTTATTATTCTATACCTAATGAAGAATGGCAACCATTCAGTTTAGTCCAAAATGCGAAAATTGAAGCACACCGGGCCAAAAAATCACTCGGCACGACCCTTAAAATAGGAGGTGTTATTTACATGTTAGTCTTTGAATCTGGTGCGGGAAGCAGTGGTTCTAATCCTATTTTAATTCGCCCTTCGCGATACAATAAAATATTAACATCAATCGAAGAAAAATTTAAAGAGGATTGTTTACGAGATTTATTTACAGCTTTAGTTGAGTTTGAGGTTAATCCCGTTCAATTTGTCCAAAGTGCGTACGCCGAAGAAGTATTAACGGACGATCAGAAGAAAAAAATCGTCCCATTATTACATAAAGTGCAGCACCCACAACACTATATGGGAACAATATTACAAAATCTATTGCCGTCATTGCTCGATAAATTCAAAGAATGTAACATTAAAATGTCAACAGAAGAAAATATAAACGAAAAAAAATTATGTCCTCGTATCCGCCAAACATTGTATGAAGGATTATCTGTACCACAGACATCCTGCTACACCTTCGAAGAAATGATCTATTTTATACACTCACAACAGAGCTGGGTTGTACCAAAAGTTGATATTTCTATCAGGCACTGTGATATTTGTTTGGAATCGGATAGGCCGTGTGTTCTTACACACTGTGGGTCATCTGGTGCGTGTTTAAAGTGTTGGACGGATTCTTTGGTAGAAAATAACTTCAAATGTATGTTTTGTAGGCAAAAAGTAGTTTCTGGGTCTCTCAAAATTTCTATTGACAAAGAGAATCCGGAATGTAAAGAGAACGCAGACGACAGCAGAAGAAGTAAACGCAGAAAAATTGCACATAAAAAAATGTAAATTTTATATTTCGGGCCTTGGCCCTCTTCACTCCCTACAAAAAACCTATATTTGAGCCTGCGAGCCTGCGAAACGAATATTCAGCCTGCGAGAAAAAAAACACCGGAATATTCCGGTGTTTTTTCGCGAAGCGGTGAAGAAAATATAGGTTTTTTGCGCAGGCTCATTTTAGATTTGGCAACCGACGACGCCAAGCAGGAATCAACACTATTTACTTTGATCTTTATTATCTGGGTAAACAATTATGGAAAAATTTCAGATTCGATTTTTAAAGGAAAATGAAACAGAAATTACAAAGATAATCCAATTATTTGCTTTGCAATTTGAGCCACCGTTTGCAAACAGATTACAATGCAAATTGAAAAAGTTTATAAACAATAAAGGAAAAGAATATGTAGTACAGATTCATCATTCTTCAAGAAATTCAACAGTTATAGCTATTGAAAATTTGCAACCTATTGGCTTCTACGCGATTGTGGCCACTGTAGAAACATTTCGGGCCAATGCCCTCGGCTCCGGGGCCTTGGCCCGCGCGAAGCAAAAATCATAAACTTCGATAAGATCAACATGCTAAATCAACCATGGTTTCCAGCCATCGACAATCCCGCTTACAATTTGGCATTGATCGAATTTCCGCCATATCTAAACACCCATCGTGATTGCCATCACAATCTTTAAATAATTTCTCATACTTAGTACCTTCATTTGCTAAAATGAAGGTAGATTTAAGTCTGGATTTCATTTTTGTTTTGCGATGTATCTGAATTTTTGTCAAACATTTGTCTCTCAAAAGACATTCAAAAGCTTGGGTTTGAGAAACAGTGCACGCGCGTGATATTGCCAAAAACAAACAAAAGAGAAAAACCCGCATTTTTTTTCTGAACCCAAATCAATATATATAGTATAAAATCCAAACGTTTTTACTGTAAATTATTATAAGTAGTAGTGTCAGTAAAAGGTAAACACAAATGAATGATGATGGTCATATTCTATGGCTCGAACAAATCGTCAAATTGAGAAAATCCATCGACACTTTGAAAAGTACTGATATTAACAACATACTTGAACACTTTTTTATTATGGCAATGGAAAAAGAATTTCAGAACGAATCTATCGCTTTTAAATCTGTATTGAAAGAATCTTTATCTGCTGCTGTTTTATTTAATTCCGACACAACCCCTTCTAAAAGTGCAGCATTCATCTTAAAACAAACAATCAAACAATCTTTTCCAAAGTACCGACTATCAGATATCAGAAATTTTGCCGTGTTTAACATGTACATGAGGTCTGGGGTGACTGTCGACACTTATTTTGAACGATTCTCGTCACCACCAGGAACTGCGCTACAAAACAGTGTTTATTCTCAAATTGCACACGGTCATGCGGTATGTAATGCGGACGATACATCTAAACTGGCAGATTTACTGACCTATATGCAGTTTTTAAAACGAGTGTTTATTGTAAAAAAAATGCTGTCAGACCCAGAAATAGTTGTTTTACCTTCACAATTGGATTGGATAGGTTCAATGATGACTTCGCACGTCCAAGAAAACAGTCTTTCTATGTTGATTTGGACCTTATTTATAGATATCTATAATTACAGTTTAGTATAAAAAAAAAAAATTCTTTTATTACCAATTTTCTACTATTTTTTTCAAATGATGGAGCCCTGACGAACTCATATTTCGCCAGCTTTCTGCTTCGTTGACAACGAGAGGTACCTGATCCAGACTATCTACTAATAAACGCAGTGTCTGACTAAAATGACTAAATTCTTCATATGGATCGAAATCTTTTGGACTATCCTTTAACATGTTCGTCGTACTATGTAAAGTATTGACAGTATCAGAAATCTGATCGACCATTTTTCTGATTTTGTCAGGATGATAATCAGATCTCAGTCCGTCTACAGTATTTGCAGTCCAAGTACCTCCAGCTATCAAACCAATAGTTAAGATAGCCATACAAAATGCAGTCACAGTGTTTGAAACGGTATTAATCGTATCGAAATTTCCAGTTTTCTTCTTTTGCATGTTTCATAAGTATATGGTGGTTTATATTTATACTTTAGTTTAACTAACACTCCACTACTAATTTTAGTTTTCCAATTCGAAACGAGCTATCTCTTTGTTCACTTCTACGTTAAATCGAAGCTTACACTGACCCAACCGATAAAAAGGCATCTCTTTAATTAATGCAGCGGGAACTCCGCGCCGCTTGGCTTTCTGGACGGCTTTTTCGGTCGTAATCATATAGCAATTTGTTTTAAATGGTAATCCTCGGCAAATTCCACATAGAGCAGTTCCAAAAACATTAGATTGGGTGGATTTACCACATCCTTGGCACCTGCCCCAGGTCATTTTTCGAAAAACGGATTCTTTCCAGGACAATTTACCATCAAAATTTCGTGTACGACGAGTTATTTGAAGTTGTTTCATTCCAAAACGTTTCCAAGTAAGCCATGTGTTATTGACAGGGCCAAACATTTTTAAGTAGGTAAATACCATTTTTTTTGCACACCATGAATACAAACACATGTTTTTATAAATCAAATGGTGTTTGACTATTCTTTTATTTATTGGAGCTAAACGATCGACAAATAACTGAAATTCTCCTATGTACAAAATCACATCATAACATAAAGAAACCGACATTTTTTTTTTTCTCGCAGGCTGGATTTTGATTTGTTAGCCTGCGCAAAATACTTTATATCACAAAATATGATACGGATTTAGGTTTTTTTTATTGTTTCCCTGATCTATTTCAGAAATGGGTTCGCTGTACATCTGCTGCGTGGTTTGATGTCATGCATCGAAAAATAATGAGAACCATTTATCAAATAAAGGGCATGATGACAATGGCTTTTTGCTATTGCAATATCAAATGCTGTGGTATTTGCAGAACAAATCAAAACACCGGCATGTACAGGAACGCCGGCGAATCTCGAGACCTTTATTTCCGACGCATTCTTCTTGAAATCCTTTTGTAGTGCATGACGTTCTTCAATAAGGGGGATGTACGGCAGTTTGACATCCATTGCTTCCGACCTATCCCTCAAACTACGTATTCTTCTTGGTTTTTTTAATATTCGTCGCCCACAATCAATTCCAAGAGAAATGTTATTAGTATTAAAGCACTGCACTGTGTCGTATTTACTATATATTTCTGCAACTGATGCGGCTATGTCATTAGATTGCAATGAAATGATATTATCAGTACCAAAATGCTTGGTAAATTGGACTGAAAATTGATTACTTTCTAACATATCGCGAAAAAATTGACCACGTCCACGTGGATACTGATCTAACCTACCGAAGACAGTATAAGACGAAGCCTCAAACGATATCAGTTGTGTCCACTCTTCAACACCCCAAAGATGGGCAAAAGCAACGTTAATATGGTCCAAGTTTTTTGGCAATTGTTTAACATTAGTAATACCTAAATTGCGACAGTCACTTGGTTTAAATAAATGTGGTGTCATCATGTAAATGTTGCTGGCCGTACCAGTATGATACCTGACACGGTATGCATCTTCAATATTCAAAACAACAATATTTCCAGTGAAGTGAAGCGGAAGTGAACCTTGAATCAATTTGGTAGAATTAGGTGTGAAAACAGATGACAGTTTTTTGACCACATTTACAGAATCTTCTGTACAGAAGACCCCATTATATTTTACCAATTTGACATGGTCTTTGCTTGGATATATAGTACCGCCGAAAGGCTTTGGTTTATTTACTGTCGCAGTGTCGTATTCAGTTTGTTTCTGCCATTTCATACGAGCTTTAAAAGCATCGATTTTTTCAAATGGTGTTTTATTCATTATTATATAAGCCTGCTGAATACATGTTAATGCACGGTCATAATTGTAAAGATTCCGAGCATATGGGAAACCTCTAATGGCGGATCTTTCGATATCGATACACAACATTTCATATTGTTTCTTTATGTTCATTTTGCGTAAATCCCAAATAGGGTAAATCACACTACAAACCAATAGTTCTACACAAGTCAGAGCTTGCGTAGCAATAGCTTCGTAATTTGGATATTTATATGAACGAAGAGGAGATAGAGTTGGTTTCTTTCCTTCAATGGTTTTGATAGAAATAATATCTATTATTTGATTTTTTTCGTTAATAATGAGTTCATAACCAATGTTTGAATGGTGACAGGGCAAAAATCCGGTTACTGTAATTTTTGCAGATTTTCTGGTCAGTACAAATTCGCAAGAGGGTAAAAGATCACCGTCCACCGTTACATTGCGGCCCATAAATTTTTTGATTTTATGTATAAAATACATGTTTGGGTTTTCTTGTTTTGGATACATATTATTACTAATAATTTCCTGAAATTTCTATACAAATTTAGGTTTTTGCAATATTTGAAATATACATAAAAACTATTTCCAGCTCAAGCACAGCTAATTCCGGTGTTTTTTTAGTGCGAACTCAGTGTACTTAATTCTTAAAAACAATACACATAAAAAATGGCGCGGTGAATATTTGTTGGCTCCGCCGAGGGCCAAGGCCCGCAAACTATTTCAAGCCAAATCTAAAACATGAAAAACCTATATTTTCTTCACATTTTTAGGAAAAAACACCGGAATATTCCGGTGTTTTTTTCAGAATTTTCGTTACAAATATAGGTTTTTCCAACCCAGGGAAATCAAAATCATCTCGCGGGCAGCCTGCGAAAAAAAAGTTAAGAATTATTGTCTGAGCTTAAACACAGTCAAATCTGAAAAACCTATATTTTCTTCACATATTTTGGTTTTTTGTTTGAAATACTTGTATATACAACACAAAATTAATATATAAATATATATATCATTTTTTTTTTTAAATATTCGAAAAAAATTAGAAGTATTATAAAAACTGCTTTAAATCACAATCCGAGCACAGAAATGAAAACAGCAACTCAAAGCGGGTCGAATGAAATCAAAAAAAAAAAATTGGAAAAAAAAAAAGAAAGATGTCTTTGCAAATATTTTCCCGATCCATGTTCAAATTGCGGTGATTTTGGCGGATTTGAATGGAAAAAAAATATTTGTAAAACATGTAGTTTCAATGGTGCAAATCCGTATCCTCCTTTGACCTTTAATGAGATTTCTGAAGATGAATTGCCGAAGATTGTTTTGACGGAGAAACAAGCTAAGGCATATGAAGCATTTGATCCACAAATAATGGTGGATCATCAAAATCTGCATGTGAGAGCTACAGCGGCTATTAAGAATGGGAATAATATTGAAATTTTGAGGGATTGCTTCCAGTCAGGGTTAAATGTGAATAACGAATGGTTAATTATAAATGGGGTTGATGACAATGGTTGGGTAGGAGGTGCATGGTCTTATTTACACCAAGCATCCCTCAACAATCAGTATATAATCATGGAATTACTGATTGAATATGGTGCAAATGTAAACAGTATTGATTATGATGGTGATACGCCATTGTTTTCTATGGTAAATCATGTTCAAAATTTAGATTTAATCGGTTCCATAATTTTGATCGATGCCGGCGCCAATCCAAATTTTTGTAATTTCGAAGGAATGACACCTCAAGAAACATGTCTTGAAGTAATTAGGACTCTGACCGACACTCGGCGCCAGGCCCTCGAATTGGCGTTTAAAATATTAACATTGTTTCTTAATAATGGTGGAGATTTGACTATGATGTCTCAATTGGCACAGTCTGAATGTTGTGTGTCACGCTTGTACAGTATATTTTTGGAAGCAGGAGCCGATCCATATTTAATTTCGGAAGAAGGTCATAGTGTACTGTATTATCTGAACAAAAGCAGTTGTCTGTGTCCTAACATGCTTGAATCAATACGATTATTAAAGAATGCGACAAGGTTGAAATTTAATAATCGTATTGATGTACCAAATTGTACAGAATGTTCGATTTGTTGTTCTGGTAACAAACACCATTTTTGTCAAACCCTATGTTGTAAACAAATTTTACATGTCAAGTGTTTAAATAAATGGTTACATTCACAGTCGAATACCAACAAAAGCTGCCCGTTTTGTAGAGAAACGGTCAAATCAGTTGATTTGGTACGAAATAAGACCGTGTTTAATCCATTGAACGTTAGCAAGAAAACAAGCGAACGTGGCCTGATTTTCAGTTACTTGTATAAAACGAAAATACAACTTAGCCATTGAGAAACATAGTATCTTGGCCCGAGGGCCCCAAAATAAATAAAAATTACATAATTATATTAAGTTGTTTTGTAAATCTTGTATTTGTTACGAATATTTAAACTTTTGATAATCATGTGTAGTTAATGTACCAAAAAAAAAATATGGGACGATATAAATGGCAAATTAATGCATCTGCGGTTGGGAAATTATTGGGCTTTTTCGGAAAATTTGCCCAGAACAAAGCCATCGCCGAAAACTGGAGTATGAATTTAAAAAGGATGCCGCGTTTTGGCGCGGTGCCGAGCTTCGTACCTAATGCTCCAACTGCTGACGAAGTAATCACACAAGAAATTGAAAAGGAACCTGTGTATGCTGCTGTTGTTTCTGCGGCAGTTGAACGAGAGGTAAAACCAAAACAAGCCATAAAAAAAATCAAGGCTAAAATAGTTGCTGACAATAAACGAGCAGCAGTTGAAGTAATTGACTTGGAAAAAGTTGTCAAAAAAATCAAACACTGTCGATTCATTGTTAATTTTACGAAAAAGAGTCGTGGAATTGATACATGCTCACAAAAAGGGTATTTCTCTGTCGGTAGCAAGATTTACTACAAGAAAAGCCGTCGGACTGCTATTCTGAGTACCGTTGAATCAGCGAGAGAAGACGGGTGGATTCTGAAAAAAGAGATTGTGAAAATGGAAGAAAAAATCGCAACGAAAAGGGCCGAAGTCAAAAAAACTGAAAAAATCGTTCAAAATGTTGAACGATTCATGACCAAAAAAATCTCTACTACTCGCGGCATTGTCCGTGAATTGTCCGACTTGCAAAAAGTCAAAATTCAGTATCCAAACGTTGTTGCTGGCAACAATTCCGCAAAGTTCATGAGCGTAAAAGGTGATGGGCAATACAATGGGTTTGTTATTGGTAAATGTGACGGCTATGACAAAGGAAATCGCACCATTTTCGAACTTAAGCACCGCCGGTCCAAGTTGTTTAATGAAGTGCGGCGCTATGAACAAGTGCAATGTTTATTGTATCTCAAAATGCACCCGAAATTCGATAAACTGGTCCTTGTCGAGACTTTTTCAAAAGATCAACTTTATTACAATATCAAAATTGAAAATGAGCAGTTGTTTTGGAAGAAGGCAACTGATAACGAGTTTCAACCTGGGTTACGATGGAATATAATTGCCAATGGGTTGAAGTCCATTGTCTCGCTCTTTAATAGAGCCGAAACCGATGAAAGCTATCGACAAACGTTGATTGATACGCTATATTGAATAATGTTTTATATATAACAGTACCAATAACATACAATAATAATAATAAAATTAATTTTTACGCAGGCTCAGAAATCATCTACACTCCTCTCTTTTTTTGCTTCGCGCGGGCCAAGGCCCAGGCGGAGCCGAGGGCCAAGGCCCGAAGTTATTGTCTCTTTCTTTTGGGTGCATGGTCCTTTTTTGTGTTATATACGAAAAAACCAAAATATTCGTTACGGTTATAGGAAATGTTCAAATAAACACTATTTATACTTTTTATGATTTCATCAAACGACCAATATGTCCGTACATATATGGTCGAAAAAGGAATGCGCCGAAAGCGTAGAATGTTTGCACAACATTGGCGAAATCATCGTTCAATTATATAATCTAAAACATTGTGATATTGACGATGATAAAATTATAAAGTTAATTCAAAACGAACTTAAGAATCGTGGGCTCAAAGTATCTTTAACAGATATAAAAACTTTAATAGAAAACGCAAAGGCACGTAAAATACTTTAATAACAGTATGGCCCTCAGTTCCGCCAATATTTTTTTTTTTAATTACCCAGGGTAAGTATAAAGATGTATTTGTATTATATCTATGATGTATTTTCAAATTTGTCAATTTATCAAGGATAGTACAGCTTGTTTTATCTTTTTCCTTTTTGCAAACATGCCGCTATTATTTAATGATTCTGAAATGTTATGTCTTTTCTTTTCGCTCGGAGCATTGATGGACTGTTTATTTGTTTTGTTTCGATATTATCATACATTACCTTTGACCATTGCATCCGTAAAAGATATTTTTGGGTTATTTGGAATGTTTTGTTTCACCATTGCGTTGGTGTTTCTGAAACAGAACCATGCCGAATTTTGGCAGAAGTTTTTTTATATGGCGTTTATCGTTGATTATATTTCTGTTCTGTCCGTGTGTAGTTTTAGCTGGAATATCTATGTAAATGTTATTGGAGAATTGTACGAGATAAAGAATAAAAAAAAAATTATTTGTATTTATTTGTATGATTTGTAATTATTTATTTTGAACCGATTCAAGCCGAACAAGATTCACATTCTTCAGCTTTGATTTCCATGATCTTCTGCCTGGTTGTTTTAACAGTAAATTGGAGGGCTTTTACTTTGGGACGTGTGCGCAAATAGTAGCACGCTGTCTTCAATCCAAGTTTCCACGATAAAAAATGCGCCGATGTTAGTTTTGAACGCGTGGCAGCCTCAATATGCAGGTTCATCGACATCGACTGGTCGACGTAGCGACCGCGATCTGCTGCCATTTCAATAACACTGCGCTGGCTGATCTCCCAC
>Ga0206126_10001694_pt1 | contig 25824 bp, 11 predicted proteins | sample Helgoland_Spring_5_FD_148621 | JGI IMG/M metagenome (GOLD analysis project Ga0206126, IMG submission 148621) | Pelagic subsurface seawater microbial communities from Kabeltonne, Helgoland, North Sea - Helgoland_Spring_Bloom_20160412_1 | ecosystem: Environmental > Aquatic > Marine > Epipelagic ...
TTGCGTTGATAGCCCGGCCGCAGAAGGCGCAAGGGGCTATACCCGAGGATCGATATATTCTGCAAGCGGAAAATTAGTCGCAAGTTGCATGCAAGAGGGTCTGATTCGGCTGCATTCGTGATAAACTGCTGGCGGCTGCCCGGGTGGTGAAATTGGTAGACACGCAAGACTTAAAATCTTGTTCCCATTAGGGAGTGCCGGTTCGATTCCGGCCCCGGGCACCATCTAACGTGTTGTTAATAGCGTGTTGTTAATAGCGTGTCGTTAATAATAAGTAGGACCTTTTTGGTTCGCCTAGGTGTCATAAAGGTGCAACCCTCTAAAATTGCATCCATCATCTTCCTGCCTTTTCGTTTCACCAACATTGATCCACTTTGCATAGCGCCTCCTTGCACAGCGCCTCTTTGCATAGCGCCTCTTTAAATAGACCCGCTTTGCATCGGTCTTAATTTAGTGCGGTAAAGGCTCGCGTCTAAGAATCTATCCTTGTTGGATGTTGATCCAACAGCAACGTCCCAAGTTGTAAAAATAAAGATTTCTTAACGAGTATTAATATCGCTTACTCGATTTTAATCTTTCTTATTTTTGTCTTTATTCGACTGCCGTACTGGCTACTCATAATGCGCGCTATCTAAACGAGCCTTAGGAGTAGTCCATGAAAAGTCAATTTGTTGCAACGTTATTCGTTTGTGCGGCCCTTGCGGCATGTGACAGCGGAGATATCAACCTCAACCCGTCGACATCGGATAATTCGACAGACAACTCAGTAACCAACTCGAACAATACAGCCGCTGCACCGGTTGCCGAAGAAAACCCTTGCGCCTCGTACGTTAATTCTGGCGGCCAAACGATTGAAGGGGACTTTGACGGTGTTAACTGTACCTATTCTCCTGCATTTGCAGATGCTGGCAATAACATTACGACCGATATCACGATTCCTGAATTGGCCTCAGGCGGCGTGCATGTTTTTAAAGGCAGCTTGTTTGTTGGTGAGGCCCACTCAAATGCGGCAGAACTCACAGCAGCCGGCGTCGCAGAAGGTGGCGATGGCCCCACATTGACGATCGAGGCGGGTGCAACCTTAGCTTGGCCCGATAACACCAAGTTCGTCATCATCAATCGAGGGTCGCAACTCTTTGCCGTTGGAACGCAAGAAAAGCCGATCACGTTTACCGCGACCAAAGATGCCGTTGAAGGCGCCGCTGGGCCAGAGGATGTGCAGTTGTGGGGCGGCATGGTGATCAATGGTTTCGGGGTCAGCAATAAATGTGAATACACCGGAACACGCGGGGATGATCTGGCTTTGGTCGGGGAGTGCAACATCGCAGCTGAAGGTGCAGAGGGTCTTGACGAATCGTATTACGGTGGCGCAAATGATGATGATAGCTCTGGTAGGTTGGAGTATGTCGTCGTCAAACATACCGGCGCACAAGTTGCTAATGGCGATGAGTTGAACGGCATTTCCTTCGGCGGCGTTGGTCGAAATACGATTATTAAAAACCTGCAGGTCTACTCTACCTACGACGATGGGATAGAGATGTTTGGTGGTGCTGTTAATTTCGAAAATTTCGTCGCGATCTATGTGAGGGACGATTCCATTGACGTCGATGAAGGGTATATCGGGTCTGTAACCAATGCGCTTGTGATCCAGCAGGAAACGGATGGTAACCGTTGCGTAGAGGCAGATGGCATCGGCTCTTATTCCAGCAAGTCTGATGAATTTATACAAGATATGTTTACGCGTGGTTTGAACTCGCGACCAACGATCACAGGTCTGACGTGTATCTTTTCTCCAAGTGAAGGAACCCATGATCCGGGTGCGGGTTTGAGATTGCGAGAGGGTCTGTGGCCGACTATTCAAGGGGCTGTTGTCTTCGGCGGCTATGGCGAGGAAGTCAGTGCAGGTGATCACTGGGCGTTACGAGTTGATGATACGGTCGCCTCGGATGGGTTCGCGCTTGGTAATGCAGCGATTTCAGACTCCGTCTTTGCTGCAGTCACCAAGTCGAGCAAAACCATTGCAGGCCAGGACGTTTCAGACTGGCTGCAAGCCAACAGTAATACCGTATTTGCTGACCTAACGGCCCCGGTTAATCCAACGCAGGCGGCGAATACGGATTTAATTTTATTCAGCAGCAGCAATGGTTTCTATTCGGTGCCAGCCGGTGATGTTGTGGTGAACGATGCGTCGCTGCCTGCTCAAGCGGTGGCGCGCGAGATCCTTGGGGCTATCGCGGAGACCAATGATTGGACAGCTGGCTGGACGTTTGGTTTGGATCAAACTTTCTGGTTCCAACAGTAAGAAAGCGACGTTCCATCTCTGTGCGAGCCGCCGTTTTAGGCTCGTACAGATATTTTATTAGGTTAATTAGATAAGGGATCGATATGTCTGTTTTAAAGGAGCGAGCGATCATAAACTCTCAAAGATGCGTTATCTTAGCAATGACACTTTTTTCTGCAGGTTCTTTGGCCTTAGAGGATAGTGCAGCGACTACGCAATCTAGTGAGCCCATGGAAGAAGTGGTCGTGTTAGGCAGATTTTTAAATGCCGCTCAGCAACTATTGAATGAACGCCGCGAGTCGGATTCGGTGGTTGATGTGCTGGATGGCGAATCAATCAGTAGGTTAGGTGATTCTACTGTTGCCAATGCCATGCGTCGGATGACGGGTGTTTCGTTAGTTTCTGACAAATTCGTCTATGTACGGGGTCTGGGCGAGCGGTATTCCTCAACAACCTTAAACGGCGCCTATATCCCTTCTCCGGATTTAACGAGAAACGTGATCCCGCTTGATATTTTTCCTTCTGCGGTGGTCTCGGGACTCTCGGTCCAAAAGACTTTTTCTCCGGATATCCGTGCGAACTTTGCAGGCGGATCCATTGATGTGCGTACGACCGCATTTCCAGATCAGGGCGCTAACTTCAGCATTGAGCTAGGTTCGGGGTTCAACGCAGCGTCTCGCGGCAACCTCATAGCTTATCCTGAGGGGGGTGATGATGAGCTTGGTAAGGATGATGGCACTCGAGCGCTACCGATCGGCTTATTGCAGGCAGCAGAACAATATCGGGGTAATTTCAGTGCCGCGACGATACTAAACGGGCTTGCCGCCAGTGGCCAAGCCGATGCATCCTTTGCTGAGGCGCAAGCGATTAATGCCGCCCTTGGCACGCTGCTCAATCGCGATGTCGATATTGAGTCGACGGGCGATAAGCCCGATCAAAATATTCGAATGTCGGGTGGTGCGAACTGGTTGCCTACCGATGATTTAGAACTGGGCTTTCAGCTATCGGGTGGTTACGAATCAAGCTGGCGACAACGTGCCCGAAAAACCTATAATTTTGCGGAGCCTGAGGAACGTTTTTCGACGGAATCTAGAACCACTCAGTCAGTCAGGCTCAATAGTATCTTGAATGTGGGTATGGCCTATGGTCGCGATCATGAAGTCAGTGCAGCCTATTTGTTTATACGCGATACTGACAATGAGGCTGCCGTAGAAGACTTTTTCAACGAAAATCGTACGAAGTCCGATGGTATTGGTTTTAGTCGTTCCAGCGTAGAATTCGAGCAACGCGAGCTGTCTTTGATTCAGCTGGTGGGGGAGCACACACTTGGTGATGATACTCGGTCTGCAATCCCGGTCCTCGATTACTTGCCTTCAGAGCTGGTGGTGACCTGGCAGTACACCGAGTCAGAGGCATCAACGGACATACCGAATGCGGTGCGTTTTAATGCGGATACGGTTACCGATCCAGTATCGGCGACGGTGCTGAGTAGAACGATCCAACGGGATAGCTCTGCCGCCGATTTTCGCTTTACCGAGCTTGAAGACGATGCTTTAAGTTACGGTTACAAAGCGGTTTTGCCAATCGAGTCTGAAAAGCTGATGATTGAGCTGGCTTTCGGTTATCAATTCGATCGCAAAGCGCGGCAATATGCACAGCGAGAATTTGGGCTTGGCTCTGCGAATGTATCGATCGATGGCGGTTTCGGGGAGGTTTTTTCAAATGACAACCTCTTAAATCCCGATAATCAGTTTGAACTGCGTGTTCAAGGGGCAGGGTCTAGGAGCTATCTGGCTGCAACGATGTCCACGAGCTATTTCGGCATGGCCGATATCTGGTTAGACCAAACTTATCGAGTGTCGGCAGGGATTCGGCGAGAGGACTATGCCCAAGTCGCGGTGCCCTGGAATCTCTTTGGTTACTCGGTTCAGCTGCCGATGGTCACCACGGATTCAGCGGCATTGGCGCGAGCGAGTTTTGAGGACAGCAAGCTTTTCCCTTCACTCACCCTAGGATACTTTGGTGCCTGGTGGGCGGACGAATTTCAGGCTCGGGTTGGTTGGAGTCAAACGGTTATTCGTCCGGATCTGCGAGAAGTGTCTGAAACGAGTTACGTCGACCCTCTGACGGACGAATTGACCTTTGGTAATCCTGACGTTGTGCCGAGTGATATCGATAATTTCGATCTTAGATTTGACTTCTTATGGGACAATGGCAATAACTTTACCTTCGGCGTCTTTCATAAAGAAATCGACAATCCCATCGAGTTCTACGAACTGCCAGCCTCGGATACCAATCGGGCGAGAGGGATCATCAATGCTGAATCGTCCACGATGACAGGGCTCGAGCTAGAGGGCCTGATCGGCCTAGGCGGACTAGGCGCGCTGGGTTCCTCGTTCTTCATTCAAGGCAACGCGACCCTTCAGGATTCAGAAACAGTCGCTGGTCGTCGCGCAGATGCGCCAACCAATCAGATAAGGGCCGCCGCGGGGGCCTCAGATGTTCTTGTGAACCTGATGTTGGGATTCGATTCAAGTGATGGGGCTCATACTGCGTCGTTGATCTACAATGTGTTTGGAGAGCGTTTGTATAGAGCGGGCCGTTTGGGTTCGCCAGATGAGTTTGAGCAACCTTTTCATTCTCTGGATCTAACCTACGGATGGTTTCCGACCGAACGCTTGAGCGTCAAGTTCAAGGCGCAGAACCTGTTGGCGGAGACCAGCACCATCACCGCGAGTGACGTGACCGTTTACGAGCGAAAGCCAGGTACCAGCGTTAGCTTCAAAGTCAAATATGATCTTTGAAATGCTGGGGCATTCTGCAGGCGCGAGGGCGCCTGCAGAAACCTTTTAAGCGCATCTAAACTGCAGTTCGCCTAACCCAGTGCCTCTACTGGCATCATAGCGTCCGGATAGGTTCGCCTTGCCCCTGATGGGCAGTCCACAAGTCGGTCTAGGCATGAGCCCAATAAGGATCGCCTTGAGCGAACATTAACGTATCTTCACATTTCGTCCCTGTCGATTGATTCTCAAAGGTCCGTTTATATTCGCGTCAACGGTATTTGAGGCGCCTCCAACCACGATGCGGCCGCCCAAATGTTAAGCTTTGGTTAAGTTTATTAAGATCTCTTGACCGAGCGCCAGCCGTTTAGCGAAGATCAGGCCATGGCGATCAGGGGCTGAGCGCGCGAGACGGTTCACGCCTGGTTAGGGTTTTAAAAATAAAGGAGGGGCAAGATGCTGTTCAAAAATCAATCTGGGGTGCGCACCACGCTACTCGTATCGTTGTTGGGCGCCGGTATCGCATTCGGTGCTCATGCAGAATCGGCTGCGGTCACGAAATCAAATATGGCGGCAAGGCAAGATGTCGCGACAGCGCTTTGCGAAATTGCGGTGAGTACTCCTGAGGCCTTACAGCGAGAAGCCAAGGCGCAAGGAATCTCTAAGCGTAAACTTAAACAGCTTGAATGTAATGATCTGCCGGTATTGGTGCTTGCTAAACAACAGCAGAAAGCCGCGGTTTTTGACGCGCGTAATCTAGTGAACATTGAATAGGCGGTCGTCAGCCTCTAGTGAATAAGCGGTGGCGCGCTTTCAAAGAACCACCGCTTTTTTCGCTTTCTGTTTTGTTCAGGTGTTTTGACATGCCCGGCGTATCCAACGAATTCGAAGGTCGATGGGATCGATTCGATAAGCAGGCGCTAATTCTGACGCTTCGTCATTAGCTAATGGCCTGCGGTGGCGCCGAACAGTTCTTTATCCGATATTAATCTTTGTAAAGAAACCCGTCTTTAACATTAATATCGCGTTAAACCGGACCAAGATCCCCCCGGCGGCCTTGAACAGCGGTTTGCTTCCCATAAAATGGGCGCATGTCAAAACGATGCGCTTATAGGATAAAACGCTTGGATAGCCTGCTTAGGCGTCCCACGCTTTGCTTTGTGTTTGCGGTTTGTCCTCTGCTGGTCAAGCCCTGGCAGTTAAGCGAGATTCATCCCAACGTCGACTCAGGTTTCGGCGCTGTCCTGACCGATCGACAAAAAGCCGATGTGCTTCGGTTGCCACACGCTGAGTTAGAAGATCACTTTGGTGATGTCGATTTTTTCAAGCGCTATATTCTTAGCCACCCCCGGCGGATCGTTTGATCCAGTTGTCTTTATCTGGGTTCTTGAGGCCTTTAGGTTTGGAATCATCGCCGCCGTTAAGCAACAGAGTATGAAAAGTCTTACAACGCTGATCGGGAAACGCAGGGGATGAGTTGATGTCAAACCAGCTAATTGTTGTTGTTGAAGATGAAGAGGATATTCGTGAGGTCCTTTTGTACAACCTGCGTCGGGAAGGATACGACGCCCTGGGTTTTGAATCAGGACCAGAGGGGCTCGAAGGCATTAGGTCAAAAAATCCTGACCTAGTCATATTAGACCTCATGTTGCCAGGCTTGGATGGTTTAACGATTTGCCAACAGATTCGTCAAGACCCTGCACTCACATCGATTCCTGTGATTATTGTGACCGCAAAGGAAGAAGAAAGTGACTTGGTTATCGGTTTAGCCCTGGGCGCAGACGATTACATCAAAAAACCCTTTAGCTCACGGGAGTTAATGGCAAGAGTTCGTTCGTTATTGCGAAGAACCGGCAGGGCTTCGGTCAGTCAAGAGCAGCAAAGGATTATTGTCGATGACCTGCTCATTGAGGTGGACCGGCATCAAGTCTCGTTAGCCGGGGAGTCCATCGTTTTCACGGCCACTGAGTTCAAATTGTTGTATCAGCTAGCTTCTAATCTGGGCAAAGCACTTTCCAGAGAACAGTTACTTTCGCGAGTCATGCGAGACGGGGTGATTGTTGTTGACCGCAATATTGATGTGCATATTCGCCGGGTTAGGAAAAAATTGGGCGACTATGCGGTTCGAATTCAAACAATTCGAGGCATTGGCTATCGATTCGTGAGTAAAGCGGGCGACTGATAAAATGCGCCTTAGGTTGGCCATTGAGACACGGGATAAGAAACCGCTAAAGTACTTTGCTTCTACGCCGCGTTGACTTGGCCCCGGGGACGGTCCTAATTTGCACTGAGCGGACAACGACCAGCGAACGATTGCTGGAGCAACAGCTTACAAAAAAGGGTGTGAAACACGCCCGTTGGCTCGGGTACTGGGCGGGCGCTCGGGGTCACCTTGACCAGATTGGTTTTCGGCTTATTTGTGTGACTGACGCTAAAAGGTTCATCGCTCGCGTTCAGCATTTGCCAGCCAGTAAACCGCTCGGACCTTAAAACGGGGAGACCCCGCTCATTAGCCCCACGGTTTTGCAGGAAGCGGACTGAGCTGCTTTGTGGATCGCCTCTTTGGGATGAAGGGTCAATCTAAGGGCTGTCGCCGAGGGGCACCATCCGTTCAACGAGCACCCTGTGTGAAAACGACGGCACTTTAGGGCCGATTGCACCGGGGCAGCTATTGCGTGCGGTGCAGGTGTCTGGATAGTTGATTGGACTGACAACGTAGCCTTGCTCAACCGCATGCGAATACTGTGAGAGCACGACGATGACAACATCTTCTTCTGGCCAAACAAAGATATATTGACCATCAAGACCTTGTGCCGACGCGACCTCGATCGCCGCGGGTTCTCCATCGAAGTAGGCAGCATTCAGGATCCACCACTGATAGCCATACCAACCGTTAGCCGTCAGGCTGCTTGTAACGTATTCGGCAGGCAAAATTTGATTGCCGCGCCATTGGCCATCTCTGGCATAAAGCAAACCAAACCGCGCAAAATCAGCAGCCTTCATGTCAATACAGCAGTAGGTCAAAGGGTTGAAACCGGAGGGGTCAAACCATAGGCCAACCGCCTTTAGGTCGATATCGATGGGCGCGAGTATTTTTTGGCTTAGATAGTCGTGAGCAGATAAGCCCGTTGTCCTGCGCAGGATCGTTTCAAACAGCTGTGAGTTTGCATTGGAGTAGGCAAATTGTGACCTGAGTGCCGGCACTAAGGGGCGGTCGATGGCATAAGCGGTTTGATCTGTTTCGAAAAAAACGTTGTCAAAGGCTGAGTAGCCGGACCGCATCTGTAACATCTGATGAAGGGTCACATTGGCCTTTGCCGTGCCTTGCCACTCGGTGATGATGTCGCTGGCTTTTTGGTCGACCGAAGTAATGTGGCCTTCGTCTATAGCAACGCCAATGGCCGCGCTGTAGAAGCTCTTAGCCACAGACCAACTGGTTCCGAGTGCGTCCGCGTCGTAGCCCTGGCTGTACCGTTCGCCGATCAAATAGCCATCTTTGGTTACTAGGACCGCCTGAACAGCCGTATCCGTGAAAATGTGGTCGATCACGCCATTGACAGCGGCCTGGTTGGTGCCGACCTGCTCGGCGAGTGAGGGGGCAAAGTCCCAGGCCGGCTGAAGGACCGCGGGTGCATCATTTTGTGTTTCGGGCAGGCGAGTTTTTATAAAATCGGTGATGGCGGCGGTTTCAGTCCGTTGGGCATTGCTGCCAATTGCACCGGTAATCAGGGCGGAGGCTTCAAAGCCGAAGAGATAGCGTAACAGCAAGAGCCCATCGGTCAGGGGTTCAGCCCGGCCATCACCGTCAACGTCAAGCTGCGCTGCGTGGGTTTCTAAAAACGCGTAAATGTCCAAGCTCGATCGCCTTGTCGCGTTGTCCGCGAGCGCGCCACTGACCAGTGCGTCGTTCGTAAACCCGAACAGATACCGCAGAATAATAAGACCATCGGTTAAAGGCTCGGCCTTTCCACTGGCGTCAATATCCCATGAAAAGCAGTCGAGGCAGGTTGCTGATGCGGCATCTTCGGTTGCTTGGGTTTTTGCCGGGACCGATTTTAGGCGCTGGGGCTGCGTGCCTGGTGGGGCGTTCTCGTAGGGGCTCAGGCTGACGCTTTGGTTCGGTTCACCCAAGGTGTTTGAGTTTAGAAAAAGTTGTAAGAAAATGACGATAAGACATTGAAATAAATGTAATTGTAAACGATTCATACAATAAAAGGCCGATGGAAAGACAATTGGTTTGAGGTTAATTTAGGGCTCGCGTTGGGAATTGTGAGGCGTCCGCGACCCGTTCGCAACCCGATAAGCATACGGGTAACGCGCGTGCGATGAAAATACGCGCGCAGCGGACTGACAGCGGTGCGCGTTTGCCCGCGTCATCCTGACGGTTTTTTTGAGGAATGATGCGCCCGATCTTCGGGTGATCACGCTGGAGGGTTCATTCTCGCTTTGCCGGATGCATCGTGACAAGCTGATTGGCGTAAAGTCTCGTAAGCATCTTTATGAAACAACTGCCGTCAAAATTTGAAAGCCGCGAGGCGTTGACCGAGCTGATCGCGGAGACCTTCGAGTCAGTGCTGATTGAAGGCCATCGTCAGCCGAGTCCAATACATGGACAGGTTTTGAGCGAGGCTGAGCTTGCTGAATGCATTCAGCCCGCGCGTTATGCGCGCACCAGAAACTTCTATGATGGGGCTGTGAGCCGGTTGTCGCCGTTTGTTCGGCAGGGCATTGTGGACCGAAAGACCCTCGCGAGTATCGCCTTAGCGGGCGGCGCCAAGCCCGCCGAGAAATTTATCCAAGAACTCTTATGGGGCGAATTTTGGCAGCATGTCGCCGAGGCGCGTCCGAGCGGTCTCTGGCAGGACGCCGAACCTTACAAAACCGGTTTTTTGGCGAGTGAGTACGCGTCAGAGTTGCCGCAGGATATTGCATCGGGTACAACGCCGAATGCTTGCCTTAATCATTTTATTCGGGACCTGCAGGAAACGGGCTATGTTCACAACCATGCCCGGATGTATTTAGCGGCTTATGTGGTGCACTTCCGACGGATCCGATGGCAGGCGGGTGCGGCGTGGTTTCTAGCCCATTTGCTGGATGGTGATGCAGCGGCCAACAATTATTCGTGGCAGTGGGTTGCGAGCACCTTTGGCAGCAAACCCTATATTTTTAATCTCGAAAACGTCGAGAAATATTGTGGCAACCAAGTGGACTGCCGGCCCGAAACCAATCCCGAGCTGGATGCGAGTTACGACGTGCTCAGCGCGCGGTTGTTCCCGGCGCGCGCTTTATGAGCGCTCAACTTTTCTGGTTACACGAGGAGGTCTTAAGCGAGGCCCTGATTCAGACGCAAGCCGCGGAGGGCTGCAGGTTCCTTTTCGTGTTTGATACGGTTTGGCTGGCGCAGCGCCCGATTTCGCTAAAGCGGATTCAATTTATCTACGAGACGCTCGTGGCGTTGCCGGTTGCGATCGAAATTGTTTATGGCGATGCCACGGACGTGCTGAAGCAGAAGGGTCAGGAACATCCAGGACTCGTTTGTCAGGTCATCGCACCAAAAGATCCTGAACTTGCTGAAAGAATAGACGGTATTGCAAGCGAGGCGGGGGTCGCGGTGTTGGAAAGACCACGCTGGTTCGCGCCGCCAGCGAATAAGATCGCTCGTTTTTTTAAATTCTACAATGCGGTTCGCGGCGAGGCCCTTGATGCGGCCCGTGTCCATAGGGGTGACCTATGAAAGCCGTAACCCTGGTTGGGGTCGGTTGTTTATGGTTGTTAACGACGAGTTGCGCGGTAAACAGTGTAACCAGCCGCGGGCCGGCTGACGAAGTCGCTTCACAGACCGTCATCACCAGTGAGTTCGGTTGGGGCATTAAACCGCGCCTTCCTGCGCCGGCGCCTCAAACCCTACCGAAAGTTAAACCGGCAAAGGCGATGGGTTGGCCGCAGGGCCGGTCGCCGACACCCGCCGAAGGTTTCAAGGTTGCCCCGTTTGCCGCAGGGCTCGATCATCCGCGTTGGTTGTTCGTACTGCCCAATGGTGATGTGCTGGTCGCCGAATCCGATGCTCCGGATAAAGGGGCTGCTCAAGGCGGAATCATGGGCTGGATTGCAAAGCAGGTAATGCGGTACGCGGGGTCTGGCTTGCCGTCTGCTAATCGGATTACGTTGCTACGAGATGTCGATGGCGACGGGGTTGCCGATGTGAAGGTTCCGTTCATCGAAAACCTCAATTCTCCTTTCGGTATGGCGCTGCACGAGGATGTGCTGTTGGTTGCCAATACCGACGCCGTGCTTGCTTTTGATTATGTCGAGGGCAGCACCCGGATTGATACGCCAGGGCGGCAGGTGCTGGCCCTGCCGGCCCAAGCGCCAAACAGCCACTGGACCAAGAACCTGCTTTTGGATGCGGAATCAAACAGGCTCTTTGTCGCGGTTGGCTCGAACTCGAATATCGGAGAGTTAGGGGCTGAGCAAGAAGTGGGGCGAGCCGCGATCTGGGCGGTTGATCTAAAGACCTTTGATGCTGAGATTTATGCGCGCGGCCTCCGAAACCCAGTGGGTATGGCCCTGCACCCAAAGACCGGCGTACTTTGGACCGCGGTCAATGAGCGCGACCAGTTAGGCGACGACCTGGTGCCAGACTATCTGGCGGAAGTCGTGCAGGGGGACGATTATGGCTGGCCCACTCAGTACTGGGGGGTGCTCCGGGACCCAAGAGTGCCGGCAGATTGGTCTGAAGGCCCCAGCAGTGGCAACGACCTGGCAGTCATGAGGAGGCCGCAGGATGGGGCGCGAAAACCCAGCATTCGAATCCCGGCCTATGCTCTGGGTGCGCATACGGCATCGTTAGGATTAGCCTTTTATGCTAATGAGGCGATGCCAGCATTCCAAAGCGGGGCCATTATCGGCCAGCATGGGTCCTGGAATCGCGAACCCAAAAGCGGCTACCAAGTAATCTTTGTACCGTTCGATCAATCCGGTCAACCCGTCGGCGCGCCGTTGCCAATCCTGACTGGATTCCTAGACGATAAGGGTCGGGCTATGGGTCGGCCGGTTGGGGTTGTGGTCGATCAAAACGGCGGTATTTTAGTGGCCGATGACGTTGGCGGTGTGGTTTGGCGGGTGTCGCCGAGCTCGCGCATTCCGGTGAACACACTAGCGCCTTGATTCAGCAATAGACCATGTGGTTTGCGTAAGCGGCGCTCCACTCACATTTTCGGTGCTTCAATTTCGGTAATATTGTTGAACCATCGATCCTACGGTACCCATTACGCCCGGTGAGGGCTACTTTTTCGGCCTGATCAAATGATGCGTGGGCAGGGATATCACCGAATGGTTGAACTCGCAAGATGAGGCTTGTGCCAGGGATTGTCCCGGATCAGCATGCTGATCTAGAGATAATTTAGGGTTTCATAGGTTTTACTAGGCCGATTTTAAGAATAAAAAGGGTTGCGTTAAGATATCGATCCTCAGAAGGTTGAAGAGGGGGCCGCAGCAGCACTTCGTGGGTTCAAATAAAGCGCCTAAATCTGCCAAAACGCCTAAAGCTCTTGGCTAAAAACCCGATAAACTATCTAAGCGCTCTCCAATTGGTTGTACCTTGTTTAGAGTCTGTCGTTATCTAAGCCTGCTCTTGATCGTGCAGGCCTGCGGTCAAAACCCAGGGGACCCCGCCTCGGGCGCGGATGCGACGCCAATTGTCAGTAATCGGCTGCCCGAAGTATCGGTGCCGTCGACGGTCGAGTTCTTATCCGGAGACGCCGCAATTGTTGTAACCGCCGCAGCAAGCGATGCTGATGGCGACACAATTAAGTTCAGTTTGAGTGGTACGGACGCCCAGCAATTTACCATTGCGAGCAACGGTGACATCCGCTTCTCACAGGCCCCTCGTTTCATCAAACCGGTGGACGCTGATTCAGATAATCAATATGAGCTCTTGGTTGTGGCATCTGATGCTGCAGGCGCAACGAATGCCGCCGTCACGGTGACGGTTGTCGATGCCGTACTTGGGGTCATTGCCTCACCAATTTTAAAGCGTGCAACCATGGTATTGGATCAAGACTTTGATCTGGCGTCTGATGCGTCGAGCGCCGCCGAGTCCATCGAAGTCGACTCCGAAGGGTTTTTTAGGGTTCGGCGAGAGGCTGCGAGGCAAAGTAAAGCCCAGGTATTGTACAGCCAAGGCGGATTTTCAACCGGGGCCAAAAATGCGGCGCAATTCTCACTGTTCTCAATACTTCCGGCTGATCCCGTTGTCGAGAAAATTCGGATTACGCCGATTTCAGTCTTGTTGTTTGCTTTAAAGCAAAGCGAGCGGTCTGCATTGTTAAAGCAGCTGGGTTTGCGGTCGAAACCGGTAGCGGCCACAAACGGTGAATTCTGGCAAGCCTATGAGCCGGATACGGCGTCGGTCGATAGTATTCTGCGCACAAACTTAAAGGTGGACCTGGCGCTCGCAACGGGCTCCGCGGTGCTGTCGGAGCAGGGCGCGGCGCTGAGTCTCGAAGCATCGCTCGAGCTTGCCAATGCCATCGCCCAGCAGCTTTTGAAGGATGGCGTGCTTGGACTAACCCAGCCGACGTCGCTTGAAGCCATGCTGTCAGCCGTTGCCGCAAAATCGAGTCTTGAGCGGGATTATTCGGCGGCAAAATTCCAAAAGGTCGCTGGCGCGCTCTCAACGCTCAATAAACTGTTGTCGGATACCGAGGTCGATCCAGTGGGGCAGGATGCCGAGGTCATCGCAAGCGCTGGGAACAATGAATTGGCTGCAGCCGCAACTGATCTGATGGATAACGTCGTGAGCTTGCAGGCTTTTTCAACGTCGATGGATCTCGAGACCTTGTTGCCCAATGAGCTGGCATCCACGCCGATTGATTTTGATCAAGACGGCCGCCCAGATGTTTTTGATGTTGATAATGATGGCGACGGCGTTGATGACGAGGTTGACGCCTTTCCGCGGGATCAAAATGAACAACTGGATACCGATGCAGATGGGCGGGGTGACAATGAAGACACCGATGATGATGGTGACCGAGTGCGGGACGATCAGGACGCGTTTCCGACGGACGCGTCTGAATCAAAGGACAGTGATGGCGACGGCATAGCGGACGGCCGGGATGCCTTTCCGACGGATCCCAATGAGCAATTAGATACCGATGGCGACGGCATTGGCGATGCCGCGGATGAAGATGATGATGGTGATCAGGTGCCCGATGGGCTCGATGCCTTGCCGCTAGACCCAAGGGCGTCTCAAGATAGCGATGGCGACGGCATTGGCGATGTGCTCGATGCCTTCCCGCTAGATCCGTCAGAGTCCCTCGACAGCGATGGTGATGGTGTTGGCGATGCGCTCGACGACGATGATGACAACGATGGTGTTGTGGATTTGCTCGATGAGTTTCCAAATGATCCAACGGAGTCCGCCGACAGCGATTTGGATGGGATCGGCGACAATGCAGACGGCCGGCCCTTTGATGCTGCCGAGCAGCTTGATTCTGATGGCGATGGCATCGGCGATAACCTCGATTTGGACGACGACGGCGATGGCGTTGAGGACGCTATCGATGCCTTTCCGCTGGACCGCACAGAATCCCTCGACACGGATGGCGATGGCGTGGGTAATGCCGCTGACCCGGATGATGATAATGATGGCGTTCTCGATGCCGATGATGCATTGCCGACGGATGCAACCGAGTCCCGAGATACAGACGGGGATGGCATTGGGGATGGTTTAGATCCAGACGACGACGGCGATGGGGTTGCCGATGCGGTGGATGCGTTTCCGCTTGACGGTACTGAAATCGAAGATGCGGATGGCGACGGCATTGGTAACAATGCCGACTTTGATGATGATAATGACGCCACCCCAGACACCGAAGATGCCTTTCCCTTTGATCCGGCCGAGACCCTCGATAGCGACGGTGATGGTCGGGGTGATAACGCAGACCCAGACGATGACAACGACGGCGTTGCCGATGCGGTGGATGCGTTTCCGACCAATGCCACCGAAGCCCAAGACTCTGACGGGGATGGCGTTGGCGACAACTCAGATGCTTTTGTAAACGACCCGTTGGAGGCGCTTGATACGGACGGCGATGGCACGGGAAACAATGCCGACGATGACGATGATGGTGACGGCGTATTGGATGCAGCCGATGCCTACCCGCTGATTAGTGTCTTGGGATTGATCGATTCCGATGTGGATGGTCGCCCGGACGCGTGCGATCCAGATTGCATTGATCTCGGGATGACGGCAGATCTCGATGACGATAATGATGGCGTTGAGGATGCGGCGGATGCGTTCCCGTTAAACGCCGCCGAAAGCCTCGATACGGATGGGGATGGTGTTGGCAACAATGCAGACTTGGACGATGATGATGACGGCGTCGATGATTTGGTGGACGCCTTTCCGCTGGATGCGGCCGAAACCGTCGATACCGATCTGGATGGGCTCGGTAACAATGCGGATTTGGATGATGATAACGATGGGGTTGAGGATGCAATAGATGATCTGCCGTTGGATGCATCAGAAACCATTGACTCCGATGGCGATGGCACTGGGGACAATAGCGATGTCTTTGCGTTGGATCCTGGGGAATCGTTAGACACCGACGGCGATGGCGTTGGGAATAATGCCGATTTGGATGACGATGATGATGGCATCTTGGATGTTAACGATGCCTTTCCTCTGATTAGCTCGCGCGGGCTAATCGATACCGATCGTGACGGGCGGCCGGATGCGTGCGATGCAAATTGTACGAGTTTAGGGCTTGCCGCGGATACCGATGACGACGGCGATGGCGTCGCGGATGATGTGGACGCGTTCCCACTAAATCCGGCCGAAAGCCTCGATACCGATGGTGATGGCGTCGGTAATAATTCAGATAACGACGATGATGGGGATGGCGTGGTTGATGCCTCAGACGCTTTTGCCTTAGACCCGACTGAAACAATCGACACTGATGGTGATGGCATCGGTAATAACTCGGATAACGATGATGATGGCGATGGGGTCGAGGATCTAATAGACGCGTTTCCGCTGGACAGCGCCGAGACCTTAGATACCGACCGCGACACCCTCGGCAACAATGTCGATCCAGACGATGATAACGATACGGTTCCGGATGAGCTGGACCGCTTCCCCCTTGATGAAACGGAAACGGTCGATACCGATGGCGACGGCGTTGGCGACAATGGCGATGTGTTTCCGCTCAATCCCGTCGAGGCGTTTGACACCGATGGTGATGGCCTTGGCAATACCGCCGACCTTGATGATGATGGCGATGGTGTATTGGACGTTGATGATGGCTTTGCCTTAATCCCTTTAGAGGGACGTGCTGATACCGATGGTGATGGCTTGCCGAACGCGTGTGATGCGGTTTGTCTCGCGACCGGTATGACCGCCGACACCGACGACGATGGGGATGGCGTCGCCGATGTTGAGGATGCCTTTCCGCTGAATAGCCAAGAAACCTTGGACACCGATGGCGACGGGGTGGGTAATGGTATTGATACGGACGATGACGATGACGGGGTGGCTGATGCCTTGGATGCATTCCCGCTAGATGTAACCGAGCAGAGAGATACCGACGGCGATGGTATTGGTAATCGAGCCGACCCGGACGATGACAACGATGGTGTGAGTGACGAAGAAGACGGCGTGCCACTGGATGCGACCGAAACGGTTGATACCGATGGCGATGGCATTGGCAATAATACCGATACCGATGATGACGGCGACGGCGTGCTGGACGAAAACGATGCCTACCCGTTGACTTCGCTCGGTGTTTTGACTGATACCGATGGTGATGGTGAGCCTGATGAATGTGATGCGGTCTGTGGCGCCACCGGTATGCAAGCCGATGGCGATGATGACAATGATGGTGTCGGGGATGTAAACGATGCCTTCCCGGTAGATGCCGCTGAGTCCCTTGATACGGATTCTGATGGTGTCGGGAACAATACGGATGATGACGATGATGGTGATGGCGCACTAGATGCTGATGATGCCTTGCCGCTGGATGCCAGTGAGACGATTGATACCGATGGCGATGGCATTGGAAATAATGCGGATACCAATGATGATGGCGATGGCGTCGAAGACGCGCAGGATGCCTTTCCCCTGGATAATACCGAAACCACCGACACCGATGGGGACGGCATTGGCAATAACGCGGATACCGATGACGATGGCGATGGCGTTGATGACGAGGTCGATGCCTTTCCCCTGGATAATACCGAAACCACTGATACTGACAGCGATGGTGTCGGCAATAATGCGGACGAGGATGATGACGACGATGGTGTTGAAGACGCAGAAGACGCCTTTCCGCTGGATAAAAGTGAGACCCTAGATTTCGACGCTGATGGCACAGGCGATAATGCCGATACCGACGATGACAATGATGGTGTTGCCGACACGCTGGATGCCTTTCCATTCGATGATGCCGAAACCCTCGATACCGATGGCGATGGCGTTGGTAATAACGCCGATGCTGATGATGACGGTGATGGTGTAAATGACGGTCTTGACGCGTTCCCGTTAGATGGTGCTGAGACCCTCGATACCGATGCCGATGGCATTGGTAATAACGCGGATACCGATGATGATGCGGACGGCGCGTTAGATGTTAATGATGCCTTTCCGCTGGATGATACAGAAACGCTCGATACGGATACTGATGGCACCGGTAACAACGCCGATACCGATGATGATGGCGATGGCGTTCTAGATGGCGATGATGTGTTTCCATTGGATAGCACTGAAACGATTGATTCCGATGAGGATGGCATTGGCAATAATGCCGATCCGGATGACGACAATGATGGCGCGGATGATGAGGCCGATGCCTTTCCCCTCAACGCTGAAGAGACGCTCGATACTGACGGTGACGGCACGGGTAACAATGCGGACGCAGACGATGATGGCGATGGGGTTGCGGACGCAGTGGACGGCTTCAGCCTGATCTCACTTGACGGTCGACTGGATACTGATGGGGATGGCAGGCCGAACGAGTGTGATGCGGACTGTTTGGCCACCGGTATGTTGGCCGATGCAGATGATGATGCCGATGGCGTCGAGGATGTCCAAGATGCCTTCCCGGTTGATCCGGCAGCCTCGGTCGATACCGATGGCGACGGTAAGCCGGATGCTTTTAATCCTGACTGGGTTGATGGTGACCCGGGTTTTAATACCACCCTCGAAATTGATACCGATGACGACAACGATGGGGTGCTAGATGTTGACGATGCGTTCCCAGTGGATAGCGGCGAAACCGTCGATACCGATGGCGATGGCACCGGGGACAACACGGATACCGACGATGATGCGGATGGCGTAGCGGATGAAAATGATGATTTTCCACTGAATTCGGCTGAGCAGACCGACACGGATGGCGATGGCCAGGGCAATAATGCTGATGGCGACGACGATGGCGATGGCGTGGTTGACGGCAGCGACGCCTTCCCACTTGATAAGGATGAAACCGTCGATACCGATGGAGATGGGGTCGGTGACAATGGCGACACGGACGACGATGGGGACGGGGTTGCCGATGACGTGGATGCCTTTCCGTTCGATGCAACCGAAAGCCTTGATACGGATGGGGACGGACAGGGCAACACGGCAGATACCGATGATGACAATGACGGCTTTGCTGATGCCGGTGATGCCTTTCCGCTGGATGCTACGGAACAACTGGATTCCGACGGGGATGGGATTGGGAACAACGCCGATGACGACGATGATGGTGACGGCTTGACCGACGCCGAGGAAGAGGTGCTCGGCACCAACCGGTTATTGCAGGACACCGATGGCGACGGCGTCAGCGACAAGGACGATGCGTTTCCGTTAGATCCAGCTCGATCTTAGAGTCGCGTGCGCAGGTCTAGAACGCCTGAGCGAGTCAAATCTGCTTTCAGAGTTATGGCGTCGGTACGGCGGTTGATTCGGGTTGGTTAACAGCACGGGCATTGTATCTTTATGAATCGGCGCTGGCAGAAGAGCTGACTCGGATGCTTGCGCGCCGAGTAAAACGAAATGCCAGACTAAAAGAAGCGCTTTTATGAGATGGCCCTGAGTATTTGAATTGTTTGGCTATTAGCTATCTAGACTGAATGGTCGCTAAAAGTGTGTGATCTGGCCAACTACGTTATCTAAAAGCGTCGCACAGGTGCTTTCATGGAGAGAATGTCTTCCTAAATTAAATGAAAAAAAACGCTATTATTCAGCCGCTGCATTGCGTAAGATTTCGGAACCTGTGACAGCTCCTTTTGTTCTTTTTTAACACTTTTTATGAAGGGGTGTTGTTTAAGTAAAGAGGCTGGGCTGACCTTTGGGGACGCAATTTAGCTTAGGTCAATTAGAAACGCTTTCAGAGACAAATCTGAAGGGACAACCCTTGAACCATGGAGGTTAATGGAATGAAAAGCCATTTTCATTTACTCGCGTTGATACTTGCTTTGGGTATGCTCGCCGGTTGTGATCGTAAGGATCCGGCCGTTGAGTCAACAGAACCCGAGCTCGCGAACACAGCGCCGGCAATTACTGACCCAGGCGCCTTGTCGGTAGTTGAGGGGTCAGTGGATTTAGGATCACTCGCCGCGACGGATGCCGAAGGTGATGCCGTGACGCTGAGTTTGGGCGGCGCAGATGCGGCCGATTTTGATCTCACGGACGGGGTTTTAACGTTTGTTTCGGCGCCAGATTTTGAGCTGCCCGGTGATGCTGATGAGAACAACCTGTATGTTTTAGATGTGATCGCAAGCGATGGTGTCGACTCGACGACCTTGACGATCGAGATTGCGGTGCTGGACGCCTTTGAAGGACGCGTTATTGATGGCCCGGTCTCAGGCGCCGATGTTTTTGTTGATTTGAACTGTAATGCTTTGAAGGACGATGGTGAACCGACGGGCATCACCGACGAAAACGGCTTTTTTAAGGCCGGGAAGGTGGCTGCAGCTGCCGGCTGCAAACCGAAAATCATTTCACGAGGCGGCACGGATACGGCAACGGGTAAGGCATTGCCAGATCTCGTTCTCGTTGCAGACTTACCCGCAGATGAGTCCAAAGCGGTCGCGCTTACGCCCTTGTCGACGGTGTTGTCGTCTGCTGAAACAGCGGCTGAGAAGCAGCAGGTCTTGGATACCTTGGGGCTTTCAGGCACCACGGCCGAGCAGATCTTAACAACCGATAGCTGGGCTGGATCACAATCGAATACGGCGGTTGATATCGCCATTCAGCGCGTCAACCAGCAAGTAGCCACTATTTTAGCAACCGCTGTTTCGGTGTCGGACGATGGTGATGCGGCGACCGACAATGCCGCGAGCGATACAACCGCTGCTGCACTGTCGCTGATTAGCCAAGTCAAGGCGGTCAATGAAAGTAATACGAATGCATCCGTTCAAGTCAAACTTGATCTCGCAGATCCGGCTGTTGTGATCAGCGCGGTCACCGCAACGGTTGCGGCCGCTGGCAGGGAAACGATTGCTGCCGAGGTGCTCACCGCGATTGGTAAGGTCGTCTCGGATGTGAATACCGCTGCCGCCGATATTACCATTAACCCAACCTCGGTAACGGCGATTGCGATAGCAACCAGTTCCCAGAACGCGATTGCAACCGATGTTGCGGACGTAGTGAGTGGGGCAAGCTCTGTTGAAGAATTTGAAGCTGCGACCACTGCCAGCGTGATTTTCGAAAATGTGGTTGTGGTTGATGCGCCGGACTTTGATAACGATGGTTTGGCAGACGCGCTCGATCCAGACGATGACAATGACGGCTTCTCGGATACGCTTGACGCTTTCCCGTTCGACAGCACTGAAACGGTTGATACGGACCTAGACGGTATTGGCAATACCAAGGATGGCGATGACGACGGTGATGGGGTGCTGGACACGCTTGATGCGTTCCCGCTTATTGCGCTCGGCGCGCTGGTCGACACCGATAACGATGGCCGACCCAATGACTGTGATGTGACTTGTCAGGCAGCGGGCATGTCCGCCGATGTCGATGATGATAATGATGGCATTTTAGATGTTAATGACGCGTTTAGTTTGATTGCGATCGGCGCGTTAACGGATACCGATGGCGATGGCGCACCCAATAGCTGTCCTGCCAGTTGCGTGTCCATTGGGATGAGCGCGGATACGGATGATGATGGGGATGGCGTTTTAGATGACGAGGATGCCTTTCCTTTGATTTCACTCGGGGGGCTAACCGATACCGATGGTGACGGTTATCCGAATGACTGTAATGCGGCATGTCTGGCTTTGAACATGATAGCTGATTTAGACGATGACAATGATGGCGTTATTGATGATATAGACCCGGCTCCATTGGATAGTTCGGTGTTTGAGGTGATTGGCGGCTCAGGTGGCACTGGGACTGACGCTGGAACGGGTACTGGCACGGGCACTGGGACGGACGCTGGAACGGGCACTGGCACTGGCACGGGCACTGGGACGGACGGTGGCACGGGAACGGACGTTGGCACGGGAACGGACACGGGCACTGGAACGAGCACGGGAACGGGAACGGGAACGGGCACTGGAACGGGAACTGGAACGAGCACGGGAACGGGCACTGGAACGAGCACGGTAACGGGAACGGGCACTGGGACGGGAACGGGAACTGGAACGAGCACGGGAACAGGGACGGGAACGGGCACTGGCACGGGCACGGGCACTATGACGGATGCTGGGACGGGAACGGGCACTGGGACGGGCACTGGAACGGACGCCGGAACGGACGCTGGAACGGGCACGGGAACAGGCTCGGGAGGAACGGGCTCTGGCACGGGTGGCGTTGTAGATTCTGACGCCAGTGGCGGCTTTAGGTTGCCTTCAACCATCACTGTATTAAAGACAGAGGAGTAGTCGATATGACAATCACGAAAATACTACCTTTAACGCTGTTGATGGCAACAACAGCTCTAACGTATCAAGTTAACGCTGCATCCGAAGACGCGCCGACTCAAGGTGCTTATGTCACCGATGAGCAGCGATTTTATGTTGAAGGGCAGTCCGTTACGGAAGTGATCGAAACGGCTAACACTTTGGTTTGTTACATTTCGAACATGCGTCCTGACGCCTTTATTAGCGATGGCGCGTACCAAGCCAAGGTTTATGAAGAGCGTTGCGTAACAACCGGTGCGGATGCCTCAGCAGAGCAAGCCTCGGCGTCAGCGACCTCCTCGCAATCGTCAACAACGGCATCGTCGGGCAGTGGTGCAGCAGAGATCGATACTGAAACGGCCATCATCTCAACGGTCGTTGTTGAACCCGTTGCCGTGAACCCGACAGATCCGTTTAAGCCGCAAGCTATGATAGGTAAGGGTTGGGTGGATAACAAAGCAGAGTCTGCTGATGAATTTGATACCCGAGTCTACCTAGAGGTTGAGATAACAAAGGGGCGAAGTGATGAGGCGCCTAACGGCGAGTTCGAAATGCTTTGGTCTATTCATTCGCAAGGTATTCCGAGTTGGTTTGCCGAGCTTTTTGCTCAAGGAGGTCCAAATGGAGAAGAGGAGGGCGAAGGTTTCGCCGATTTTAGCAACCTCACTCTTGGTCAAGGACTGCTCCAGGTTTCAGGCTCGGAGTTGAAGTTTAAAGAATATGGGTACGAGTTCGAAGGCAATGTCGCGTTAGATTACCTAGACAGCGACAATGATGGCATTTTGGATGATGTTAGCGGCGTGTTTGGCCAGCCAGTTGGTTTTTGCATGGATTGTACGGAGGAAAACTTTCAGCAGCCAGATTTCCAACCGACCTACCGAAGTTTTGCCTCATTTTATCAGTTCAATATTAACAAAGCGGCCAACCAGGTGTGTACTGCACTCGGTGAAGTGTATGAAAACTGTTACGAGCCAGATCAAAATGCGACCTGTGCTGTGGCCTTTGAAGAAAGAGACTTAGCGAACGCCGATAACCCAGATTATAACGCCTTTGAAATGGTAAAGGTCCCGGTAGATCGTGCAGAATTCGAGGCGCTCGCAGAACAAAATCCCTGGGAGCCGGTACAGCTTGAAGAAACCTGTTATTCAACCAAATCCTCAGACGCGCAACGTAACGTTTTCCGCTATGGCGTTTATGACGCGGATGGCGCCAGGGCCAAGACCGCGTTAGGCAATTCGCGTAATGCGTTTCCGATGTTTGCTGATGTGGAAATACTGGTTGACGATCCAGATAACGAAGGCGAGACCCTGACGGTTGAGGAGCGAATCTTTGGCTATGCAGACTACTGGGGTGTCTATATTGATCCTCGTGGTCAGCGACTGGTTGAAGCGGGCGTCACAGAATTCACGCCTGAAGTTTTTGGGGACCAGGTTGAAAGCGAAACCGCAGAGTTCTTTACCGTTGCGGAGACAGAAGTCCGGGTTGAGAAGCGTTCGAAGTCTTTCATCGCGCTGAACGATTTGGATAAATTGAAACTGGCGATGTACGTGCAAGATGCGTATTGGTCGGCTGAATATAAAGCGTTGCTAGGTTTTGATGTTTTTGCTGTAGGCGCCTTCGAAGAATACGAGGGGTACTTCGATTCGACGGGTCAGAAATTCGTCTTCGATAAAGGCGTTAAATTCTTCCCAAATTACGAAGTGACCGAGCTGGAAACGCAGATCGAGTTTACGCCTGCTGACTGGATCAGCAAGATGAAAAAGATCGAAGACTACGGCTGGATCGATGAAAATGGACAGCCCGTCGTGTTTACGGATGTGCGACCGCTCGGCGTTTGGTCAAACGACACGCGTCAGTGGTACGACATTAGCCCGGCGGCCTTAAAGGATCCAACATTAGCGGCCCCTGTAGGCGAGCCGCCCGAGTTTTTCGATCCGTTTGATCAGTCTCGAGGGGGTATTACGACCGAATCGACGGAATTTATTTCGCCAGCCGACCTCCCACAAGACTTGGTCTGTATGCAGGACTGCTTGACCCCTGAAAAAGTACAAGCGACGTTTTTGTATGCCTACTGCGCGCAGAACGGTAGTGAGGATCCTGAGAACTGTTCCGGGTATACGCCGAGCGAAACGGGCAGTGCGCCTGCACCCTTTGCAGACGGCGGCCCTTTCTTGAGCGAGGACGCAACAGTGACTCGGGTTTTCGAGGATGAAGACGCAAAGAATCTCGTAAGCACTTTTTATATGTCGAATCCAGACAACGTATTGAAAAGAGATGGGTTTAAACTGGCAACCGGCAATGCCCAAGTCGTAGATTACGTCTATATCCCGGTCAATGAAGATCAAGGTGTTCGAGAAGCTGTCACGTTGCCCAAAACAATGGCGATCGCGAAAAACAGAAAAGAAGGGGGGCGGCTTGATCTTTATGTTCAGGGCAGCTTAGACGAAGGGAATCTCAATCGCTTTATCGCTAACACGGGTGGGCAGGCGCCGCTTGTAACGTTTGATTTGGAATCCGCGCCGGCGGTCGGTGACAGTGGCACCACGACCGTGGGGATTAGTATTTTACGGATAGTGGAAGGGGAGGATGGTGAACCTTCAACTATCAGTGCAGAAGTACCGGTCCTTTGGGAAGGAACGACAGCCGGGTTTCAGTTAAGTATTCCTGAAGATGCCGCCTTCACGTTGGGTTATCGAAAGGGCGAGACGAGCATTAGTGCCTCGGGAATTAATCCTAGAAACCGCATTTTGGGTTACACCGGCGGCGTAGCAACCAACCGAGGACGTCCAGGGCTTACTCTGAAGTTATTATCGCTGTTTAACGGCAATACCTGGGACCGTGTGGGACTGCAGAGCCCGACCTTCTTCGAGCCTGATTCCTTTTATTTTGTGGAGGTTGATTTTGGCGATGGTTTCACCTTTGCTGAATTATCAGATGATCCCGATCAGGTTTTAACCCAGGTAAGTTTAGGTTTTACTACGCATGTAGATGAGTTCGGTTCCTTCACTGAAACCTTCAGTAAAGGACAATACTGGGATGGCATTCGGGCTTCTTCTTTGACTCGGTACAAGCCCAATAGCTCGGGTTTTGATGTTGGCAGTGTGCCTTTGTCAAAAGGCGCTGTGATTAATCAATATGTGCAAGGTGTCGACGATCCGTGGAACGCCTTCGGCAACGCGACCTACACCCGACCGGACGGGTGGGTGGACAATCTAAGTTATGGCTTGAGGACAGGGCAGTTAGTCAAAGAGGATGACTTAGCAAAGCTGGAATGTAACAGTGATAATGATGGCGTCTACGAAGATCATCCTGTCTTTACCGGTTCTGAAGAGTCGGAGACGCGGTACTGTGCTCAAAAGCTGTACGAAACGATTGGTTTAACCACCTATATGATCAGTCTTGATTTGCAGCCTAGCTATGCTCTGTTGGATGCCAGTGGTGAGGCGGTGACGATTGCTGCGCCTAGGACGATGTATTACGAGGTGCCAGATGAGGACGCTTTTGGTCGAGATGGGGGCAAACGGCTTTCGTTAGAATTTGCAGGACATGGTGAACTGCGGGGTGTGCCAGGCTTCGTTTATGACACTGTAACGGGCGAAGATAAGGGCGAGTATGTCAATGAATGGAAAGACACCTATCGGTACCTAAGTCGGTTTACCATTCCAGATGGCAGCACAATAACCGATCTCAGTGGCACGGAATACTTCGTGAAGGCGCTCGACGGAGAAGAGTGGCTTAAAGCCCTTGACGCGTCAGAGAGTCAGCCTGGCGAATATACCCTGACCTTCAGCGATCTGTTAGCGGATGAAGCGCTAACGGTCCTGGGCGAGGCAGGGTCCCCGGACTATATCGGTGAGCCGCCGACCTGTGTCG
>Ga0206126_10001699_pt1 | contig 25800 bp, 21 predicted proteins | sample Helgoland_Spring_5_FD_148621 | JGI IMG/M metagenome (GOLD analysis project Ga0206126, IMG submission 148621) | Pelagic subsurface seawater microbial communities from Kabeltonne, Helgoland, North Sea - Helgoland_Spring_Bloom_20160412_1 | ecosystem: Environmental > Aquatic > Marine > Epipelagic ...
TAGCGCTAATCGATTTTCAAACTGTTCTTCAACCCGACTGCGCAATGATGGACTGGCAGAATTAAGCAGTGAGCGCTGTTGACCATCGCTGACTGCATAGACCGCTGGAGGTGGGAGCCTGTGTTCCAATTGATCATAAATATGGCAAAAATTGAGATTACCGTGGCGTGCTAATTCGAACAGATGAGGTTCACAGGATGCATCTAGATCATGAAAATCGCTCACCACAAATATGGTGTTGCCAGGAACAATAAAACGGCGTGACTCCTCCAATATCTGAGTCAGACTAAAGCCATCTTGGTGCGTATTTTGTTGAGATTGAAGATTGAGTAGCTGCTCACTGTAGTCACTGAGTCCATGTATGAATCGTAATACCGAATGATGGTTGCGCTGTGGTTTGACGTCCATCTGATTATTTTGGCCGAAGATCAGTCCACCTGCACGATCATTTGCCGCTAAGCCCGCCCAGCTGAGCGCAGCGGAGACTTCGCAGGCAACCACAGATTTAAGTCTTTGGCTGCCAAAACACATTGGCTGGCGCAGATCACTAATAATGGTGATGGGTCGCTCTCGTTCCTCGCTGAACAACTTAGTGTGTGGCACTTCCGTTCGCGCTGTTACTCGCCAATCGATGTTGCGTACATCGTCACCAGGTTGATAGATTCGTACTTGGTCGAAGTCCATGCCACGCCCGCGGAAGCGTGATTTATGTCCTCCTGCAAGCATTTGGCGAGCCTGAATTTTGGGGAATTCGGTTAGTTCTCGCGCCCCATAACGCAACTTCACCATTGCTGCGATATTGGCAATAGCGGGGTTATTGTCGGCGGCCAGCATAAACAGTACTCTCTACGCGGATGGAACGGTGGTTAGCAGACGATCAATCACTTTATTGGCTGAGATGCCGTTAGCCTCCGCCTCAAAACTAAGTATCAATCGATGCCGAAGGACATCTTGTGCCACTGCACGAATATCGTCGGGAGTGACAAAATCGCGGCCTTCTAGCCATGCTAGTGCGCGACTGCAGCGATCTAGGGCAATGGTTGCTCTAGGACTCGCCCCGTAGTCAAGCCATTGAGATAATTCTTGATCAAAAGCTTGGGCATCTCTGGTTGCCAGTATTAATTGCACGAGATATTCCTCCACCGCATCAGACATGTGGATAGTGTTAATTTCATCACGAGCAGTAAGCAGTGTCTTTTGATCCACTGGTTCAATTTGATGGTTATCTTGTTTTCTATTCTCATTTCGATTTAAAGCGAGTATTGTGCGTTCGGTGTCTGGTGCCGGGTAGTCAACCAGCACCTGCATTAGAAAACGATCCATTTGCGCCTCTGGAAGTGGATAAGTTCCTTCCTGCTCGATTGGATTTTGAGTCGCCATCACCAAAAAAAGTTCAGGTAGAGGATAGGTGTTTTTACCAACAGAAATTTGCCTCTCAGCCATAGCCTCCAGTAGCGCCGATTGAACTTTAGCAGGGGCACGATTAATTTCATCAGCCAGCACCAGATTATGAAAGAGTGGGCCGGCTTGAAATTCAAATGTCCCCTGTTGAGGACGGTAGATGTCACTGCCGGTAATGTCAGCCGGGAGAAGATCTGGAGTAAATTGCACCCGATGAAAGTCAGCTTCTAATCCATCTGATAGCGTTTTAATGGCTTTGGTCTTTGCCAGCCCCGGTGCGCCTTCCACCAATAGGTGTCCGTCGGCGAGCAGTGCAATGATGAGTCGTTCGACAAGATGCTCTTGGCCAACAATCTTACTGCTCAACCATTTTTTTAATTTGATAATGTCCTGGTGCAAGTTTACTCCTCGCTTGTTTGCTGAAGGGAAAGTTTTTAAATAATTTTAGACGTTCTGACAATATCTCACAAATATTGATTTTCATTAATCTGTAATTTTTTTTCAGACAACAAAAAACGTATTTTGTTATCTAAAAAGACAGAATATTTTTACACAGATTAGCTTCAATTTGTTACCTTACACGAAGGGTCATTCTTTGACCTACCATAAGAGGGTTAAATAATAAATAAAGGTTGCTTATTTGCATCATGGATGTATCCAAAGAACATAGACGCCAGAAACTAATTGATGGACTTCTGAGCATTGCCCGAACGGTGTTAAAAGAACAAGAACAAATTCAATTTGATACCTTTGCTGTCAATGCTCTGCATTTTTATCCCGACGCTGAATATCTCGAACGCCCCATGGAGGACATATTTTGGAGCGTGTGGGGTTTATGTTGTTTCGCGCAAACGTTTTCAACTAAGACCGCTCGAGAGGGGAAAGTGCATATTTTTGCCCCGACACAGCAACTGGATGGTTGGACCAGCGAATATACCACCATTTATATCGATCACAGAGATATGCCATTTCTGGTTGATTCGTTGCGCATGGCTTTAAATCGGCGCGGGCTGAATATTTTTACTTTGCAGAGCAATCCTGTCTGGATCCTGCGCAATCCTGCTGGAGAGTTACAAGAAATTTCCTCTAGTTATGTGCACGGTTCCGAGAGTGAGGCATTGATGACGATCGAAGTCGATCTTTTGACTAAGACTGAAAGCATGGATTTGCATCGAGAGTTGGTGTCAGTCCTAGACGATGTCAGTGCCGTAGTTGACGATCATGGCGCCATGCTTGCGCGTCTTGAAGAGCTCATCAGAGAGTTAAAAGAGAACGCGCCCCCTGTTGACCAATTAAATGAATCAATTGCGTTTTTAGAATGGATTTACTCGGGTTTTTTTGTATTTACCGGCACTGCGGAGTTTGCGCTGGACAATATTAGCGACAAAGCGTACTTGAGCGAAGTATCAGAGAATAGTTTTGGTTTATTGAGAAAATACCAGGGAGATTTGCGTCAACAATCAGTGGATCAGCTGAGTGATGGGGTGAAGGCACTGTATGAGGATGATCAGGTGCTGGCAGTGACTAAATCGTCGAAGCGGTCGACTGTGCACAGAGACAGTTATTCTGATTATATAGTGGTAAAGAGATTCAATTCAGCGGGTGCTGCTGTGGGCGAGGTTAGGTTTATGGGCCTCTATACCTCGCAGTTTTATTCCTATTCACCGCGTCGTATTCCTATTTTGCGAGAAAAAGTTAATTGGGTTATGGAGAACTCTGGTCTCAATGCTGGCAGTCATGATGGCAAAGCGCTACAAGCAATTTTAGATACACATCCGCGAGATGAATTGCTGTTGGTGGGTCGTGATGTTTTGGCTGAGACAACCATAGGAATTTGGCAAATCTATGATCGTCGAGCGGTAAAAGTTTTTGTGCATACAGACGCATTTGATAAGTTTGTCAGTTGTTTAGTCTACCTTCCTCGAGAAATATTTAGCACTGAGCTACGAGATCGTCTGGAAATGCAAATAGGTGCTGAATTGGGCGCTACGGAGCAAGAGGTTGGTATCCAGTTTGTACCCGATTCTGTGTTGGTAAGAATTTATCTGGTCTATAAAATTGACAACCAAGACTATTTACAAGTCACGTCTGAGCAGCTTCAGTCACTTGTTGAGGCTTCGGTTCGTGATTGGCGGTCGGATTTCAATTTTCATGCGCTACGTGAACTGGGCAAGGCGGAGGGCTCTGCGTTGGTCCGTCGTATGCAAAGCGCATTTTCTGAAGCCTACAAAGAAGTTTTCACCCCACAGCAGGCTCTTCAGCATGTGGCGCTATTAAGCAAATTGCGAAGCACCGATGATCTCGCTGTCGATTTGCTCGATGATCAGGATTCCACTAATCAGGAATTTGCTCTGTTGCTTTTTCATCTCGGTTCTCCCTTGGCATTATCAGATATGATCCCAATGCTTGAGAATCTCGGTTTCAGTGTTCGAATGGAACGCCCCTTCCAGATTCGATCAGAAAGTGGGGATGTTGTTTGGATGCAAGATTTTAATCTTACCTTTAATATCGATGTCGACGTTGATGTTTCAGCCGTGAAGAATAGCTTTAAAGACGCGCTATTGACGGTTTGGCGCGGCGAGGCTGAAGACGACAGCTTTAATCGCCTCGTGGTGGGCGCACGATTGGACTGGCGGTCGGTAGCAATGCTGCGACTTTACGCACGTTACCTGAAGCAAATCGGTGTTCCCTACAGTCAGGATTTTATTGCCGATACGCTCTCTCGACACTTGGATATTACCAGGAATCTGGTGGCACTGTTCAAGGCGTACTTTGATCCTCGCTACGCATCAGAAAGTCGCTCTGAGCGAATTCAGGGCCTGATAAAAAACGTCCAGCTTGGCTTGAATGCCATCGCTAATCTAAACGAAGATAATATCATTCGAGGATACCTTCAGTTGATTCAGGCGACGCAGAGAACGAATTTCTTTCAGGTGGACACTCATGGAGAATTCAAGTCATACACATCCATAAAATTGTGCACACAACAAGTTGAAATTGCCCCTGAGCCGAGACCCGCCTATGAGATTTTTGTTTATTCGGCTCGTTTTGAGGGCGTTCATCTTCGAGGTGGAAAAGTCGCTAGAGGTGGTTTGAGATGGTCTGATCGCTTGGAGGACTACCGGACCGAAGTGCTTGGCTTAGTCAAGGCTCAGCAGGTAAAAAATGCCGTCATTGTTCCCACTGGTGCGAAAGGGGGGTTTGTTGCCAAAAAAATTGGTGCGTCTTTCTCTCGCGAGGCTGCTATGCAGGAAGGTGTGGCGTGCTATCAACTTTACATTCAGGCGTTGCTTGACATTACCGATAACCTAATTGATGGCGAGATAGCTCCGCCAAAGGATGTGATTCGCAGAGATGCTGATGATCCCTATTTAGTCGTTGCAGCTGATAAGGGCACAGCAACATTTTCTGACATAGCCAATCAGATTTCCGATACCAATGAATTTTGGTTGGGCGATGCTTTTGCCTCCGGTGGTGGCAACGGTTATGACCATAAAGGCATGGGTATTACTGCACGGGGAGCCTGGGTTGCCGTGCAGCGGCATTTTTATGAATTGGGGGTCGATACTCAGTCAGAAAATATCAGTGTAATCGGTGTTGGCGACATGGCTGGGGATGTTTTCGGTAATGGCATGTTGTTGTCTGAACATATCCAACTTCTGGCTGCGTTTAATCACTTGCATATTTTTGTTGACCCCAATCCGACTGCCGCAGCTTCCTTCCTTGAGAGAAAGCGACTTTTTCAGACGCCGAGGTGCACATGGGATGATTACGACAAGTCTCTGTTATCCTCTGGTGGTGCGGTTTTTTCTAGAGCCTCGAAATCACTGAGTCTTGCACCAGAGATTATGCAGCGTTTCTCCATACCTGAGCGCGACGTTACGCCCAACCAGTTGATCAATTATTTGTTAAAAGCGCAGGTGGATCTAATCTGGAATGGCGGTATAGGAACCTACGTCAAAGCCTCCACAGAGAGTCATGCTGATGTCGGAGATCGAGCTAATGATAATCTGCGGGTAGATGGTGGTGAGTTGCGGTGCCGAGTGTTTGGTGAGGGTGGTAATTTGGGTATGACTCAAAAGGGACGGGTTGAATACAGTTATGGTGGCGGGCGGTGCAATTCAGACTTTATTGACAATGCTGCTGGCGTAGACTGCTCCGACCACGAGGTAAACATAAAAATACTGCTTAACCCTGAGATCGCTTCGGGCAATTTATCTGTGTCAGACAGGAATACACTGCTGTCCGAGATGACCGATGAGGTGGCAGAGTTGGTTCTGGAGAATAATCAGCGACAGACTCAGGCGATCAGTCTAGCTGAGGTCAAAAGCAAACAACATCACTCTGAATACCAGAGATTCTTGGTGTCGCTTGAAGAAGCGGGCAAGCTTGATCGCGATCTTGAACATTTGCCGAGTGATGAGCAGTTAATCGATCGAATAAATCGTCAACAGCCCAGTTGGACAAGACCGGAGCTTGCTGTGCTCATTTGCTATTCTAAAGTTGTGCTTAAAGAGGCATTGACTGATACAGACCTGTTGTCAGATCCCTGGTTGGCGCAGGAAGTTAGCAACTATTTCCCCCCAAAATTGATGTCAAGATTTGGTGACTCGGTAAAAGATCACCCCCTTGCCAATGATATTGCGGTTAATCAATTGGTCAACGATATTGTCAATCGAGTTGGATTTACCTTTTTCTTTCGACAAGCCGAATCCACTGGTGCTTCAGTTGCCGACGTCGTTAAAGCTTACACTATAGTGTGTCAGGTGCTTGGAATAAAATCCTTATGGCAACAGATAGAATCCCATAGCCCGAGGCTGTCCTCACAAACTGAGCTTGAAATGCTTCATTTACTCGTCAGGCTGACTCGGCGCGCGACGCGTTGGATACTTCGAAATCACAGGCTGAACCTTGATTGCGATAGTCTGATCAGCCAATATGCAGAGCCCGTCGAGATATTTTTGTCTGAGCTACCGATACTGCAAAAAGAGCAGTGGAAAGGACTGTGGCGAAAGGAGAGCGATGCCATTGTCGCATCGGGGGTTGATAGTGCTCTGTCAGAGCGGTTGGCTTGCAGCGACAGTATGTTTATAAGCATGGGTGTTGTGAATATTGCTTTATCGCTGAGGGTTTCTGTGCAACAAGTCGCTGACGTCTACTTTACCTTGGGGGAGTATCTTTCACTAGACTGGTTTATGGCCGCGATCGTTGAATTACAGCCGGAAAATCGTTGGCAAGACTTGGCCCGCGAAACCTATGTCGATGATCTCGAGAGTCAGCGAAGAAGACTCACTACAGTTTTGTGTCGCTTGGGAATATCACAGGCAGACCCGATGGAGATTTGGCAACAGCAACAGCGAGACATGATTCGACGCTGGCATCTGATGGTTGCAGACTTGCGCAACTCTCCAAATCCTGATTTCGCGATGATTTCAGTGGCGTTAAAGGAGCTACTCAACTTGGTGATGGCATCAGTTGATGGGGAGCAACAACAAGATTAGAGAACGCTAATTTGTTCTATCAGGGTGTTTTTAACTTTCCGTGGCCGTCCATGCAGAGAGTCGCCGGGTGTCTGCAGTTTTCACCGCTGACGTACCATGAGCTAGCAACGAGATTAGCTCATTAGCGGTTTAATGTTAAATTACCGACTTTTTGTTGGCAGGTTTTGATATCAAAACCAGACCACACATCTTCTCTAGCCTCACGCCAGCCGCGGGACCAGTGGAATGACATCAGGCTGTTTTCCTGATGAGGACAGCCTGATAATGATCGACCCTGAATAGCGGCTTGATAGCCTTTGACAAAGCAGCGATGCTCAGGGTTTCTTTTATGTTTTTTCATAGAAATCTCCTAGTGAAAACAGATTTGCGTACTCCCAGGGCTATGAAAATTGGCTTTGTCCACATCTGTGTAATCATTTATGAGCTGCGAAATGTAAACAAAAGACCTAAAACATCTATATCATGAGCACCTTGGCAACTACTGTTATGTTTTGACCACTAATATGCGTAATAGTTCACACTTTTTGATGGCAATATTTTTTCCTTGGAAGAATATTGCCGAGTAAGGAATATTTTTTGTCACAGTTAAATACACTGGGTGATTGGCTGGCAACCTGTCCGAAGGGGCTTGAGTCATTGCTGGCTGAAGAACTTGACGGTTTGGGAGCTGTTCATATCAAGCAGACTGTGGCTGCGGTAAGCTTTAATGGTGGTCTCGACATTGCCTATAAAGTCTGTTTGTGGTCTCGTCTCGCCAATCGTGTCCTGAAACCATTCACTCAATTCGTGTTAAACAATGTGGAAGATCTTTACGAGCACATTACTGATATTGCTTGGGAGACACATTTTAGCGCCAGTCACACCATAGCCATCGACTTTATTGGCACCTCGCGGTTGATCGACAATACCATGTATGGCTCCCAGAGAGTAAAAGACGGCATCGTAGACCGTATACGTCGGATTGAGGGAGATCGTCCCAGTGTTGATACCAAGAACCCCGATATTCGAATCCATGTTCGGCAACATAAGGGAATTGTCTCTGTGGCCTTGGATATATCGGGTGGAAGCTTGCATAAAAGAGGTTATCGAACTGGGCAGGGTAGTGCGCCGATAAAGGAAAACTTGGCCGCAGCACTGTTAATTAGATCTGGCTGGCCAGCGCTGAGCCGTCAGGGTGCAGCTTTGCTTGATCCCATGTGTGGTAGCGGTACGCTGCTAATTGAAGGTGCTATGATGGCTGCTAACATAGCGCCCGGACTGCAGCGCCAGTGCTATGGATTTACCCATTGGCGGCAACATGACGAATCATTGTGGCAAACACTACTGGATGAGGCATGGGAGCACAAGCGCCTTGGCTTAGAGTCTTTTGATCTCGATATCCGAGGCTATGATGCTAACCCAAGAGTGTTAGAGTACACAGTCAAAAACATTGAGAACGCCGGTCTAGATGAGCACATTCGTCTTTCTCATAAACCCTTGGATCAATTTGGTAAACCTACCGCGAGTCGAGGGCTTTTATTGAGCAACCCTCCCTACGGAGAGCGTCTAGGTGAGATGGAGTCACTGCAGCCGCTTTATCAGAAGCTAGGCAAGGTCTTGCAGAAAAATTTCCACGGCTGGCGAGCGGCGATTTTTACTGGCAATGTGGATTTGGCCAGAGAGTTGGATCTGGCTCCAAGTAAGCAATACAGTTTTTACAACGGAACCATTCCCTGTAAGCTATTGCTGTTTGACGACATGCAATCGAAACGAGAACAGATAGCCGATCGACTTAAAAAACCGGCCCCCTCTCGGCCGTTATCTGAGGGTGCCACCATGGTATTAAATCGTCTTAAAAAGAACCGTAAGAAGCTCTCGACTTGGCTCAAGCGTGAATCTATTAACTGTTATCGTTTGTATGATGCTGACATACCAGAGTATGCTGCCGCAATCGATATTTATGATCAGTCTCTTTATGTTCAAGAATACGCACCTCCGAACACCATTTCTGAAAAAGTAGCGAGTCAGCGCTTCGACGAATTAAAGCAGGCGATTAAAACTTTCGCCATGGACTACAGTGGAAAAGTCTATTTCAATCAAAGACGCCGACAGGCTGGCGATAACCAATATCAACGAGCACAACAAAGCGATTACAAAACCTTCACTGTGGAGGAAGGACCAGCAACATTTGAAGTGAACTTATCAGATTATTTAGATACAGGCTTGTTTCTCGATCACAGACCGGTGCGAGCCATGATTGGAAGCATGGTAGAGGGAAAGCGGTTTTTAAATTTGTTCTGTTATACAGCTGCGGCAACTGTGCATGCGGCACTTGGGGGTGCTCAACAGAGTTTAAGTATTGATATGTCCAACACTTACCTCGATTGGGCGCAGCGTAATTTTGATTTAAATGATATAGATGGTCAACAGCATAAATTGTTGCGAGCAGATTGCTTGAAATGGTTGCAGACTGATGATGATAAGTATGATGTTATATTCTTAGACCCGCCCACATTTTCCAACTCAAAAAAAATGGATGCTGTGCTCGATATCCAGCGTGACCACGGTGATTTAATACGCGCTTGCATGGCTAGGTTAGCACCCAACGGCAGGCTACTTTTTTCCAATAATTTCCGTAAGTTCAAAATGGATGATCTTATTCAGAGGCAGTTTGACTGCAAAAATATTACAGGCGAGACTTTGGATAAAGATTTTCAACGCAATCAGCGTATACATAATGTTTGGATGATCACTCGACGGCACGGATTTGTCTAATTTTCAGGATGATATGGGATAGTGTACTGTTTTTTTTCAGGGATTAGATAAATAGGCGACAAATCCTGTGGGGCGCCGGTGCAAGAGGGATTATAGTGTGTATAGAATGCCCTCAGCTCAGCATGTGTCGGGCATCAACAGGTACGTTTTCTGGTGAAAAATTTGGAGTATCAATGGAAAAGCTTTTGACACTTTACACGGGTGATAGCTGCCATCTCTGCGATCAGGCAAAACAACTGCTCAGGCCCTTAGTCGAAGACAAGGGTTGGGCGTTAATCGAGCAGAATATCAAGAACAGTCAAGATCTTACTCAAACTTATGCTGTTCGAATTCCAGTAGTATTATTTCCAGGTGGAATAGAAAAAGGCTGGCCGTTCACTGCTGCTCAGATCGAGCGTATGATGGAAAAGCACTACTAATTGACAGTCACAGACAGTTGATCGCTGTGCCTTGATATCTTAGCCCGCTCGCTTAAATTAACATTTCATGACGAGAAAGCTCACAACATAGTGATTTAATCAACCTGTTATCACGGCAATATCAGGTGTCACTACTTGCGGTGTCAGTACTTGTAGTTCGAGAGGTTGTAGTTCCAGTGGTTGTAGTTCCAGTGGTTGTAGTTCCAGTGGTTGTAGTTCCAGTGGTTGTAGTTCCAGTGGTTGTAGTTCCAGTGGTTGTAGTTCCAGTGGTTGTAGTTCCAGTGGTTGTAGTTCCAGTGGTTGTCGTAACGACTACAGACGAGTTGTTATCCTGAGCAATTTTATGGCCGCTGGCATCAAGTGCTTTAATTAGAATTTTGCCGCCGACAAGTCCAAACCCAACTGCAGTGGCCGGAGGAATGCCATTTATTATGCCGCTAGCCTCAGCCATTTTTACATTACCTGCGATTTTGCTTTGACTATCTGTAGAGGCCAATAAACATTGAGATATTATTAAACTGAGCAAGGCGCTCGCCTTTCGGGCGTATTCAAACATTAAAAAATCCTTTTTTGACGTTTTAACCTAATTTTTTATCTTTAACACTCGGTTTTTAGGTACGAGTTTTGATTAGCCACATCGGAGCAATCCTTTTACCTCATAACTACAAAAACATAGCACAGTTGTTTGTTTTTTGCTCAAAATGCAGTTACTGATTTGCCGCTATGTACTTGTCCAGTGCGTTGGCAAACTGCATGCGATCCCGTTGAGAGAGAGGTGGAGGTCCGCCACCGACCTGAACGCCACTGTTACGCATTGAGTCCATGAAATCGCGCATATTTAGGCGCGCCTTGATATTAGATTTTGTGTACATCTCGCCTCTTGGATTGAGCGCGGAGCCACCTTTTTCTATGACGTCAGCAGCCAATGGTATGTCGGCGGTAATGACCAAATCCCCAGCTTGAACCTGAGCGACAATATAATTGTCAGCAACATCAAAACCAGCGCTGACTTGGATGCTGCGCACACTGGGTATGCGTGGGGTCGGGATCGCCTGATTCGCCACTAAAATTAGCGGAATTTGTGTTCTCTGAGAGACTCTAAACAGAATGTCTTTAATCACCGTGGGGCAAGCATCGGCATCAACATAGATGGTTATCATTGTATGAGTATCTCCAGATTCCGTGCGTTCTTATAGTGTTATCTTGTTAGGATTGCAAATTCAATTGTTGAAAACAATCAAAACAAGCGCTTGTAACTGGCGTGATCATCAGTAAAATGTCGCCCAACCAAAAAAAGCACGTGGCCCTTGGTATGGGTCACCACTGTAAAGGATATTATTATGCCGCTTATTACTCTTCCCGATGGATCACAACGTAGTTTTAATCAACCACTATCTGTGCTGGATGTCGCCGCGGATATTGGTCCCGGTTTAGCTAAGGCCACTATCGCCGGTTTGGTTGATGGTAAAGAAATGGATACATCGCACATCATCCACAACGACGCTGAGGTTTCTATACTGACCGATCGCAGTGATGAAGGTCTGTTTATCATTCGGCATTCTACCGCCCATTTAATGGCGATGGCAGTAAAGCAGTTATTTCCAGCGGCTCAGGTGACTATTGGTCCGGTGATCGAGGATGGTTTTTACTATGACTTCGCCTTCGAGCGGCCTTTTACTCCTGAGGATCTAGAGGCGATAGAGAGTCGCATGTCCGAACTGGCCGGGCAAGATCATGAAATTACTCGCGAGGAGTGGGATCGAGATGAGGCGGCCGTTTTCTTTAAAGGTATTGGAGAAGACTACAAGGCCGAAATTATCCAGAGCATACCCACTGACCAAACCATTAGTCTCTATCGGCAAGGTGAATTTGTTGACCTTTGTCGTGGGCCCCACGTGCCCTCCACTGGTAAATTGGGTGTGTTTAAACTGACTAAAGTGGCCGGCGCCTATTGGCGCGGAGACCACAATAATGAAATGTTGCAGCGTATTTATGGCACTGCCTGGGCGAGTAAGAAAGAACTTAAAGCCTACCTCAATCGACTGGAAGAGGCTGAAAAGCGAGATCATCGTAAGCTTAATAAAAAGCTCGATTTATTCCACTTTAGCGATGACGCGCCGGGTTCGGTATTTTGGCATCCTAAAGGTTGGACATTGTTTCTACAGCTCTTGGACTACATGCGCAAGCGTCAAGACGAAGCGGGATATATTGAGGTTAATACGCCGGATGTTATGGACCGGAGTTTGTGGGAAACCTCTGGACACTGGTTTAATTACAGAGAAAACATGTTTTTGACGCAAACAGAGGACGAGCGAATTTTTGCACTTAAACCGATGAACTGCCCCGGTTCAGTGTCAATGTTTTCGCAAGGATTAAAGAGTTATCGCGATTTGCCTTTGCGAATGGCTGAGTTTGGCAAGGTTCATCGCTATGAGCCCTCTGGTTCGCTGCATGGGTTGATGCGGGTTCGCCATTTTACTCAAGATGATGCCCACATTTATTGTACTGAAGAACAGATGGAGCAAGAGTGTATTGATGTAGTGGCTCTTGTCCTGGATATTTACAAAGATTTCGGTTTTGATGACGTTATTATCAAACTTTCAACGAGACCTGAAAAGCGTATTGGCAGTGATGAAGTCTGGGATAAACTCGAGGGTGCACTTGTCAATGCGTTGCAGGTCATGGGGCTAGACTATGTGTTATACCCTGGTGAGGGAGCATTTTACGGTCCAAAACTTGAGTTCGTGCTTCGCGATGCTATTGGGCGTGATTGGCAGTGCGGGACTCTGCAAGTCGATATGAATCTGCCTGAGCGTTTTGATATTTCTTATGTCGATGAAACCGGTGCTCGAGATAAACGTCCGGTGATGTTGCATCGGGCTTTATTTGGTTCGCTGGAAAGATTTATTGGCATTTTAATTGAAAATTACGAAGGCGCGTTTCCGTTTTGGTTGGCGCCAGAACAGGCTGTTGTGATCAATATTACCGATTCACAAGCAGATTATGTGCACGAAGTGACCAAATCACTGCAAAATAACGGATTTAGAGCAATTTCTGACTTGAGAAACGAGAAGATCGGCTTTAAAATTCGCGGTCACTCGATGCAGCGGGTTCCATTCATTCTCGTTGTCGGTGAAAAAGAGAAAGCCTCGCGTACTGTGGCGGTTCGGACCAGAGATGGTGATGACTTGGGTAGCTTTACATTGGACCAAGTTATAAATCTGTTTACTGAGTCTGCCCAGCGGCGTGGGCGTAGTGTTGTTGAAACGGAGTAAAATGTATTAAAAAAGACAGTAAAAGAGCACGTCTTAACGAAGACATAACCGCACCAGAGATTAGGCTAGTCGCCTCAGACGGAAGTCAGGTCGGCATAGTCAGTCTGGCGATGGCATTGGAAAGGGCTCAGAAAGAGACCTTAGATCTGGTTGAAATTTCGCCTGATGCCGAGCCTCCCGTGTGCAAAATCATGGATTATGGCAAGCATGTATTCGACATAAAGAAGAAAGTCGCTCTGCAGAAAAAGAAGCAAAAGCAAACGCAAGTAAAGGAAATTAAATTTAGGCCTGGTACAGATCAGGGTGACTATGATATCAAGTTGCGTAATCTGGTCAGGTTTTTAGAAAATGGTGACAAAGCTAAAGTCACGCTGCGTTTTCGCGGTCGTGAAATGGCTCACCAAGAGCTCGGTATGGATATGATGAAGCGCGTTGAAGCAGATCTAGCCGAACTCTCTCAAGTGGAGCAGTATCCTAAAATGGAAGGTCGACAGATGACCATGGTACTAGCTCCGCGCAGCAAGAAGAAGTAACTACGCGACCCGCGTTCAGCCACATTTTTTTGGCAGGCTGTCCGGGCGTATCTTCTTGATAACTAAACTCATGACAATGGAGAAATAAAATGCCAAAAGGTAAGACCCATAGTGGAGCGGCTAAGCGCTTCAAAAAAACGGCTTCTGGTTATAAGCATAAGCACCAGCACAAGTCACATATTCTCACCAAGATGACAACAAAGCGCAAGCGTCAACTTCGGGGTACCAGCATGGTTGATGCTGCAGATAAACCCAGAGTTGATCGTATGTTGCGCAATGTTTAAGTCCCATAACTAATTTGGTAGGAGAATAATATGGCTAGAGTAAAACGCGGTGTAGAAGCTAACCGCAGACACAAAAAAGTTCTTAAACAGGCAAAGGGATATTACGGCGCACGCAGCCGGGTCTATCGTGTTGCCACTCAGGCGGTCACTAAAGCGGGTCAGTATGCTTACCGCGATCGTAGAGTTAAGAAGCGCACGTTCCGGCGCTTATGGATTGCACGTATCAACGCACAATCACGAGTTGAAGGCTTGTCGTACAGCAGACTGATCAATGGTTTGAGCAAGGCTGGTATTGAGTTGGATCGTCGAGTTCTAGCTGATTTGGCTGTTCATGACAAGGCGGCCTTTGGCGCCGTTGTCAGCCAAGCGAAAGCCGCCCTGGCGTAGTGTTATCTGTTGCAAAGTATGCAGCTTGAGGCTGGTTTCGCTGGCCTCCTGAGCAGAACAAAAATAGGGAATGGGCTTTGCTCTTTCCCTATTTTTTTATCAGTAATATGGTACCGACAGAGGTATCTGAAGTGAGTGACCATGATTGAATTAGATAAACTTGCGGCCCAAGCTGAGGCTTCTATTGCAAATGCTACTGATCTTGCGGCGTTGGACAGTCTGCGAGTTGAGTTTCTGGGTAAAAAAGGCAAGCTCACGGATCTGTTAAAGGGTTTGGGTAAGCTCTCTGCAAGTGAAAGACCAGCAGCTGGTGCACAGATAAATCAGGTCAAACAAGGGGTGCAAGTAAAGCTCAACGAACGCAAGTTAGCGTTGGAAAAGATTGCGTTAGACATGAAGTTGGCCGGAGAGACGATCGATGTAACGCTCCCTGGCCGCAGTGAGGTCGCCGGTGGATTACACCCAGTGACACGTACCATGGAACGCATTGAAAATTTCTTTGGCAAGGTGGGTTATGCCGTTGAGGTGGGGCCGGAGATTGAGGATGACTATCACAATTTTGAGGCGTTAAATATACCGGCTCACCATCCGGCGCGCGCCATGCATGATACATTCTATGTTGATCCCACGCGAGTTCTGCGAACCCATACATCGCCGGTGCAGGTGAGAACCATGGAAAAGCAAAAGCCGCCAATCCGAATCATCTGTCCCGGCCGCGTTTACCGCTGCGACTCAGATCTGACACACACGCCGATGTTTCATCAAGTTGAAGGTCTTGTGGTAGACAGAAATATCAGTTTTGCCGATTTAAAGGGTGTTATTGATCAGTTTCTGAAAGCATTTTTCGAGGAAGACTTGCCAGTTCGCTTCAGGCCTTCCTACTTCCCCTTTACTGAACCCTCTGCGGAGGTGGATATCCAGTGCACTAATTGTGCTGGAGAAGGATGTCGTGTCTGCGGTCATACCGGGTGGTTGGAGGTGATGGGGTGTGGGATGGTTCATCCCAATGTGCTCGACCATTGTTCGGTGGATTCTGATGAGTACACCGGGTTTGCCTTTGGCATGGGCGTTGAGCGGCTCGCCATGTTGCGTTATGGGGTCAATGACTTGCGCCTATTCTTTGAAAACGACTTGCGTTTTCTCAAACAGTTTTGAGCTGGGGTAAATAATGAAATTTAGTGAATCCTGGTTGCGTGAGCTGGTCAACCCGCCACTATCAACCGATGATTTAATTGCACAAGTCACGATGGCGGGTCTTGAGGTGGACGGTTCAGAGTCGGTTGCCAAGGCTTTGGCCGGGGTGGTTGTGGGTGAAATTCTGAGTGTTGAGACACATCCCGATGCGGACAAGCTCAAGGTTTGTCAAGTACGGGGTGGTGATAAAGAGTTCCAAGTTGTCTGCGGCGCACCCAATGCACGTGCAGGCATAAAGGTACCTTTTGCGACTATCGGTGCGGTATTGCCTGATAACTTTGTGATCAAAAATGCCAAATTAAGAGGTGTAGAGTCGCAGGGTATGCTTTGTGCTCAAGACGAATTGGGCCTTGGTGAGGGTGGCGATGGCCTTTGGGAGTTGCCTGCTGAAGCGCCCGTGGGTGCAGATTTAAACGTCTATCTTGACCTGAATGACATGGTGATAGACGTTGATTTGACGCCTAATCGAGGTGACTGTTTGAGTATTCGCGGGCTGGCTCGAGAGGTTGGGGTACTTAATCAATTGGATGTGCAGGCGCAGGTATGTATGCCTGTAGAGCCCTCTATTAAGGATAAGATTAAAGTTAACCTCCAAGCCCCGGAGAGTTGTGCCCGCTATGTCGGACGAGTGATTAAGAATCTAGATTTATCTGTTGAAACACCGCTTTGGATGCAGGAACGTTTGCGGCGCAGCGGAATCCGTAGCTTGGGACCGGCGGTGGATGTTACCAATTATGTTCTCATTGAACTGGGACAACCCATGCATGCTTTTGACTTGGCCAAAATCGACGGCGAAATTAATGTGCGCATGGGTCAAAATGAGTCTCTTGTTCTTTTGGACAATTCTGAAGTAACAGTTAATACGGAGACCCTTGTTATTGCAAGCGATGCTAAGCCTCTGGCTCTTGCTGGAATCATGGGTGGCTCAGGGTCGGCAGTGCATGGTACGACTCGTGACATCTTGCTTGAAAGCGCCTGGTTTAATCCTCTTGCCATTGCCGGGAAAGCCAGGCACTACGGCAAGCACACAGATTCATCGCACCGTTTTGAGCGAGGTGTGGACTCTAACTTGCAGGTGGCGGCAATGGAGCGTGCAACTGCATTGTTGGGTGCTATCTGTGGTGGCTCGGCGGGACCTCTGGTAATCGAAGAAAGCGTGACGCATCTGCCTCAAGCTGAGCAAATTGTACTCAGAGATGCTCGCTTATGTCAGCAATTGGGAATGGATATACCAGCCCAGCAAGTGGATGAGATATTGACTAGATTAGGGCTTGAGAAGGTATCCAGAAATGCTGAAGCCGGTGTATGGAATGTTCCCAGCTGGCGCTTTGATCTAGCGATAGAACAAGATTTGGTCGAGGAGGTTGCACGCATTGTCGGTTATAATAATTTGCCCGTGACCACACCCTCTATGAATCTTGCTCTTCAGCCTGAGTCCGAATCCTTGGCCTCAGTTAAGACATTTAGGTCACCGCTGCTCTCCCGTGGGTATCAAGAGGTAATCACCTACAGTTTTGTAGATCCCCGGGTGCAATCTATGTGCGATCCAGATGTATCCGCAGTTACCTTGACAAACCCAATCTCCTCCGATATGGCGGTGATGCGCACGAACCTCTGGCCCGGTCTTCTCACTACGGCTAGTCATAATCTCAACCGTCAGCAGACAAGAGTACGAATTTTCGAGTTTGGACAGTGTTTCGTAAGCGACGATAAAGGCGCTTTGTCTCAGGCCAATGCGTTGGCGGGTTTGATCTGTGGGTCTCGAACGCCCGATGGTTGGACAGGCGGTAAAGAGCCTGTTGATTTTTATGATTTGAAGGGAGATGTAGAGGCAGTATTTGCCCAGACTTCACTGGCAACTGAATTTAGTTTTACATCGGCGACACATCCGGCTTTGCATCCTGGCCAGAGCGCTATTATTAGTCGTAATAATACTCATGTTGGCTGGATTGGTCAGCTGCACCCCGAAATCCAAAAAGAGCTCGGATTGTCTAAGCCAGCTTTTATTTTTCAGGTTGATTTCGATCAATTGAGCAAAGTGCGGGTACCCCATTATCGCGGCGTTAGCAAATTTCCTGAAGTTAAGCGTGATCTGGCTTTTGTGGTCGCCTCGTCTGTATCTTCTGCTGAGTTACTGAGCGCTGCCAAACTGGCCGCGGGTGACTATCTAACAGATTTAAAGTTATTTGATGTTTATCAGGTCAAAGATATTGATAACAAAAGCAAAAGTATTGCTTTAGGGTTGACCTTTCAACATGATTCACGCACTCTTACAGACGACGAAGTGAACCAAGCGGTGGCGTCTGTTGTGGTTCAGGTCAAATCAAGTTGTGATGCTGATCTAAGAGTTTAAACTGATTACTATGAATATTTTCTGTGGGTGTTTTTAATGAGTGCACTAACGAAAGCTGATTTGGCAGAGATGCTATTTGATGATCTTGGTTTGAATAAACGCGAGGCAAAAGAAATTGTTGAGATGTTTTACACCGAGATTAGTCAGGCGCTTGAAGATAGTGATAACGTCAAATTATCCGGTTTTGGTAATTTTGAGCTGCGCGACAAGAGTAGTCGGCCCGGAAGAAACCCCAAAACTGGTCAAGAAGTTTCCATTTCGGCGCGAAGGGTAGTGACTTTTAAACCAGGGCAGAAGCTTAAATCTCGAGTGGAGACTTATGCTGGAAGCAAGTGATAACAACCAACTGCCAGCGATTCCTGGCAAACGTTATTTCGCTATCGGTGAAGTGAGTGAGCTGTGTCAGGTCAAACCGCATGTTTTACGTTATTGGGAACAGGAGTTCCCTGGTCTGAGTCCAGTTAAGCGACGAGGTAATCGACGTTACTACCAGCGTCAAGACGTGGTGCTTATTCGCCAAATACGATCTCTTTTATATGAGCAAGGCTTCACCATTGGAGGTGCTCGCCAGAAACTTGATCACACTCCAAGTAAGAGAGAATTAACGCCCTATAAACAGTTACTGGATCAAACGATCTCAGAGCTTGAAGATGTTCTCAAAGACCTCAGTTAACCTCTTATTTATATTATTATAGTTTGACGGGCTGTTGCAAAAAGCCAAGTTCACTGTATGATTGCCAACGTTTTATCGGGGCGTAGCGCAGCCTGGTAGCGCACTACACTGGGGGTGTAGTGGTCGCAGGTTCAAATCCTGCCGTCCCGACCAATAAACCAAGAAGGCCTCCCTTGCGGAGGCTTTTTTTTGGTTTATCGACTGCGTGCAGAAGGTTTTGAGGTTTAGCAATAAGCGGCGCTTATTGCGTAACCGGTTCACTAAGATAGCGAAGCTATCTTGAGCGTCCTTTAGGACGACCCGCAGGGCGAGTTTAGCGAGTAAATCCTGCCGTCCCGACCAATAAACCAAGAAGGCCTCCCTTGCGGAGGCTTTTTTTTGGTTTATCGACTGCGTGCAGAAGGTTTTGAGGTTTAGCAATAAGCGGCGCTTATTGCGTAACCGGTTCACTAAGATAGCGAAGCTATCTTGAGTTTTATTCAGAATTATCCTGGGGAATTTTATTTAGAGATGATTCATCAGTTCGTCGTGATAGCTCAATCCCCCCCCTTTTTTTGGATTTTGTAAATTCATCTGCTTCGGTGAGGTTTTTTGACGTATTATGCATTCTAGTGGATTGAGGCAGAAATCATGGCCCAAAAAGATATTGGTAACAAGGTGCCTTTGGACACCTTAACAAGTACTCGTCAAGTAGAGGCATTTTATGATGAGTGGGCAGATGGTGGAAAGTATAATCGTGATATGCAGGATTGGAATTACACGGGACCTGAAGAATGCGTTGGGGTACTGAGTAATTACTTGCAAGACACTCATTCTGTCATACTTGACGCGGCATGTGGCTCGGGTTTGGTGGGCGAGGCCTTGCAAAGACGCGGCTATGACTGCATTTATGGTGCAGATCTATCAGAAAAGCTTCTCGATGCAGTGCCTCGAGGCATATATCGTCAATTATTACAGGCGGACCTAAATTGCCCTGTAGACATGCCAGATAACTTTTTTGATGCGGTTGTTTGTGTTGGTGCATTTACCTTTGGCCATTTGAAAGCAGAGGTTTTCGAAGAGTTCGTTCGAATCACAAAAGATAAGGGCTATATTTGCTTTACAATAAATAACGGAATATACGCTGAACAGGGGTTTGAGGCCGAACTAAAACGTCTGGAGAGACAAAATAAATGGTGCAAAAAGGAACTTTTTCTGGGCGAATATCTTGCCTCAAAGAGTGTTCACGCTCGATTGGGCCTGTTTCAAGTTTCTAAATCTTAGTCTGGCGGCCGGCCACGTAGGTTAAGATTTTTCATTACAAGGTCGATAGTAATTGCTCTGAACTCGGTTCACAGTCCTGGAATTTACTTTGGAAACATCTCGACGAGGTCTCTTGTGCTATTTCCAACTCAGCTTGAGTCATGCGCTGTTTTAACAACTTCAGTTCACTTCGGGTTGTGAGTTTATTGGATGTATCGGCCATCGACCACCATACATAGGCAGCGATATTATCCATAGCCACGCCAATGCCATGATTGTATACCGTACCCAACATATTCTGGGCATACACGTGACCTTGCGATGCAGCGACCGCATACCACTTTAGCCCTTTGATGAAATGTTCAGGAATACCTTCGCCTGAAAAGTACAGCGATGCAAGGTTGAATTGTGCGTTAGGATCTCCCTGCGCAGCTGCTTTTTCAAACCAATCGCAAGCTATGCGCTTGTTCTGCGGAACACCCAAACCGTGAAGATAAATATAACCGAGCATAAATTGGCTGGAAGCATGACCTTGATTCGCAGCAGATTCAAACCATCTTGCAGCTTGATATCTGTCTTTTGGTTTTCCCATACCTTTAAAATAAAGCGTTGCAAGGCCAAACTGTGCCTCGGCATTGCCGGCCAAAGATTCTCTGTCATACCACGTAATTGCATCCATATTGCCCGGTGTCACAACGATACGCCACAGGTAGGTCTCTTCCACGATTTGGTTGGCTAGAGTGCGGTTTTCTTTTGAAATTGTTAGAAAACGTTCGAAGTCCAACGCTTCGCACGTAAGCACTCTGGCAATTAATGCCAGACAGATAATTAACAATGCCTTTTTCATTAAATTGTCCGAGTAAAATTTGGAAATGCATACTAACGACTGATTACAGATCTGTCAAAAGCGACTCATTGATTTATCAGCTGTGAGTAAACTATGCAGAGAAAACAGCAACGTAGGAAATCGAATCGAAACCTGTGGTGTTTAGGTCAGATCTCCTTAACCCGACTGCTGTGTTTATGTTGACGACCTCTATATTACTTGAATTTCTTATTGAAGTAAGTTTGTAGGAAAAAAGACGCAACCATTCCTGCACAGAGCACGGCTAGCGTTATTTTGTCCCTGTGTGCTGTTTCGGGAACCCATATCGCGTGTTTTTCTAGATAATACAGAAGATAGATGCACATTGCAGAGGGCAATGAGGAAAAAAAATACTGGAGATACTTGGATCTGCTAGTTTTAGGACTCAATTTTTTCAGCCTTCGTTTATAACGCTCGATGTTACCACAATATATGACACTGATATAAGCTTGCGAGAACCACTAATGGTTATTTTAGCTGCGAATTTACCGATATATAGGCTAACATATACCAAGATTTAGTCTTTTTAGCCTATAGGCCAAGTAGTGGTCTTTTGTCAGTTAATGACATAACGCAGAGATTGTGTGGACAAAATAGGATACAGATAATGAAATCGACGGCAGATATTCTAAGGTCTAAAGTATTGAACGGATGGGGTTTGTTTTTGCTGTTGTGTTCTGTAATGACCGCTTTCAACGTGCTGCACATGCAGGAACAGGATATTACAGTACCAGAGGGCGTGTCTGAGATGATTGGCTACTCTGTGCGCTGGGCTGTTCCTTTTATTTACATAGTGGTAGCGATCTCGTCATTGAAAATTCTCTTTCCCGGTGCTGTTTCAAACTGGCTGATGAAAAATCGGAAATATATTGGTTTGGTTTTTGCCTATGCCATGGCTTGGCAGGCCGTTTTTATCTTTATTTTATCGACCTTTTACCGCGATTATTATTTTAGCGAAGTGTATTATTTTAGAGATGAAGTCGAGGGCAGTGTCGGCTATATCTTTCTTGCGGCTATGGTGATGACATCGTTCAACTTTGCGCGTAAGAGAATCAATTCAGCGCAGTGGTCGCTTATTCAGAAGGGGGGTATTTATTTTTTGTGGGCCTATCCCTTTAGCGTCTATTGGTGGAATCTCTTTTATTATCCTTATCAAGCGGGTTATTCCTCTCCCGAGTTGCATGATTATGTATTTTACGTTTTGGGTTTTGCAGCTTTTGTTGTGCGGATATTTGCTTGGGGAAAACTCCGGCTAAAACGACTGAGCAAACATGGAGATTCATTTGAGCTTTTGTCTGTTCAGGGTGCCAGCGGTGTAGTCCTCGTTGCAGTTGGATTTTTCGTTTCTGTCAGTGGACATCATTGGTTTTCTCCGGTCTCCGCTGTATTGTCTTCACCGACATGGTCCGCAGAGGCCGCTTTATGGCTACCATTCTGGCCTCTCGAGCCGTTCTTTTCTCTCATCATTATTGCCATGGGTGTGATGTTAATTACTTCGGGAAAAGGAATGAGTAATTTAGCTGAGCAGAAAAACTGACAAAATATTACATTAAAGGCACTGTTTAAAGTTGGCTTCATAGCAGTCTAGGGCTTTGGTTTGAGCGAGTTCTATCTCGTCACTGGACATGGTTGATTTGACTCTGTCCAGTGCTTCATTCGCGTTGCCAAGACCTTGAGTTTTTGCCATTGAGTACCATACGTAGGAATTAATAGTATCCTGGGGTGCTCCCGTTCCCTGTTCATACATTTCACCAAGGCTTTGCTGCGATGAAACATTGCCCTGGGATGCGGCTTTGGTGTACCAATCAATAGCCATTTTGTTGTTCTGGCGTATACCTAGCTCGTACCTGTAGGCGTCAGCTAATTTGTGCTGGGCATTCTCGTGACCTTTTTCGGCGGCCTTTTTAAACCAGTGGGTTGCCCGATTGTTATTTATTTGCAACGTAATACCATCGGAAAGTTTAGTGCCAAGGCGATACTGAGTTTCTGCGTCACCGTTGGCTGCCGCTGTCTCATACCATTTGAGTGCTTCGGCATCATCCTCTCGGGTACCCAATCCAGTGGCGAGCATAAAGGCAAGGCGATATTGACTATCGATGTGGCCAGTCTTCGCTGACTCTTCATACCACGTTGCTGCTGCGGCCTTATCCTCGACAACCCCTTCGCCATAATCATACATGAATGCTAGGCGTATTATCGCCTCAGTTCTACCTTGCTGCGCAGCTCTGTAGAACCATTTAAAGGCTCTTTCATCATCCTCTGGCACTCCCTCTCCATAACCAAACATAAAGCCGAGCCGGGTTTGAGCGTCGACTTGCCCCTGCTCTGCCGCCAAAAGATACATATCGATTGCCAGATCATTGTCCTCGCGCACGCCCTCGCCATGATCGTACATATTGCCCACGTAGTACTGAGCCTCTGCATTGCCCCTCCTTGCTGCAGCGAGGTACCACTGTAATGCTTCACGGTTGTTTTCAGGCACCCCTTCACCCTTATCCAAGATCATTCCGAGCTTAATCTGAGCGTTGATAATCCCTTTCTCTGCGGGTTTCCTAAACCATCGTAACGCCTCCCGGTAGTTTCTCTCTACGCCGACGCCATTGAAGTACATCATACCCACATCGAACTGAGCCGATTCATTACCGTTTCTAGCAAGTCGCATTTTTTTGTTGAATTCGTCGGTGTCTGCATTGGCAACATGGCAGCCAACGCTCAAGGCATAGAGGACGCCAGCCGTTAGGAGGTTAGTAAAGTGTTGTTGGGTGAGTCTTAGATTAAAGTTTCTTATTGTCATCTGATACTCCGATATCTCTAAGTCGACATGCTTGAGGGCAATCGCGCGAAATTAGGTAAATCGTGAACCGTTATTTTTTGATGAAGTTTTGATATTTCCCTTATCAATCATCAACTTGGTATCATGGTAGCATGGACTGAGAGGGGTTGTCACAGCTTACTTAACCACCCTTTTTCTGCTTTTTCTGTCACTTTTGTTCTATTTCACTAGATTTGATGGCTTCACAGCGATTGTGTTTTTACCTAGTGTTGGTTTCCTGAGATGCCTATGATGGGCGATAGAGTTAATAGTCTACACTTAGCTCCCCGCCATAGGCAGGCAAGTAAACTACAAATTCACTGATTTGGCATTGTTAAATAATATTCTCAGCAACTGCATCATAGTGTAATGACTTTTTGACAAATGTCTTGGACACACAGTTGAGAACATTACATGAGGTAATAGGCTTGGCGTAAAGATGCAGCGACATACCTCGACAACCGGCGATATTTTCTAGGCTGTGTATACCCATAAAATCCACCATATATGCAATATCGCCAGTGGCGGTCTTGTTGATTTGTCGAGGTTCGAGAGTCTCCAGCTCACGATCATAGATAGCTTCTTCGAATTTTCCTTCAACAAAGTACATCCAGCACTCTTCTGAGTTGTGGTCATGGATGTCGGTTTTATGGCCGGGCTCCCAACAAATTAACATCAGCTCAAAACGTTCGTTTCGTTCAATGCACACTCGGGTGTGATGGCTGCGCGACCAAGTGGCGTAAGGTATAACATCTGATGCTGGTAGATTGATATGCTCAGCAAGATCTGAAAAATAATCGGTGGGGGTCTCTTTAAGTATCTGCACCAACTGTTTAACGCTGACGATTGCGGGGAAATCTGGTTTTTGCTTGATAAGCGGGTCGTGTTGGGTCACAGGTTTTTCTCCTTCAATTGCTCTAAACATCCGGCGCCGATAGGTTAACCCAGAATGTGATATGAGGTAAACATTTCTCATCAATAGTGATCATCAGCTCTGTGGATCAAAGACTTAAAAGCCAGTTTTTGAGATCCTCATACACTTCCTTTTTATTGATCTCATTTAACATTTCGTGGCGTCCACCCAAGTACATTTTTTTTGTAATATTTCGCTGACCAGAGGCTGTAAATACATTTGATAAAGCAGTCACTCCGATACCCTGTTGGCCAACTGGATCCTGATCACCAGAAAACATATAAATCGGCAACGCACTACTAATTTTCTTAAATGCATTAGGCTTCGACAGATCAGCCATCCCCTGTAAAAAATCGCACCAAGATTGGGTAGATAAAGGCCCACCACAAAGTGGGTCATTGATATAGTGGTCTACGGCGTTGTTGTCTCTGGATAACCAGTCGCTCTCAGTTCTAGCGGGCTGAAAAGCATTGTTAAAATGGCCAAAGGACAACTTCTCAAGCAAATTGCTTGGTCGGTCGTGGCCGCAGCGTCGACGTTCAATTCTCGCAATGACAGAAGCGGCTTTGTAAACATAGGGCTTTGCATAATTAGAGCCTGACAAAATCAAACCCAATAGTGGTTTTGCCATTGATTGCGTTAGCGCAGTAAGCCGAGTTTGACAAAAATGTGTCGCCATAAATGAGCCCATGCTGTGGCCCATAATCACTAGTGGTAAATCAAAATAATTACTTTTTTCTTGAAGAAACTGTAGTTGGTCATCGAGCATCAAGTTCCAGCCGTCCTTATCGGCCACATGATAACTGCTGTGCATTGCCTTTCCTGTTTCTCCATGACCACGATGGTCGCCGGCGGTTACCAGTATTCCATAGGAACCAAGAAAATTAGCCAAATCACAGTATCTGGCACTATGCTCAGACATACCGTGTAATATATGCAACCACATTGTCGGTTGTTCGGGGATCCATTGATAATAGTGGAATTTGCCGGCGGGGCCCTTAGTGAATGGCATTGTATGAGATTCTTGTTCACCCATAATTGGACCTCCTGAGCAACTAAAGAGAGACTCTTACCACTCTAGCAGATAATGGATTGAGTTATCTACGACCGTCAATTTTTAAACTTTCACTATGGTATGCTGTTGAAAAAGACATTTGAACAAGATTGATGGTAAAAGGAAGCTGCTGTTTTGAA
>Ga0206126_10001700_pt1 | contig 25786 bp, 19 predicted proteins | sample Helgoland_Spring_5_FD_148621 | JGI IMG/M metagenome (GOLD analysis project Ga0206126, IMG submission 148621) | Pelagic subsurface seawater microbial communities from Kabeltonne, Helgoland, North Sea - Helgoland_Spring_Bloom_20160412_1 | ecosystem: Environmental > Aquatic > Marine > Epipelagic ...
ATCAGTTGAGCAGACTTAGGCGCCTGTATCTTTGCTCTACATTAAATATTTTTCTGATAGAATCCGATAGCCCAAACGCCGAGATAAACAGCAGCCAGCGACAATAGAGTTGGAGTATTTCTTGTTTTGATTGGGATCTTAATGTAGTGGGTCTCAATCTGGAATGAACACGCAATCTCTGGATATCTTAACCAATTCTCTATAAATACCTCTGTAGACTCCTCAATGCAGTATTAATGTCACTAATACATACTCTCTTTGTCACTTAACAGATGCTTGTACGTATTGCTAAAACAACTCATCACACTCTAATATCCATTGTTGTTGATATTCAGCCAACCACTCATCATAAGTTTGGTTCTGTACTCTCTCAGTTTCATCTACAGGGGCAATATGATTACTTGTATACTCACTTACTTGTTTACTTATTACGCAGTTGTTTGGACATGTAGTAGAAATACTCTCTTGTTTAGGCTCCTTGGGGGTTTGAGGAATATCCTTATCAGGGATGGTTGTCAGGCTTTTATCAGGAATTTGTCGGGGATTTATCGGAGAGTTGTCAGGACAGATCATGGGTTTGAGCGATGCTGCATTTAATCTATTGCCCTTTGAAGTTTCAGCCTTAAATGAGATCGATTTCAGCTTTCCCATGCAGTCATGAAAAGCTGTTAGACTTCTCGGAAGTGGAATCTGTGTTGATCGCCACATAGCTACAAAGCTACTTTTGGGGCCTACTGAAAAATGCTTCTCAGGAAGAGAGGCTCCTTTTTCATACTTCCCAGCGCTTCTCTTTCTTTTGAGGCTTACGTTAAAAATTACATGATAGTCATCACCAGAGTGATCACAAATAAACTGGAGAGTAACTCCTGGGTGTTTGCCCGGTCCATAGTGTCCGGTGGTGTATTTAATATACCGCAAGTGTGTAACAGTCATAGAATCTGACACTCTTATCAGATTTATGAGGTAGTCGTGCATTGGTCCAGCCAAAGCTGAACCTCACAACCTCTCCATGCAACTCCTCGAGTACCAATTCGGATGCGCTTTGGAAAGCGACCGGCTTTTTCTTCATGATAGATCCATGGTATCGACTTGCCAGTGCGGATTGCTATCTCTTTTGCATTAACTAGTCTGTTAGCTAGGGGCAGTGCCAATACAACTTCGAGATAACGGACTGATGAGGTAGCCTTATTCATTTGAACTCCTTAAAGCATGTGATTAGACATATGACTTTAGCGAAGTTAATTAAAAAGGCATTAAGTTTGGAGGGGTGTGGGTCGCTTAGTTTTGATCGTCTGCGGAATTTTGTTTATCTAACCAACTATCATATTCTCGTTTAATATTTCGCCTATCAAGAGGAGGGGAGGTGGGAGCAACATCCCATTTTCGCACCACGTGAGCTATGGCTGCATTTTTATCTAGGCCTTTCTCAATCAGTTCATGAATCCATCGCGCCCGTATGTTCTTGAGTTTAATAGTTTCGATCACTGTCGGTTCTATAAACTCTGCGAGATAAAATTCGCCAGAGGCTGAACCAAAAGACCTAAGATGATCTAAGGCTTGTTGACGGTTGTACGCTCCTTTTTTTGGACGACCAGTCTTAGTCAGTGGATCTATCAGGAATGGCATCCTAATATGAATGCAAATGTCAGTTATTGTCTTGTAACTGAGTTTTTTTTCAAAATCGTTGTGTCTTTGTCTACATTCTTGGATTAGGTCGATCATTCCAGTGATTGAGATGCTCATAATGCGCTCTCCACGAATTGGCCCCACTCGTGCATTAATTTGCGCCTTTTTTCCATAAAATCGCCTTTAAAGTAATGTTGTTCGATTTTATTGCCCACTTTGTGAGCCTGGCAGGCCTCTATTACATTGTTTGAGTAGCCATAGGTCGTTTCTTCAGCCCAGGTTTTAAATGTCCCTCTGAACCCATGTGTTGTGATGTGCTTGGGTGATAAAGACAGTAACTTATTAATTGTTGTGTCTGAGATAGGTTTTCCTGCTTGAGGGGACGGAAAAATAAATCCACATCCATCATCAAAGGCTTTAGCCAATCTTAGAACTCTCTCGACATGTACGGTAATGGGGGTATTAAGCTTATCGGTTTTCATCCTGTCTTCAGTGACTCGCCAAATACCTTGATCCAAATCGATCTCACTCCATGTAGCCGATTTGGCAACCCCAATTCTTGAGCCAATTGTTAGGATAATAAACCTTAGCGCGAGTGATTGGACTGAATTTATGGCATGAAGCTTTGCATAGAACTCGGGAAGCTCAAGGTAAGGTAGTGACTCAAAGGGCTTCGGTTTCTTTACGCTGCTTGGGCGTGCAAGGACATGTTCTATATTTCCTTGCCAGGTTGCCGGATTAGCGGTTGATCTATAGCCATGAGCCATGGCCCAACCAAAGACCGCAGCCGTTCGCTGGAGCGTCCTGCGGCCCGTCTCAGCCCGTTTAGTATCCCAGAGAGGGCGAATAGCCTCGATAATATCTGAAGAGGTGATTTCATCAATCGACTTATTTCCAATAGATGGACATATATGGGTTTCTAGAGTGGAACGCCATTGCTTTTTGTTCTTGTCATTAGTTAGGTCGGTGAGTTTCTTTTTAAGGTACTCATCCATGCAATATCTAAAGCTAGGTTTATTCAAGTTTTCTCGTTTCTTTGGACGAGGATCAATGCCTCTGGATATATCTAGATTCCAGTTAGCGACTTTCGCTTTGTCGGCGGTCATATCACCAGTAACAACCAAATTGGTATCAAACTTAATGCCATTCTTATTTACTCGAAAGCGAATTGTACGGTTGCCTTTGTCATCAATAATAAAGGTCGCATGACGATCAAATTTATAGCGCGCAGGTCTCTTTCCGCTATATTGCGAGAAATTCATGGAATACGTACCCCCAAATTCACCCCCAATATTTGGGGGTAAGCTATGATATTAAATGAAGATATTGAAGAGAATTGAAAATAATGTCAATGAAAACATTGCTCTATGATAGTCAAATGAAAGCATTGATGTATATTAGGCGGCCTCTTTCTCCGCCATACATCAGAGCTCCAGTAACTACAGTGTTTCTGGGGCTTTTTTGTGTCTGCTTTGTAGCAAATATTTGTAGCAATAATATCTTCTAATTATTCTGATTCAGTCAACTGAGTCGCTTTCTGTGCTGTTCTAGGATAGGGGGGGCTATTCCACAGGGGGCGGGAGAGGCTGCTGAGGCTTGTGATTGTTACTGTATCTGCCCAGATACACTAAAAGTCAATTTTTAGCTTTGACCAGAAAATCTGATGAGGCAGCACTGATTAAAAAAGAGGGCTAGAGAACCCTCAACGTATCTTTGTTATGCAGAACAATATTGGCATATTTACATTCACCCTTATTGCGCTGGAAGGCGCTGTTGGCAATTAGCCAGACACGCACAACGCGTGCAGGTGGCTCTCCCATATACTCTTTGTAATCATCAAAAAGATTTCTTCTCTCGTCTTTCCACTCTCCGAGGCCCTCTTTTCCGCTGCGAATAACGACATGATATTCCTTGCCTTGCCAATTCGGCAGGGGGCAGTCATAACCTGTACCAATAGAGAGAGTACTGCTCCAGTAGTAAGTGATATCGCGACCATTATCAAATTCAACCGCGATACTTAGGTAATCATGACTGGGAACCGTATCTTCGCGGAGTGTTGACGGTAGTTGATCGACACACCATTGCCAGCTTATTTCGGTAGTCTCATCTAAAACCATATCCACTTTTTTTTGCAGAATACCGGTGTCGCCCTGAGTTTGACAGTGGATACAGTCATCCGCGGTTTCCGAGCGTTGGTGATGAAAAATAGCACTTCTTCCAACGTTCCAAAGATAAGACCAACCTTTAGGCGTAGTGTCACCGACCTCTAGCCGGGCAATTTCAGATTTTAAATAGCCGTCAAAATCTCCACGACTGAGCATTTCGCGAAGACTCTGAATAGCCGATTCGTGCCAGCGAATAATCAAAATTCTTACCATACCACTAGAGATTTCATAGACTTTGTCATCCTGTTGGCGCTCTCCCTGCAGGTTTTCCCAATCGTTAGGAAAGTAATTGCCAAACTGCAGTGCCCCATTTTCTTTGGCGATAAAGGAATGGCCATTCTGGGCCCCCCTAAATATCTCGCCATCGCCCACTCTAAACCACACCTGTAGCGCGGGACTCAACCAGATGTCCAGCGGTCTGCTGGCAAATACTCGCCCAGCCAGAAAGCAGCTAACCTCATCGCCTACTTGCAGATTAGTGCCAGAGGCAACCCAAGGTGGTCGATTTCCCAGCATATCCAACCACTCATAATCTTGAATCAACCCCTCAGGTGCCCGGTCTAATAGCCCCTGCATACCGGAAAAATACTTTTCCAGATCGGGTTCGGGGTCACTTTTTGATAGGAGTTTTCTCCCCGTGGCGCGTAAAAAAAGAGTTGCTGCGACGCTTAAATCGTTAATCATTCCTGGCATAGATATTTCTCTGTATTGATGAAACTATCTGATAAAACAGGCAACTTAGTTGGAGACTGTAGGACTAGTTACGCTATTGTACAAGCGTTTGTATTTCAAATTTTAGGCAAATCCACCTTTACCTTAGTCCCCACACCGCCCAAATGCTCCTGCCAAGTCTCTAGCATGACTTCCTTAGCCCAGTGCTGATGTTGCTGCTGAACAGCTATTCCTCAAGGGGAGGGAAAGCCGCTGTGGGCTTGTGTTTGTTACAGTATCCGTGGGGATACATTAGAAGGTGATCTTAAGAACCATTGGACAAACGCGATAATTTATTCAAACACACATAGTTCTATGTCACTATTGATGCAATAGAAATAATCATGGGTGTTTTACCAGTGAAATCATTTATATTTTATGCAGTTGTATTGGTTTTTCTGAGCTCTTGTGGAGGCGGTGATTCCTCAAATGAGCTTTTAAATCAGACACAGCAGGCTGATCAGAACTCCGTTGAGGAATCACTGCCTGTGATCGGTAGCATAGTCCGAATTGATCCAAGAGTTGACGGCATCATTCCCCATGGCGCCAAATTGGAAATTCTTGCGAATGGACACGAATGGACGGAGGGGCCGTTGTGGGTACCAGCACTTCAGGCTGTTTTATATTCGGATATTCCGAAGAACGCAATTTACCGGTGGAGTGAGAATACTGGTGCGTCTCTTTGGTTAAAGCCTGCCGGTTATACAGGTGAGACTCCGCGAACTGGTGAGCTTGGCTCGAACGGACTCCTGCTTGACAGGGAAGGACGTCTCTTATTGGCCCAACATGGAGACCGCCGCATTGCTCGTCTTATCAGTCCATTGAACGCCCCAAAAGCCGAATTTGAAACAGTTGTTGGGCAGATAGAAGCAAAACGCTTCAACTCACCCAATGACCTTGCTGTGCGGGCCAATGGCGATATTTATTTTACAGATCCACCCTATGGACTGGTACATGGAGTAGATGATCCAGCCAAGGATTTAGCTGTCCAAGGTGTCTATCGGCTTGCGACTGACGGCACGGTGACACTGCTTATCGATGACCTGTCTAGACCAAATGGCATAGTGTTCTCGCCAGATCAACAACTTCTGTATGTTGCAAACTCTGACGAGAGCCAACCGGTAATTATGGTCTATCCAGTCGAGCCTAATGGCGAGCTTGGAAATGGTAAAGTCTTTTTTAAATCATGGGGTGACGGTCTTACGGTTGATCAACAAGGACATTTGTACGTAGCAGGTCCAGACAAAGGTGTAATGATCCTGAGTCCAGACGGCGAACACCTGGGTTCACTAAATACCACGCAACGCACCTCAAACTGCACGTTTGGCGATGATGGTTCAACGCTCTACATTACCTCAGATATGTATCTACTTCGTGTCCGGCTTAGCGTTAAGGGGATGGGCACGTTTATTTAATTCGTCTCTTGTCTCCTTAAGTAACTCAGGATTCTCCAGCTGTCTGGTTACAAAGAATTAAAGGGAATAGACGCCGAAGGCGCAAATCTAATCTGCAATAGCCTTGATATCCAAAAAGTCGTGCAGCCCATAGACTCCATTCTCACGGCCATTACCGGACTGTTTTGTGCCGCCAAAGGGAACGTCGTAATCATAGGCCGCACCATTGATTGATACATTGCCGGCGCGCAACTGCCGCGCTACCCGCTGAGCTTTTTCTATATCCAGGGTTTGCACATAGGCGCCCAGGCCATAGACAGAATCATTGGCCAGAGCTATGGCTTGCTCCTCAGTGTCAAAGGGCATAATGCACAGCACAGGGCCAAATATTTCTTCCTGATTGACGCGCATAGCAGGGTCGACCTCAAACAGCGTGGGCCTAATATAGAAGCCGGTGTCTAATCCCTCAGGTCGTCCCGGACCGCCAGCCAACAACACAGCACCCTCATCAATGCCAGCCTGTATTTTCTGCTGTATCTGTTCGAACTGTCGCTGATTGACCACCGGGCCTATATGGTCGCCCTCCATCTGGGGATCTCCCAACTGGGTGGCCTGGGTAGCAGCCATAAGCTTGGCCTTTACCTCTGTATAAACTGAGCGTTCAATCAGTAAGCGGGTGGGTGCATCGCAGGTTTGCCCCGCGTTGGAGAAACAGGCATCCGCACTAAAGGCCACTGCAGCATCAATATCTGCATCGGCAAAGAGAATATTCGCCGACTTGCCGCCCAATTCCAAAACAACCCGTTTTACCGTCTCTACCCCATTGGCTTGCACCAGTTTACCGGCGCGCGTGGAGCCGGTGAATGACACCAGTTCAATATCAGGATGGGCGCTCATGGAATTGCCAGCGATCTCGCCATTGCCATTGATCAGATTAAAAGCGCCGGCTGGAAAGCCCGCTTCATCCAGCATCTGAGCAAATAAGATAGCGGATAAAGCCGACTCTTCACTGGGCTTTAATACACAGGTGCAGCCAGAGGCAAGGCTGGGCAATACTTTGGCCACTACCTGGTTAATAGGCCAGTTCCAGGGGGTAATTAAGGCGCAGACACCTACAGGCTCGTGAACAATAGTGGAGCCTCCGCGAGGACTTGGGTGTTCAAACTGGAAAGACTCTAAGACCTCAATCATCACTTCTATATGGCCGTCACCGCAGGGGGTTTGTACCTCATGGGTAAAGCTGCGAGGGCAACCTATTTCCATGATCATAGCGTCGGTGATGGCATCGGCATTGGCGCGATAGATATCAAGCAAGCGCTTGAACCACTGTATGCGCTGGCTGACTGTAGTTTGAGAGTAACTGGGGAAAGCAGCCTTGGCAGCAGCTACGGCTGCGTTGACGTCAGCTTCGCTAGCCATAGGAATATGAGCTACTACCTGTTCGGTGGCGGGGTTGACCAATGGCCATCTGTCTTCGCTCTGCGGTTCGACCCACTTCCCGGCAATATAAAATTTATTGTGATGCATGCTGTTATTGCTCTTATTTAAGTCCGATTATAGGTTTGCTCGGCCCGATTGAAAATATACAACAATTGTCATAATATATGTCAAAGTATATAAGAATAGCCTCTACCGCTGGTACAGTCCCTCGACCCAATAATATAATAAAAGGATTAGTCCATGAGCCCTAATGTCAAACAATTCCTCGCCGACACCGGGGCCAAAACTCCCGTTGTGTGCGGCCCTATGTACCCGGGCTCAAATCCAGAGTTAGTGGCTGCCGTATCTGAGGCCGGTGGTCTTGGGGTGGTTCAGCCCGTGGCCCTGACCTCATTATATGGCCATGATTTTCGCGAAGGTTTACAGCTTATAAAGCGGCTGACGGATCAACCCTTTGGCGTAAACTTCACCATCTTTGGTGGCGCCAATAAAAAGTACCATGAGCAGATGAAAGAATGGATGCAGATCTCTATAGAGGAGGGCGTTAAGTTTTTTCTGACTTCCTTGGGAAAGCCAGATGCCGTAGTTAAAACTGCCAAGGAGCACGGCATTGTTGTCTATCATGACGTTCCCAATAAAAAAGTGGCCCTGGCCATGCGCGACTCTGGTGTGGACGGTCTTAATTGCATCAACTGGCGCGGCGGTGGGCAGACTGGTATTCAGGCGGCTGAGCAGTTTATGGAAGAGCTGCACGATATTAAGATTCCCCTGATCTGCGCTGGCGGTGTTGGCAATGCTGAGGATTTCAGGCAGGCCTTAGAAATGGGCTACGCTGGTGTCCAACTGGGAACACGTTTTTTGGCGACCAATGAATGCATGATTACCGACTCTTACAAGCAGGCCATTGTTGATTCATCGGAGCAGGACATTGTCTGGACCAATAAGATAGCAGGTAATAATTCCTCGGTGATTAAGACAGACGATATTATGAAAGGTGGGTTGCGAACTGGGCCAGTGATTAATTTTATGCTGAGAAAACCCAATCTGAAAAAGTACGCAAGGATGTGGTTGATGAGCAAAGGTATTCGCAACTACAGCAAGACAGCATTTAACGATGATGTTAAATTTTGGCAGGCCGGCAAGGGGCTGGGCAATATAGCATCGGTTGAATCAGTGGCCGATGTAATGCATGAATTCAAGCTTACCAGTTAGATTATATTAAACCTCGGCAAACCTATAAGGGCAGCATGGATAAGCAAAAAAACCTTCCAATAATTGTTGGGGTAGGTCAGGTTGTAAATCATTGGGATGGGACTGATCAGAGTCAGGCGCCCAGCCCCATTGGCTTAATTACAGACTCTATTTCAAAAGCTCAGGCTGATGCTGGTATAGACCCACTGCATCATGAGATCGATAGGTTGGTGGTAGTGCGGGCCTTTACCGACTCTTTGCGCACGCCCTTTGATCCCTTTGGTAAAGCGACAAACCTTCCAGCAGCCATAGCTGATGCAGCATCGATAAGGGCCAGCGAGATAATTTACTCGTCAGCTGGAGGGGAGCAGCCTCAGTATCTGGTCAACGAGTTATCAAATGCTATCTCCCGCGGTGATATTCGCATGGCGATAATTGCGGGCGGAGAGGCCCATGCGGCTGTCAAGATAGCACTTAAGAAGCGCCTTCAGCTGGACTGGACCTCTGCTATTAGTGCTGAGATTGAGGATCGGGGTCCCCAGATAGACTTTATCTCTGGTTATGAAATTGCCAATGGAATGGGACTGCCTCCCCAGACCTATGCTGCTATGGAAGAGGCATTGCGTGCTAGATTGGGGCTCTCTCAAGCAGAGTATCTCGACTATATAGCGGATATCTGCGCTGGACTCTCTGCAACCGCAGAGCAGAATCCCTATGCCCAGTTTTCACGGGCAATGACTAAAGAATTCCTGGCCCAGCCATCCAGTAAAAATTACCCTATCTGCGATCCCTATCTTAAATGGCATGTGGCACAGGATGCAGTTAATCAAGCTTCATCGCTGATTTTAACCAGTGTAGGACAGGCACAGGTGCTGGGTATTCCCGAGGAAAAATGGGTTTATCTTCATGGCTATTCCAATGTTCAGGACCGGCTTGTCTCCCAGCGCCCGGATCTATCCAAGTCACTGGCTCTTGAGTTAGCGCTGACCAGCGCCATTGATCGCGCAGGCATCTCTGCAGCGGACATAGCTTACAGAGATATTTACAGCTGTTTCCCCATGGTCGTGCATTTAGCAGCCGAGGTACTAGGGTTGAACCCAGGCAAAGATGAAATGACAGTCACAGGTGGCCTGCCATTTTTTGGTGGTTCCGGAAATAATTATTCCACCCATGCCATCGCCAGTATGGTCGATAAGCTGCGCCAAGACCCAGAGGCCTATGGTCTGATTCTTGCGAATGGTGGCTATGTTAGCAAGCAGTCTGCTGGTATCTACTCAGCTCGGGCACTGAGCACATGGACAGATCATTCAAGCAATGACCTGCAGCAAGCTATTGATGCCCAGCCTCAATATAAGCTACTAGAGCAGGACTGCGAGGCCGAGATCGAGGCTTATACAGTGCGCCACAACCGGCATGGCTGCGACCATGCCTATCTATTTGCTCGCAACACTCAGGGTCGGGTCATGGCATCTGTGCCAGCTGACCACCGTGCCACTATGCAGGCCATACATAATTTCGATAGTCCGGTGGGTAGGTCTGTAAAAATCAGGCACCGCAATGGAAAAAACTATCTCATCAATCCCCATCCAATAGGAGGTCCCATGTCAGACGATTTTCTTAGTCGCCACTTTAAATATGTAGAGCTTAAGAGAGACGACCATATTCTTGAAGTTACCCTTAATCGTCCAGATTCATACAATGCACTGTTTAGCGCCGCGCATTTTGAATTGGCGGAAATTTTTGATGAGTTTGAGCAGGATCAGGAACTCTGGGTTGCCATTATTACAGGCGCCGGTGAAAAGGCTTTCTGCAGCGGCAATGATCTGAAAGTCACTGCCAGTGGCGGTGATATGTCGATTCCAGCATCCGGGTTTGCAGGACTTTGCTCGCGAACCGATAGACAAAAACCTATTATCGCAGCGGTTAATGGTGTGGCTATGGGCGGCGGTCTGGAAATTGTTCTGGCCTGCGACCTTGCTATAGCAGACCCATTGGCAACTTTTGCTCTGCCAGAAGTTAAGGTTGGCCTGTTTGCCGCTGCCGGTGGTTTGCAGCGTTTGACTCGCCAGATTGGGGAAAAGGCGGCAATGGAGATGATATTGACCGGCCGCAAAGTTGATGCCGCAGAGGCTTCAACTCTGGGTATTATTAATTCAGTATCTGCGGCTGGCGGTGTGATGGAGGCCGCGAGAGAACTTGCTCAAACCATTGCCGGCAATTCCCCGACGTCTATTCGCGCCTCAAAACGCGTTCTTGCGGCAGTGGATGAGCTGGATAATTGGGATCAGGCCCTGGCTCTAAGCAATGCTGAAATTATGAATTTAATGCAAACCAAAGATATGCGAGAAGGGGTGACAGCCTTTGCTCAAAAGCGCAAACCCAATTGGGTTAATGAATAAGCCAAACTTGTTGGGGCCATGGGTTGCTGAGTTAGTCTGTTCTTAAGTTTGGCTGGCTTTCTTGACGCCCTAACTCTTTGCTCGGTTGGCAGTGTCTGCCAGTTGATCCATAGAGGCTTGTAGAAGCTGTCAATGCTGTTTAATCTTTAGGTTATCAACTTATAAAAAGAATAAAACGACCCTATGAAAAATCTACTTCTACTACCTCTGTTAATTTTCTCTCTGGTGGCTCAGGCTGAATGGACTCACCGTTATCCTAAGGTTGACGGGCAGCGACATCATATTTATCTAGAGAGCTACGAACTGCCTATTCTTTCCTCTGGCCCTAAGTACCCAGCGGCCTCTCCAGATGGTCAGTCATTGGCGTTTGCCTCAAATGGTTGGATTTGGGTGTTGGATCTCAAGACGAGTATCGCCAAGCGGGTTACTGGCGGGAAGTCTATTGATGGTCGACCTCGCTGGTCACCAGACAGCAGTCGCATAGCCTTTGTTACAGATACCGGAACAGATTCAGAAATTACGCTGTTGACCATAGCGACTGGTGAGACCCAGCGAATCAATACTCCAAAGATTGATCTAGATCCGGAGTTTTCGGCAGATGGAGAGTCGCTATATCTCAGTTCGGGGAAGGAGGGAGTATTGGATATTTGGCAGTACAGTTTTGCGTCTGATACTTTTAGCAGAGTCACGGAGCTCGACGGCCATTCACGAAATCCGCGCCTGTCTGGAGATGGACTGAGTCTTTACTACAGTCATCTGGACTGGCCCGAGCGGCAGATACGCATTCGCTCTCTCGCCGATAGTACAGAGAAAGTGCTTAAGACAGTCAGTATTGCTGGCCAGTTTGGCTTCGATATTCATCCAAGTGAGGATATTTTAGCCTATGCATGGCCTGTGAATGATGATCTTAATCTGTTTGTTGCCGACACTAATGATCTATCGCCAGTTAATAATCTGACACCAGGTAAAACCTATATTCAGGGGCCAGCCTGGAGCGCTGATGGACAGACCATTTACTACAGCCAGCCCGATAGGGCACAGCAGTTTAAGTTGATGTCTGTATCGGTCTACGGCGGCGGCGCTAGCGAGGTGCAGATAAAAGAATGGGATTGGGGGCAGCAGAGAACAACATTAAAAGTGGTCACCAAACTAAATGGCAAAGTCACGCCGGTGCGTTTGTCTGTTAAAGGACAGACCGGACATCCGGTGGCTAATGCAGAAGCGGCGACCTATTTCGACTCTCAAAATGGCGAGCATTATTTCTATAGCGACGGCTCTATGGAGATTGAGGTTCCTGTTGGTGAAATTACGTTGCAGGCGGTACATGGCATCATGGGGGTTCCAGCCTCAGTGACCACTATGGCACTGGCTGGTAAAACTAATAAGATTGTTATTCCTATAGAGCAGGTTTGGAATGCGCGATCGGCCGGCTATAAATCTGCAGATTTTCATCTGCACCTCAATTATGACGGTCCCTACCGCCATATTACCTCTGATATTGAGCCGCTGATTGCCGGTGAAAATCTCGATCTGGCTACCCCCCAGGCAGCCAACCTGCACAATAGATTGATGGATAGGGAGTTTCTCGGGCAGACATTGCGCACCAAAGCGGGCAGTCTGATTCGCTTTGCCCAGGAAGTTCGCGCCCATTTTCACGGGCATATTGGCGTGGTGGGGGCCAGTGAGTTTTACTTTCCTTGGTTTTGGGGGCCTGGATACCCTGAGCACAATGACGGTAACCTCTCCAATGGAGATGTTATGGCCTTTGTCGCCGAACACAGCGACAGCATAGGTACCTATGTGCATCCAGTGGCTAGGAATATAGATCCCTTTGAAGGCGACAATGCCCTGAGTATTCCCCTGGAATTTATTCCCGACGCTATTCTCTCGGACAATGTGGGTCTTGAGCTAGTCTGCGCCTGGAGTGACGCCCTGGGTACCTCAGAGCTGTGGTACCGGCTGCTCAATATTGGTCGACCAGTAATTGCTATGGCCGGCACCGATATGTTTGTCGACTTTCATCGCACCCCGGCTATTGGCACGGCGCGGGTCTATGCCCAGCAGGCTGGGCGCAAAACCCGATGGAGCCCGCTGATAAAGGAAATTAAACAGGGTCGCAGTTTTGTTACCAACTCAGCCGCACTGCTATTTACCCTGGATGCTGATGCTGGCCCTGGCGATATTGTGCAGTCGGGCAAGCGGTCTTTTACTCTGGATGTCTCGACTGCAGCGGCTTTTGATAAAGTTGAGGTACTTGTAAATGGTGCGGTGGTTTGGTCTGAGCCCGGTCTAAGCGCTGGCGAGTCGCGAAAATTTGGTGGCGAGCTGGTGCTGCCAGAGGGCGGCTGGGTGGCAGCGCGGGTTTATGGTGGCAGCACAGCCTGGCCGCTGATGGACAGTTACCCCTTTGCTCATAGTTCGCCTGTGTGGATCAATAGCCGAGGTAGCACTGACCCGGCTGCCAAGGCGCAGGCAGTATTAGAGCTTCAGCATGCGTTAAACCAGCTGCAGGCCCATGCGCTGGAAACCTACGATGATAAAAATACCTCGCGATTAATAGGTCGTATAGAGCAGGCTAAAAAAGCACTAGGGCAGTAAGTTGCCAGGGGCTAGTGACTGGGTTGGCCCCTCAACTATATGAAGTTGCATAGGCGAAGCGGTTCTGAGATAGTGGTTCAGTACTAAAAAGAGGCTGTTACAGGCTGTATGCGAGCCCGACTAACTAACTATGGATTTATCTGAGGGAACCTTATGAAACTCAATACTATTTTTATCGCCGCGCTCACACTCTGTATGAGCCAGCTGAGCTTTGCCGGACACCACGGAGAGCATGCCAATCCCAACGAGGCTGTTGTCAAAGGCTGGATTGAAGCCCGAGCGGCAGGACAGAAAGAAAACCTTGCCTATGTAGAAAAGCATATGGCAGACGATGGCCTATTTTTCGGTGGACGCTATGTGGGTTTTGGGTTCAACTTTGATCCACTGGATAGCGGGAAAATGGTGGTTAGCCGAACCATTGAGGGTAGCCCAGCCTCCAAGGTACTCTTAGCCGGCGACGAGTTTCTGGTGGTCAATGGTGTTGAGGTTAACAAAGACAACCTAGACAGACTGTCCTTCCGAGGCAAGCCAGGCGAGCCGGTCAAGGCAACCATACAGCGCGATGGTAAAAAGATGGATATAGAAGTGGCCAGAGGCATTATCGACAACGGCAGCTCTAAAGAAGTGCTGTTGGCAGACCTTAGCAATGCCAATGCAGACGACTGGACTGTAAAGATTAAGATTAACGAGATGCTCAGCAAAGACAATATTGTCTATGTGTGGACTACAGTTAACGATGTGGATGCAATGAACGGTATGCCCTTTGAAAGCCATGTTGTCAGCCGCTACCAGTTCAATGAAGCTGGTTTGGTGGACGCTGTAGGCTCTGTCTCTGAAGACCGCTTTGTTCTCGAGCAGACCGGATACACCGTAGCTCGATAATTTGCTATGTTGATGCATAGCACCCAGCTGTGTATCTCTAGTATCCAAAGCCCCTGTTTACACAGGGGTTTTTTTATTGCCTGCAAACAACAATGCTATTGATTGTCTGCGGCGAAGACTGTGCGGCCCTCTTTAATGGTCTCCAGCACCCGAATCGTCTGTATTTCTGATCTCTCCACTGTCAGGGGGTTTTTATCCAAAATCACCAGATCAGCTAGCTTGCCCACCTTAAGACTGCCTTTGCGATCCTCTTCAAAATGCTGGTAGGCCGGCCAAATGGTCATAGCTTTGATAGCCGTTAAGGGGTCCACTCTGTGGTATTCGCCGAGGGTCGCTCCTGATCTGGTGGTGCGATTAACCGCGCTATGCAGCACGCGCATGGAGTTAGGGAGGGTGACAGGGGCATCGGAGTGGATGGAGAATTTCATATCGCGGTCTAGCAGCCACCCTGTGGGAGAGATATTTTCCGCGCGTTCGGGCCCAGCCACAGACTGTCGATGCCAGTCGCCCCAGTAAAATGTGTGCATGGGATACAGAGCCGGAAAAATATCCAGTGCTTTAAGACTGGCCACCTGATCTTCACGCAAATATTGACCGTGAATCAACACCGTGCGCCGATCTGCTGCCGGATTATTTTGCTGAGCTACAGTGGCGGTTTTAATAAACTGGTCAATGGCAGCATCACCATTGCCATGCACCATAAGCTGCCAGCTATTCTTGTAGGCCAGCTCGAACCACTGCAGTGCCTCATCGTCGTTGAATGCACCATAGCCCGCATAGCTAGCATCCTGATTTAAAGGTGGCTGATGATAGGGGTGAGTAAACCAGGCGGTTTTACCCTGAGGCGAGCCATCGAAGGTAAGTTTTACCCCACCTATACGAAAGTGGTTACTGTATTCGCGAGACAGCAGAGGCCCGTGAACTGGTGAATCCTCCTTGATTTTAACTAGGTCCGGGTAGGACACCAGATCCAGATTCAGAGCGCCAGCGGCAGAGACTGCAGCAAAGGTTTTTAGCGAAACCGGGTCAGTTTTGCCGTCCTGGACAGTGGTAAAACCATTGGAGGCGTAGACAGTTTCTCCCGCCTTGAGGGCCTGCATATACTGAGCCGGGCTGAAGTCTGGCACCATATTATAGACCACAGCGAAATGGGCATTTTCCTGCAACACGCCATTGGGAGTTTTACCATCGGCTTCCCGCTCGATAATGCCTCCTGGCGGATTGACAGACTCGGCATCAATGCCAAATATCTCCAGTGCTCTGCTGTTGTACACCCCCAGATGCCCGGACTGATGAAGAGCCATTATAGGTAGCTCTGTCGACACGGCGTCCAGGTCATGTCGGTTGGGGTGGCGCTTTTCGGCCAGTTGAGAGTCATCGTAATTAAAGCCAATCACCACCTGGTGTTCTGCAACCACAGGGGACTGCTCTATATAGTCCCGCAGAGTCTGCTGCATCTGAGCAATATTATTTACTGGCCCATCTGGAGCTGGCAGCAGGTTGGCAGAGATGGCCTGAATAGCCACGCCAGATAGATGACTGTGAGCATCGACAAATCCGGGTAGCAGGGTTTTGCCTTGGAGATCGATCAGTTTGGTATCTTTCCCCTGATAACTCTCTATCACTGAGTTAGAGCCAAGTGCAACTATGAGCCCATCTTTTACGGCTATGGCCTCCACAGTACCAACATTATCGTCGACCGAAACGATCTGACCATTGATGTAGATACTAGTGGCCTGGTTGTCAGTGGTTGTCACCGGCTCGTTGCAGCCGCTCAAAACTGCAACCATCAGGCCCGCTACCAAGGCTTTGCTAGGGGAAACTGTCATGGAATTTATACCCTTATTATTGTTATAACCTCAACCCTACAAGACTCTGGCAGCAGTCGCCACTGTTGTTGCCTCTGTAATTGGTACAATGGCGGTATGAGTATAGATATTGGCAAAATAACTGATCTGCACTGCATCAATAAGGTGGTCACCGCTGCAGTCATGTCCTGGCCCATGCCAGAGCGTATCAGGCGCCTGTCGGTGCCTGTACTTAGCTATGACAGCGAAGACTTTAAACATTACCGCTTTGCACTGTACAGAGACAGTGGTGAGATAAGGGGTGTGGCGGCCTGGAATGCTCAGGCGCCTATGCTCACAGAGTTTGGCATAGGCCGATTGCTACATGGCCTATATATCTCGCCCGGCTCTCAGGGCAGAGGCCATGGGCAGACTCTAATGGCCGCTGTGCTATCAGAGGCCGTGGCGCTGGGAGCTGATGGGCTGGTGGTAAAGGCAGAGCGGCCGTCCATAGGCTTCTTTGAACACTGTGGTCTGCAGTCTCTGTCTGCATTGGGCCCTACAGATTACCCCTATCAGTACTGGTACCAACTCAGGGCTTGAGCCTGGGTTAATTTCCGTGAACCCTTGGTCTACTATTGCAGGTAAAAGGCGCCGGTATAAGTGCTACCATCGGATGAATAATTAATAACTACTGTTTAAAGAGAATTTCTATGAAAAGCAATCGAGAGCTGGATATTGTTGTCTATGGGGCTACTGGGTTTACTGGTCGTTTGGTCGCCGAGTACCTGAATAATCAGTATGGGGTGAATGGCGAGGTGGTCTGGGCCATGGCCGGTCGCAGCCTGAGCAAGTTAGAGCAGGTTCGCGACGAAATGGAAATCTCTAATGATGTGCCACTGGTGGTTGCGGACTCCTCTGACATAGATTCCATTAATGCCATGGTTGAGCGCACCGCGGTGGTCTGCACCACTGTGGGACCCTATCAGCTGTATGGCAATGAGCTAGTAGCCGCCTGTGCCGCTGCCGGCACCGATTATGTTGATCTCTGTGGAGAGCCGGGCTGGATGCATAAAATGATTGGCGCCCACAGTGCTGCTGCAGAGGCCAGCGGTGCTCGCATTGTATTCTCCTGCGGTTTTGACTCAGTTCCCTTTGATTTGGGTGTGCTATTTTTGCAGCAGACCGCAGAGCAGAAGCTGGGTTCTACTGTACCCCGCGTGCGGGGCCGTGTGCGTGCTATGAAGGGCACTTTTTCTGGCGGTACTCTGGCTAGTTTTCGCACCACCATGGCAGCGGCAGCCAAAGATCCTGACCTGATTAATGTGCTGCGCAACCCATTTTCTCTCACGCCCGGTTTTACAGGAGCTGAGCAGCCGAAGGGCGATAAGCCTGTATTTGACGAAGTACTGCAGAGCTGGATCGCGCCCTTCGTGATGGCCAGCATTAATACCAAAAACATTCACCGCTCAAACCTGCTTATGGGTCATCAGTACGGCACCGACTTTGTCTATGACGAAATGATGCTGACCGGACCGGGCGAGCAGGGTGAAGCCATTGCCAATCATATTGCCAACGATAACTCCATGGCCGAAGACCAGACTCAACCTGGCGATGGCCCGGATAAAGAATCTCGGGAAAATGGCATGTACGACGTGCTGTTTGTGGGCGAGGCCAGTGATGGTCAGTTGGTCAAAGTCAGCGTGCAGGGTGATAAGGATCCCGGCTATGGTTCCACTTCAAAGATGATTGCCGAGAGTGCAGTTTGTCTGGTCAAGAACCCAGAGGCAGCCAGTGGTGGAATCTGGACTCCGGCACCGGCCATGGGTTCATTGCTGATAGACCGTTTGCAGGCTAATGCAGGCCTGACATTTACTATAGAAGACTAGGAATGCTTTTAATGACTAATAAAATAGGGTATTCCCTGGCCATTGGTATGGCCATTTTTGTCACTGAGGCAACCGCTAATATTGATGAAATTGTTACTGTAGCCACCAGAGCAGAGGCCGATTTGGCCCAGGTGATTGGCAGTGTTTCAGTAGTGGATGACAAAGCGCTTAAGTTGGTGTCCCACGCCCATGTGCAACAGGCGTTGTCGCGGGTTGCTGGCGTTAACCTGCATCGCGGCAATGGCCAGGAATATCTCCCGGCAGTGCGCTCACCCGTTCTAACTGGTGCCGGTGGCTGCGGAGGTTTTCTGATGCAGGAAGATGGTATTCCCGTGCGGGCGGCTGGTTTCTGCAATATTAATGAACTGTTTGAGGCCAATACTGAAATGGCCCAGCGCATAGAAGTATTGCGCGGCACAGGTACAGTGCTGCACGGTTCCAATGCCATGCACGGAGTCGTCAATATAGTGACTCCTGATATTTCGGATCAGAGCAGCCTGGGGCTGGAGTTTGGTGCCAATGACTACGGCAGGGTCAAATTTAAGTCTGGCACCGATACCCTGGGTATTGCGGCCAACTTTACCCGCGATGGTGGCTACCGCGACCAGTCTGGATTTGATCAACAGAAAGTCTCGTTGCGCCACCGCTATAAAAGCCAAGATCTGCAGATAGATTCTGGGCTTACGGCAACCAATCTCAATCAGGAAACCGCAGGCTTTATAACAGGTCTGAATGCCTACAAAGACGATTCGCTGGTAAAGAAAAACCTTAATCCCGAGGCTTACAGGGATGTGCGTTCTGCCCGAGTCTGGTCGCGTATCAGCAAGTCAGAGCAGAATTACCAGCTTGTGGTGACACCTTATATTCGCTACAGCCAAATGGATTTTTTACAGCATTTTTTGCCCGGTGACCCACTGGAAGAAAATGGCCAAAAAAGCCTGGGTGTGCAGGTGGGTTACTACCGAACCCTGGCTCAGGGTCTCAATGTTATCGCCGGCTTTGATGCCGAGATGACCGATGCTTTTTTAAAGCAATCTCAGGATGCACCCACCAATGGCCCTGCCTTTTTACAAGAGACCATTCCCCAGGGCCAACATTATGACTACCAGGTAGATGCCAGTATGGCAGCGCCTTTTATGCATCTGGACTGGGAGATCAATGACCAGTTATCCCTGAGTGGCGGCCTGCGCTTTGAATCCATGGGTTACGACTACAGTAACAATATGCTGACGGGTCGCACCAGAGCTGATGGCAGCGAATGCGGGCGCGGTGGCTGCCGTTACAGTCGTCCCGCCAGTGGTAACGACGATTTTAACAACTGGTCCTCCAACCTGGGAGCTCAACTTAGACTGAGCAATAGTCACAGCGGATTTATCCGTTTGGCTCGCGGTTTTAGGGCGCCACAGGCTACAGAACTCTATCGCTTGCAGCGTGCCCAGCAGATCACAGACTTGGATTCGGAGAGCATCGATAGTCTGGAGATCGGTTTGAAGGGCAACAGTAATCTGCTTAGTTATAAGCTAGCTATTTATCATATGGAAAAAGACCATGTGATATTCCGGGACTCAAGCTTTTTCAATGTTAGCGATGGTGAGACCCAACATCGGGGTGTTGAATTGGAGCTGGATTACGATATTAATGAGCAGTGGTCATTGGGGTTGAGTGCCACCCAGGCCAGCCATACTTATCGCAATAGCACAGTACTGGGTGGCGTGGATATTCGCGGTAATGATATAGATACGGCACCAAAGCATTTTGGCAGTGCCAGATTGGCGTTTACACCCAGTGATCGTCAGAGCCTAGAGCTGGAATGGCAGTCTATGGGTAGCTACTATCTCAATCCTGAAAACTTACACCGCTATGAGGGCCACAATTTGCTGCATCTCAGAGCGGGCTGGTCAGTTTTTGAGTCTATGCGCCTCTATGCCAATATTAGCAATCTGACCGATCGGCACTATGCAGAACGGGCCGATTACACTACATTTAGTCAACAGCGCTATTTTCCTGGAACTCCCAGAACAGCCCAGGTTGGCCTAGAAATCAGCTGGTAGCAATGTGGTTGAGTAAACCAGTTCAACAATGCCGTACGTAAACAAAGGGCCGCACCTGATTAAGGGTGCGGCTTTCGTATTTAGGCACAGGAAAAAAGCATAGGAAAAATTTCACAGGGATAATTATCACAGCCACCAGAGAGGTTGCTCTGCATGAATCTTCATCCGCTAAAAGATTCTTTGATTAACGAGTTGCACAATCGTCCCTTTCCCGTTGTGGAATTGCCCGCCCAGGTGTCCAGCCTGGTCTTTCTGCACTCCGGTGACCGTCAGGCTGAACTCGATAAACTCTCCGAACTCGCCCAGTCGCACGGAATGCCGGCCCCAACAGCCAATGCCGATTGCTATTACCAGAGCTTTGATAAATTTGATCTGCGCTGGGAATATCACAATGAGTTTTCTACCTACACAGTTATCCGCCGCGGTCAGCCAGAGCAGCCTTTTTGTGCCCCTGTGTTTTCTCTGCTAGGCGAGCATTGGGTAGATAATCTTGAAGGTCAGGTGATTGCTGCCAATCACATAGATTTGCGGCCAGCTTCGACTGCACCAACCAGCCAGGAACAAATCTCCCAGCTATTTAATGATCAGCGTTTGGTAGGCAGCAAAATATATGATGGTCTGGCGACAGTCTGGACCTCGGTGCAGTCCGAGGAGGATGGCTTTATTCGCACCCTGGTAGTAGACGAGGGTTTGGCGCCATCCCAGGCTGGCAGGCTAATTCGTAATTTGCTCGAAATAGCAGCCTATCGTTCCATGACATTGCTGGCATTGCCCACAGCCCGGTTGCTAATGCCTGAGGTACGTCATCTTGAGCAGCGCCTGGTGGAAACCAATGGAAAGCTTAATCAGCTCAATAGCCTGGATGACGAACAGGCTCTTATGGAGGAGTTGATTGCAGAGGCAACCCAGCTGGAAAAGCTGGTGGCCGACCATAATTTCCGTTTCTCTGCCACTGAAGCTTATTTTAATTTGACCGAGAGTCGACTAGATATGCTCAGAGAGCAAAAGATTCCGGCTATTAGAACCCTAAAACAGTTTCATGTGCGGCGGTTTATTCCCGCTTTTAATACCTGCATGTCAGTGGTTAGGCGCAAAGAAAACCTGTCCAAACGCATCAGCCGTACCAGTGAATTGCTGCATCTAAGATTACAGCTGTCCCTCGAAACACAGAATCAGCAGCTGTTAGCCTCTATGGATAAACGCAGCGAGATACAGTTGCGGTTACAGCAGACAGTGGAGGGGTTGTCAGTTATTGCCATGACCTATTACAGCATGAGCCTGATTGAGCTGCTACTTAAGCCTGTGGTGGTTGAAAACTATTTGCCCATCTCGCAGGGCATAGCCCTGGCCGCTTTAACACCTGTGGTATTTTTGGGTGCGGTGATGCTGACATTAAGGATTCGCAAGAAGCTGCACAGTTAGACGGCGCGCTGGTTCCACTGGATACATTCATCCAGGGTTACACCCTGACCGCCAAAGATATCCAGAGCACTGCCAATGGTAAGGTCCACTGCGCCCTCAGACAGTGACTCCACCAGCCTGAGATCTTCCAGTGACCTGGCACCGCCCGCATAGGTGCAGGGGAGGCTGCAACATTTGCCCAGCAATCTGACTAGGTCTTGATCTATACCGGCCTGCAAGCCTTCAACATCTGCAGCATGCACCAGAAACTCAGCACAGTGAGCTTCCAGTTCACTGATAGTCTGTGCATCAACAGCCGTGCTAGTGACAGTCTGCCAGCGGTCAGTGGCTATCATCCAGCCGCCATCAGTTTTGCGGCAGCTCAGATCAAGCACCAGATGTTCGGCGCCAACCTCTGCTTTTATTGCCTGCAGACGAGGCCAGGAAAACTGGCCGTTTTCAAAAAGATAGGAAGTGACAATCACATGAGAGGCACCAGCCTCTAAATAGTCTGCAGCATTGTCTAGGTTGACGCCACCGCCAAACTGCATTCCCTGAGGGTAGGCTGCCAATGCCTCGAGAACCTGCTGCTGATTATTGGGTCCCAGGGCAATCACATGGCCGCCGGTCAGCTGATGCTGGCGATAGAGATCAGCATAGTAAGCGGCGGATTGGCTGCTGACAAAATTAGTATTTGCGCCTGCATCGGTCAGGCTGCCACCGACGATTTGCTTGACCTGACCCTGATGTAAGTCGATACATGGACGAAAAACGGTCAAAGCTGTGGCTCCACTGATGATTTTGATGGCCCTAGTATAGCCTAAGGAGCAGGGGTTATTAAAAGGCTCTGGCGACTTTAGAGCCGTTGGCTCTGTTCAGCTTGGAGCAGATCATATTGCCAGCCGCAATCAGTTGTTGCAGGTCGACGCCATGTTCAATACCCAGGCCATTGAGCATATAGACCAGGTCTTCAGTGGCCACATTGCCAGAGGCTCCCTGCGCATAGGGGCAGCCACCCAGCCCGGCCACAGAGCTGTCGACCACAGCTATACCCTGTTGCAGCGCGACAAGAATATTGGCCAATGCCTGACCATAGGTGTCATGCATATGAACTGCCAGCTTATCCGCAGGCAGGTGGGTGAGTAACGTACTCAGCAGAGCTTCTGTAGAACCTGGCGTACCCACCCCTATGGTGTCACCCAATGAAACCTCATAGCAGCCAAGAGCCAGTAACTTGTCAGCCACCTCTGCAACCTGCTGCGGCTTTATATCGCCCTCATAGGGGCAGCCGAGCACGCAGGAGATATAGCCACGCACTGTTATATCAGCACTAAACGCTTTTTCTATCAGAGGAACAAATCGGTCAATGCTGTCGGCAATACTGCAGTTGATATTTTTTTGACTAAATGACTCTGAGGCCGCAGCAAAAACCGCCACCTCTTTTACTCCAGATTCAAGAGCTCTTTCCAGTCCCTGCATATTGGGGGTTAGGGCAGCATAGGTAGTTGAGCTAGTGGCTGGCAATCGGGCAAAAACCTTATCGCTGCCGGCCATCTGCGGTACCCATTTGGGGCTGACAAAGCTGCCCGCCTCAATATAACTCAGGCCTGCATCGGCCAGCTGAGTAATCAGCTGAACTCTGGTATCTGTATCCAGGCAGGTGGTTTCATTTTGCAATCCATCCCGGGGGCCCACTTCGACTATTTTTACGGATTTTGGATAATTCATTCTGCACTGCTCTCAAAGGCTAAAAGTTCAGCACCGCCAGTCACTAGATCGCCAGCCTGAAAATAAAATTCAGTCACAGTTCCATCGCTGGGGGCTTCAATACAGTGCTCCATTTTCATGGCTTCCATCACTAGCAGGCTGTCGCCTTTGCTAACCTGTGCACCCACCTCAACCTGCAAACTAACCAAGGTGCCATTCATTGGCGCATGGAGGCTGCCATCGCTGCTGTCATCGAGCGCTAAACCCAGGTCCGGAATCACTTCAGCGCAGCGAAAAAAGCCCTGTGGCGTAAACAAATCAAATCCCTTAGCAGTGGTAGCAATTTTGCTATGGCTCAGATCAGAATGGGGTTCGGCAGCTACATTGACCTCATTTTGCTGTATCTGAATCTGAAGCTGGGGCTGTAGCAGGCCCCAGCTATTGCTGAGATGCCAGGGAGAGTTAGGCTCTGTCGAATTGTGAGCCACTGCCTGAGCTTGCTGCTCACGCAATTCAATAATAGCAGCTGCAGCCAGGGGCGCTGCATAGTCAATATCGCTGTCGCGCCGGCGAAATATTTCAGCTTCATGCTCTTCGATATAGCCAGTATCCACATCGCCATTTTGGAAAGCTGCACTGGTAGCCAGATTATAGAGAAAGCCAATATTAGTGGTTAAACCACCGATACGATATTCACTGAGCGCCCCAGTTAAACGCTGCAAAGCGCGCTCGCGATCTGTATCCCAAACCACCAGCTTGGCAATCATTGGGTCGTAATAAATACTGACTTCATCGCCTTCAACAACGCCAGTGTCCACTCGCACATGGGCGCTTTCGGCCGGTGGCTGGAGTATTTTAAGACTGCCTGTGGCCGGCAGAAAATCATGCTCAGGGTCCTCGGCATAAATGCGTGCCTCAAAGGCATGGCCTTTAATCTGCAGCTGATCCTGAGAGCAGGGCAGTGGTTCGCCGCTGGCAACTCGCAGTTGCCATTCCACCAAATCCTGACCACTGATCATCTCAGTCACCGGGTGCTCGACCTGCAGACGAGTATTCATCTCCATAAAGAAAAACTCGCCCTGGCTATCGAGTAGAAACTCCACAGTACCAGCACCCTGATAGTTAATTGCCAGAGCAGCCTTGATAGCCGCCTCGCCCATTTGCTGACGCAGTGCCTCAGACATGCCGGGCGCCGGCGCTTCCTCAATCACTTTTTGATGTCGACGCTGCACAGAACAGTCCCGCTCAAACAGATACACCGCATTGCCATGGCTATCACAAAATACCTGTATCTCCACATGCCGTGGTTTTAAAAGGTACTTCTCCACCAGCATAATATCGTCGTTAAAGCTATTGCGAGCCTCTCGCTTAGCTGCCTCCAGAGCCTGATCAAATTCCTCCTCGGCATACACAGCGCGCATACCTTTGCCGCCACCACCAGCCGCAGCTTTAAGCAGCACCGGATAACCCATTTGATTGGCTGCTTGCCTAATTACCTCAGCAGATTGGTCCTCACCATGATAGCCAGGCACCAGAGGTACGCCGGCATCGGCCATAATAGTTTTTGCCGCAGACTTTGAACCCATGGCCACAATAGACTCGACTGGCGGGCCAATAAAAATCAGATTATTAGCTTCACAGAGGCGGCAAAACTCAGCGTTTTCTGACAAAAAGCCATAGCCCGGATGAATCGCCTCAGCACCAGTTTCCAGTGCGGCCTGAATAATTCTATCGGCCACCAGATAGGATTCGGTGGATGGAGAAGGGCCTATATATACAGACTCATCAGCCATCTGCACATGCAGTGCATGGCGGTCAGCGTCCGAGTAAACCGCCACGCTAGCCACACCCATAGAACGGGCCGTTTTAATAATACGGCAAGCAATTTCGCCACGATTGGCAATTAAAATCTTATTAAACATAACCAGTCCTAATTTTTTATCCACTGAGGTTTGCGCCTTTCTAAAAATGCCTGCAACCCCTCCTGACCCTGCTCGCTCACGCGAATAGCAGCTATGGTTTCGCAGGTCGCATCGATCAACTGCTGATCAATAGGCTTGCCTGCCACATCAAACACCAGCTGCTTGGCCCCAGTAACTGCTTCAGGCCCATTGGCGAGCAGAGTATTAATTAGCCGATCTATCTCTTGATCCAGCTGCTCAGCATCGACCACCTCATTCACTAGGCCCAATTGCAGTGCTCTGTGAGCGTCGAAGCGTTCAGCGGTAACAAAGTAGCGCCGCGCCGCGCGCTGACCAATAGCGGCAATCACATAGGGACTGATAGTGGCCGGCACCAGACCAATCTTGACCTCACTCAGACTAAAACTTGCAGCGCTGGCAGCTACCGCCATATCACAGCAACTGACCAGCCCCACAGCGCCACCAAAAGCTGCCCCCTGAACTCTAGCGATAGTGGGTTGAGGAATCTCATTTAGCGTCTTGAGCATCAGCGCAAGCGCGCTGGCATCTCGAAGATTTTCATCATAGGAATAGCTGGCCATGCGCTTCATCCATTCCAGGTCGGCACCAGCCGAAAAACTCTT
>Ga0206126_10001703_pt1 | contig 25770 bp, 18 predicted proteins | sample Helgoland_Spring_5_FD_148621 | JGI IMG/M metagenome (GOLD analysis project Ga0206126, IMG submission 148621) | Pelagic subsurface seawater microbial communities from Kabeltonne, Helgoland, North Sea - Helgoland_Spring_Bloom_20160412_1 | ecosystem: Environmental > Aquatic > Marine > Epipelagic ...
CCTCAAAAATCGTTTTATTCTAGCGCCCCTGACCAACTCCCAGAGCCATGCAGACGGCACCCTCTCTGACGAGGAATATCATTGGCTGACCAAGCGCGCCGAGGGTGGTTTTTCCCTAACCATGACCTGTGCCGCACATGTTCAGGCTGTAGGGCAAGGCTTTCCCGGTCAATTGGGTATTTTTTCCGACAACCATCTCGAGGGTCTAACCCGTCTTGCCGCGGGTATCAAAGAGCAGGACAGTGTCTCCCTGGTGCAACTGCACCACGCCGGCATGCGCTCCCCCACAGAGTTAATTGGCGAGCCACCCCTGTGCCCATCGGACAACGAAGAGACTGGCGCCCGCGGCATGACCACTGAAGAAGTTGAGCAGCTCAGTGAAGACTTTATTGTCGCCGCCGAGCGCGCCGAAAAGGCCGGCTTTGAAGGTGTCGAGCTTCATGGAGCCCACGGCTATATCCTCGCCCAGTTTTTAAGTGGCACTATTAACCAGCGCCAGGACCAATACGGCGGCAGTTTGGAGAATCGCGGTCGACTTATTCGCGATATTATCGACGGTGTACGAGCACGCTGTAGCCCAGGCTTTATTCTCGGCCTGCGCCTGTCGCCGGAGCGCTTTGATGTGGAGCTCGCCGATATGCTTGCGTTTACGCAGACAATTCTCAGTGATGGAAAAATCGACTTTCTCGACATGTCGCTGTGGGATGTGTTCAAAGAACCGAAAGAAGAAGAATTTAAAGGCCGCACACTGCTGTCCTATTTCACTGATCTCGAGCGCGGCAATATTGCCTTGGGCATAGCTGGCAAGCTGCGTACTCCCGAAGAGATCCGTCAGGCCATGGCCACTGACATCGACTTTATCCTGCTTGGCCGCGCCGCGATTTTGCACCACGACTACCCAATGCAGATGCAAGCTGACGGCGATTTTCAACCGGTCGCTAACCCGGTTTCAGTGGAGCACTTGCGCAGCGAAGGCCTGAGTGACACCTTTGTTGAATATATGAAAAACTGGAAGGGTTTTGTCGCTGAGTGACAGAATAAAGAAATCATTACATGCAATTAAATTGGTTGGATGAAGAAACCCCTACCCCCGCAATGCTATCCCCTGGATTCCCGGAAAAAATGGTCTTGCTCGATCTCGAGACCACCGGGGGCAAGGCGACGCACCACCGGATTATTGAAATTGGTTTGGTGGTCGTCGAGCAGGGCGAAGTGGTTGAACGCTGGCAGTCTTTTATCGACCCTCAAACCATGCTGCCGCCATTTATTCAAAAGCTTACCGGCATAGCCCCGAGCATGTTGCGCGGCGCACCGCTGTTTTCTCAGGTAGCTGACAGGCTGCTCGCCTATCTGGATGGTCGCACTCTGGTGGCCCACAATGCGCGCTTTGATTACAGCTTTCTAAAAAATGAATTTGAACGCATAGGTGTCAGCTACAACGCTAAACCTCTGTGCTCAGTAAAATTTAGCCGCAGCCTCTACCCACAATTTAAACGGCACGGCCTCGACCAAATTATTCAGCGCTTTCAGCTACCCATTGAAAACCGCCATCGGGCAATGGATGACGCAGAAATGATTCAGCGTTTTTTCCTTAAATCCTCGGCACTGTTTTCCGAAGAAGAGATCAGCGCTACCTGTGCCAGCCTGTTAAAAAATCCGGCACTGCCGCCATTATTAAAAGCCAGTGCGCTGAAAAAATTGCCTGCCTCTGCTGGTGTCTATTATTTTTACGACGCTAATGGCGCGCTGCTCTATGTGGGTAAAAGCGTCAATATTCGCACGCGAGTGATGAGCCATTTTTCAGGGGATCACAGCAACCCCAAAGATCTACAGATCAATAATAAACTGGCCCATATAGAGTTTGATAAAACGCCAACGGATTTGGGCGCTCAGATTCGCGAGAGCAATCAGATCAAAGCGCTGCACCCGCTGTATAATCGCCGTCTGCGTAAAACCAAAAAGCTTTACCAATATCGCTGCGACGAAGACAGTAATGGCTATCAACGCATTGCCATCGAAGCCGTGGAGTTGGACACTGCCAATGAATCAGATAATGCGGAAGAGCGCTTTGGATTATTCCGCTCGCCGCGTCAGGCCTCCAAGCAAATTGAAAAACTCGCCGACCATTATTTTCTCTGCCATAAGTTGCTCGGGCTGGAGTCTGCTGTTGCCACGACCACTGCCAATCAAAAACCCTGCTTTCGGGCGCAACTGAAAAAATGCTTTGGCGCCTGTCACGGCGCCGAGAGCCCAGAGAATTACAACGAACGGGTCAGTGCCGCACTGAAAACCTACCAACTAAAAATGTGGCCCTACCCCGGACCTATTCTGATTGAAGAACGGGATATGCAGGACCCGGAAAATGTTGCCTTCCATGTGGTTCATAACTGGCGCTATATCGCCAAGCTGACCCTAGTCGAGGATCTCTATGATCATGGTTATCAGCTGGCCGATAGTCGGCATAGCATGAATCAGAATAGCCAAGTGAAGGAGAGCGAGCAGCCAACATCCACCCCCAGCGATGATCGCTTTGATCTGGATATCTACTTTATCTTGGTGCGCTTTTTGGTGGACGCTGAAAAAATGAAGATGAACAACCTCAAGATCTGGCCGCTCACCTCCTGCTGAGACTTACTTGGCAGTTAATTTTTTCTGTAGCGCCATAGTCGCTTTTGTTGCCGAAAAAACGCTCATTGAAGGGTTGGCCTGACCGGTGCGGCCAAGGGCGTCGATCTGACTGTAATACCAGTACTGAGTGGCGAAGGCAGCCATGGCCCGCAGCGGTTTCCAGCTCTGTAAAAACGACAGCCATGAAGGAAATAGCGAGAGGCCATTTTCGTAGCGCGGCAGCTCTGCCAAACCATTAACCAGCTGATTGGGTGCATCGGTCATCACACACATGGGCCGCCCCAGGCCAATTAGATCCGCACCGCCACTATCCAATGCCTGCTGCATAGCCAAGGCCTGACGAAAGCCGCCGGTAACCATCAGTGGCACCGAGACATGCTGGCGCATGGCCAGGGCAAAGTCGACGAAATAGGCTTCGCGAACCATGGTAGATTCAGCCACCTCTTGTTTTTCTTCCGCTTCCATCCCTTCCAAACCCAGCAACTTGGGCTGCTCATAAGTGCCGCCAGATATTTCGATAAGATCGACACCGGCCTGCTCTAACCAGGCAACCACCTGCAAGCTCTCTTCAAAATCAAAGCCACCCTTCTGAAAGTCGGCGCTGTTAAGTTTCACTGCCACGGGAAAGTCTGGGCCCACCGCTGCGCGAACGGCCGCCACGGAATCTAACAGTGCTCGAGCGCGGTTGGCGAGACTGCCACCATAGTCATCAGTACGCTGATTACTCCGCGGGCTGAGGAATTGGGAGAGCAGATAACCATGTGCTGCGTGCAGCTGAACACCGGTAAACCCAGCGTCTTTTACCGCCGCGGCACAGACGGCAAAGCGCCGCACAATCTCTTCGATTTCAGCAATGGTTAAAGCCACCGGCTCGCCAAACTGACCGCCGGGCAGACCCAGCTTCACCGCAGAGGGTGCCTTCGGATTAGGGTTGATAATTTTTTGTGTCTGGCGACCCGCATGACTAATTTGCGCCCAGAAATGGTTGCCATTGCGGGTTGCTGCCGTGGCCCAGCGGGACAGTGCCTGGTGCATTTCAGGGCTGGGCGGGCAATCAATTACCACATTGCCCGGACGCTCAAGATGGTCGCGGTCGATCTGAATATTACCCGACAGCAACATTCCAGAACCCCCATCACTCCATATACCATAGAGAGTTTCAAGCTCGATTCCCGGCACGCCATCGGCACTGGCTAGCCCCTCGGTCATGGCAGCTTTGGCAAAACGATTAGGAAGGGTGGCGCCGCAGGGAAGTGCTAGGCTTTCGGTAAAATTAATGGTCATGGCGTTTAGGCTCTTATTATTAGATGGATAACTCAATAGGCTGTGATACTAGTACGTATCGGCCTGTCTGGGTAGTCACTTATTGAGCCATTTAATTTTCCGGCAGTGCTATAGTCCCTGTCTAAAATCCGCTCGATTTAAAAACGCTGGCTCTAAGATCACTGATGTAACAGTGACGGCTTTATCCCTATTAAGGTAACAAATGAATTATTCCTATTACGAAGAGCTCGCCAAGACCACCAGTGAACTGACGGTTGACGATAGCTGGGGCCAGGGGCGCAGCGTCTTTGGCGGCCTGACTACGGCCATGGTACTGACCTATATCGAAAGCCAGGCCACTCTCAAAGACTGCGATCTGCGCACCATCAATATTCATTTCTGCGGCTCTGCCACTGAGGGTGAGCTCTGTGAACTGAAGTATAAAATACTCTCCGAAGGACGATCGGTTATTCAGGTTGAAGGTCAACTGTTGCAAAATGGCGCGGTGAAAACTCAGGTCATTGCCTGCTTTGGTCGCCAGAGAGTTTCCGGCATTGGTGTCACTCAACCGCCAATGCTGTTTGAAAAAATTCCAGAAGAAGCCATGAAAATGCCCTTTATAAAAGGCGTCGCGCCGGGCTTTGTCGAATATTTGGACACTCGCTTTACCAGCACAGCCCTGCCCTATAGCGGCAGCAACGAGGGTGTAATAAGTGGTTGGATACGTTTTGAAGACCGACCCGACGTATTTTCCGACAGTGCCATACTGGCCCTGATCGATGCCTGGCCACCGGCAGTGATGCCGATGTTAAGTCAGCCAGCACCCACCAGTTCAATCACTTGGAATGTTGAATTTATTCAGCCACGGGATGAACTGGCAGCGGACGACTATCTCTATTACCACTGTGAGGTGGTGCAGGCAGATCGTGGCTATGCCCACACTGAAGCTAAAATTTATCACCCCAACGGTCAGCTGCTGGCACTGAGCCGACAGCTGGTTGGGGTTTATGACAAGCCTAAAAAATAAAAAAATCTAATAGAGGACTCATCATGAGCAGACATATTCTCGACAGTGCAAAGATCCATCCGGCGATACAAGAGACCGTGGCAACCAAGAATCTGGATATAGTTTTAGAGGTTCAACAGGCGATTGCCAAGAATAAAATTGTCGTGGTGGGTATGGCACAGAATCCAGCGCCCAAAAAAGCACGCAAAACCCTCGACGGGCTGGGAGCTGATTACGCCTATCTGGAATACGGCAGTTATTTTTCACTCTGGTACCGACGCAACGCCTTAAAGATGTGGACCGGTTGGCCCTCTTTCCCGATGATCTTTGTCGACGGGGTATTGATTGGCGGCAACAGTGACTTAAATGCTCTGATTGAAAATGGCGAGTTTGCCAAGATGCTTAGCGTTTAATCGCTAGCCTGCAAGTATCAAACTAGACCGGACCAATTGCTGATCCGGTCTATATTCTTCAAACCTACCCTACTTAACTGTTATCTCAATAACCTCAGAAAGCACCGGCGGGTTGTGGGGAATATGCGCATAGTTGCCCAGCAACAGCTGCAAACGATGAGTTCCCGGCACTAACTGTAGCGTTGTCTCGGTCTGCCCTTTACCAAAGTGACGCACATTCTCCGACGCTGGCAGTGGCATGGTCATATCCGGCATCTCTTCAACATTGATCAACAGATGGTGATGACCCGAATTCGGCGTATCTGTGCCTGCGGGGGCGACCAACATACCCTCTATACCAAACACCACCTTAACCTCACCACTGATTACTTGGCCGCTAGCGGGCTGAATAAAGTAGACCTTGGCATCCGCTGGTGCAGGCGCCTGCATGCTGCTATGGCCTTGGTGCTGGTCATGATGATCATGTGCGCCTTTCTCGCCAGGGAGATGTCCGCCGGCAACAGCCGTGAGCGAATAAAAGGCCGTGAGCGAGAAAAGTGCCGTGAGCGAGAAAAGTGCCGTGAGCGAAAAGAGTGCTGCTGTGACCGATAGTGGGGCCAGTGAAAGACCTAAACCTTTAAACATAATGTATTCCTCGACGGTAAAATTAGTGGCTGTTATTGGAGTCGCCATTTCAGTTTTCGACTATGGCATACTGTCGCCCTAAGCAAAACATCTTATCCATTAAAGAGATAAGAGTAATAATAAAAATCAGGCCGCTCCATGGCGCTATTGTTATCAACAATATCTCGCGCAAATCTGATCAAACAGGTTTACCGCCCACTATTGCTCAGCACTTTGCTGTTTTGCACTGCCGCTGTAGCGGACCGAATAGAAAGCCACCCTCTAGAAACAACCGCAACCATTACTCTCTCTGAGAACTGCCCACCGAGCTTTATGCTCGGCGATAACAATCAATGTCTGCTGCGCAACCTCTACCAACTCTACAACTCTCTTGGCGATCATGGTATCGGCGGATTGAAAACTGCCCTGCCCGCCCACCGCGATGGCTTTAGCCCGCAACAGATTGACCTGGGTCGGCTGCTGTTTTTTGACCCAGCTCTATCAGCGGATCAGTCAGTCTCCTGCGCCAGTTGCCACAATCCCAGTCAGGGTTTTAGCGATGGCCTTGGGCGCAGCGTTGGTATTCATGGCCAACAGGGTAGCCGCTCGGCACCGAGCCTGTGGAACAGTGCTTTTATCAAAGACTTCTTTTGGGATGCCCGAGCCCAAAGTCTTGAAGAGCAGGCTCTGAGTCCACTTTTTTCGCCTCAGGAAATGGGTAACAATCCAGCGCAATTGCTCAGCAGTCTGGAAGCAGTTGAAGCCTACCCACAACTCTTTAAACAGGCGTTTCCCGACAGTGGAGATCTCAATCTGGACCAGATTGCCACTTCCCTGGCAGCCTTTCAGAGTTCACTGATCTCTCTTAACAGCCGCTATGATCAATATGCCCACGGCTATGCTGATGCGCTCAATAAGCAGGAGGTAGAAGGGCTCAATATCTTCCGCTCATTTGTTGCCCGCTGTTCCCAGTGTCATATGCCACCGCTGTTCACCAATCAGCAGATCGCCGTGATCGGCACCCCGGAACCTGAGGGTAGGGCGCGAGATATAGGCGCAGAGAAAACCTTTGGCTCGGCAAAATTAAAGGGCGGCTTTAAGGTACCCAGTCTGCGCAATATTGCCGAGACCGCACCCTATATGCACTCGGGACGTTTTGAAACACTCCGTGAAGTGGCAGAGTTTTACAGCGGCGGCCGCGGTCATGCGGTGCCTGAGGGGGAAGACTTGCTGCTGCACTGGCATATCTCAGAACCCAACTTAACCGGCGATGAACTGGATCGTTTGGTGGATTTTATGGGCACCCTCAGCGACAGTAGCCTATTGCCAATTATTCCACAATCAGTGCCATCGGGACTGACAACCATTAGTGACGAAGCTGCTAGCAAAAAAACGATTAGCAAAAAAAACATAAGCGAGAGCAATCATGAACAAAGCTAAAACACTGGGTCTTATTATCGCCTTGGCGGCCTTTGTCGGCGGCTGGCAGTTGGGTGCAAACCTCAATGAGGCACCGCAGATCACTAGCAGTGTCGGTGGCGCCAGTTATAGTGGCGGCGCTGAGACAAATAGTGCCGACAGTATTAACACTGCCCTGCCACAGCGAATTGCTACTGGCCAAACCTTTACGGTTAATCCCGGCGACTCGATTCAAGCTGCGGTGGAAGCCGCTCAGCCCGGCGATACCATTCAGGTGATGCCCGGAATTTATTCGGAAACGGTCTATATAGACAAGGACGATATTCATCTGGTGGGTGTGATTGAAGCCGGTGAACGGGCGACTCTGGATGGCTTCGGCAAGCTCAATGATGCGATTCTCTATTCAGGGAATAATATCCTTATCGCCAACTTTAAAATTACCCGCTATAAAGGCAATGGCATTATGAGTCAGGCGGGGAATAATTTTGAGATTCGCAACAATATCATTATCGATACCGGCATCTATGGGATCTTCCCCCAGCTCGGTGTTAATGGCCTGATTGAGCACAATATTGTTTCAGGTATTGCCGACGCGGCGATCTATGTGGGCATGAGTGACAATATCCATGTGGCTCACAATGAAGTCTTCGACAGCGTTGCCGGTATCGAAATCGAAAACAGCCGTCACGCCATTGTCGAGAACAATTACACCCACAATAATAGCGGTGGTATCTTGGCCTTTATCACCCCCGGCCTGCCGATCAAAACCACCTATGATGTCATTATTCGCAACAACTTTATTCTCGACAACAATATCCCCAACTTTGCCGCGCCGGGTTCCACCGTGGCCGGCATTCCCTCGGGCACCGGTATTCTGGTGATGGCGGCAGATGATGTGATTATCGAAGGGAATATTATTGTTAACCATAAAGTCGCCGGCATCTTGATCAATGACCATGGCAATGCCCCGGGCCTAACTCTGGATCCAGATGTGGAGCCCAATGCTGACCGGGTGATGATTCTCGACAATGTCATGCACAACAATGGCTATGACACTATCGATGAAGTGCGGGCCTTTGCCCTAACTGAACTGCACACCGGGGATATAGATATTTTTCAGATCGGCCCCAGCCAAGATAGCTGCATTATCAATCGCCACCGCTACAACCATGTGGGCCTCGGGGACTTTGCCGAATGTGATTTCAGCAATACTGACAGCACCCATAGCTATCTCTTAGTCGGTGGTGCCAAGCCTCGAGTGATTGCCTCAGAGGAGCGCGGTGAAATCGCTTATATGGGCATCTGTGCCGGTTGTCATGCCTACGACGATGTGTTGATTGGTCCTTCCATAAGCGATATTCAGGCCATGTATGCGGGCAATGCGGAGGCTATTGTTAGCTATATCAATGCGCCGGTTAAAATTCGTCCGGACTATCCGGAGATGCCCGCGCAGAATTATCTGGATGCCGAGACTCAGCTGGCAGTGGCAGAGTACCTACTAAATATTCCGCTTGGGCAGAGCCAACCTTAGTATTCAGGGCAGATAGGTCTGTAGGTACCCGAGCATATTCTCCCCCATCACCTTGCGGATCTGCTGCTCACTGAGATTGGCCTCCAACAGCGCCTGGGTAATCACCACCATTTCGCTGCCATCAAAAGAGGTGGTCACAGTGCCATCAAAATCAGAACCCAGGGCAACATGATCCTCACCCACTAGGCCAATGCCATAGACAATCGCCGCGGCCACAGTGGCCGGGCTGTTGCCACAGATGGCCCCATCCCAAAAGCCCACGGCGATCAAACCACCGGCCGCGGCAATCTGCTCCATCAGCGCATCGCTAATATTGCGCGGTGAATCACAGTGGCCCTGAAAACCGGTATGGCTGACGATTAGTGGCTTATCGCTAAGTGCCAGAGTATCTGCCACCACCTTCTCTGAGGAGTGAGAGACATCCAGCATAATACCAAGGGCCAGCATCTCAGCTACCGCGTCGCGACCAAACTGAGTTAAGCCTTCCCCGCTAGTGCCGTGGAGTGAACCGCCGAGTTTATTATCAAAGAAATGCTGCAAGCTCATCATGCGAAAGCCGCGATTGTACAGCCGTTGGATATTCGCCAGATCGCCATCTAGTGCATGGGAACCCTCGGTGCCCAGCAGACCGCCAATCAATGTCGGGTTGCTCTGGCGACGCTGAAGAAATTCGGCCAGCTCAATGCGCGACCGAACCAGCATTAAATTTTCCGGATCATGGGCGGCCAGGTGATGTAACTTATCCGCTTGAAACAACGCCCGCTCAGCGAGGCTAGACCAGGTTGCAGTGGGCCAGCGCTGCATCATTGCCAGCAGGGTAATATTGTCGCTGGCATCGGTCTGATTGATTTCATAATTTTGACCACTGGGAGATTTGGTCACCGTGGTAAACATTTGCAGCCCTAAATTGCCACGCTGCATACGCGGGAAATCCAGATGGCCGTAGTCGTACTCCTCACTGAGATTACGCATCCATAGCAGGCTATCTGCGTGCCAGTCGCCAACCAATAAACTGCTGTGCAGTGCTTGGGCCTGGGGGGAAATCTTATAGGGCTGATGTTCAACCACCAGATTTTGCCCCTTATCCAAAACCGTCGGGGCGAAAGTCAGAAAGACACCTAGGGCGACAATAAGGGTCAACATAAAAATAATTAAATAGCGTTTCATTTGAGATGCACTCTTTTATAAGGGCGACTAGTTACAGTTTGTCATAACCCTGCAATTGATTAATTCTGATGACCGCCTGCACTTCGTCCACATAGACCTGACGTAGCTCTGAATAATAGAGCAGGGTCTGAGCCAGCTGATGGCCCGTGGCACCACCCTCACTGCTGCTCAGCTCTGCACGCAGCACACGCAAATCTTTATAGGCGCGATGAGTGTTGAGGTTGTTCAGGTAGGCTTTGACAGCATCGCCCACAGAACCAAAGCTGGCCACTTCATGGCGACTTTCCGCCGAACGGCGCAGAGGCACCATGCCGCAGCCTTTTTGATAACACCACTGACCAAAGAGATTATTACCCTGACGGGCAAAGCGCGATGTTCCCCAGGCCGACTCTATGGCCGCCTGAGCCAGAACCAATGAGGGCGGTAGTGGCGCAACACGGAGTAACAGCTGATCAATAATCTGCTGATTATCTGTAGCCTCTGTATCTAAGCCATAGCCATCAGCCAGCTGTAGTAAAGTGCGCTGCTGAAAAAAGGACAGCTGATCAGCGTCAATGGCCATTTCCTCAAGCTCGCCGCGCTGTTCAATAATCGACTGATTACCAGCAGCTACCAGTGGCAACATATACTCAAAGAACGCGGTTTTCTTCTGCTTCACATCGCTGTAGCCACTAAAGTCAGGCAGCGGATGACGATCTGCTCCAGCACTGTAGATGCCTATAAAAACAACCAGCAGAACGGCGAAAAACGGTTTACTGCGGAATAAATGCATCATGCCTTAAGGTCCGCGAGCAATTTACGCGCGGCAAAAAAGAAGAATGCCGCCGAGAGTAAATTGACAAATGAGACTATACCCAAGGCATAACGCAGCGACTCAGAACCATAAGCGGGAGCCAGCAGATCACTGATCATACCCACAACCAGCGGCCCTAAACCCAAACCAATTAGGTTGAGAATAAAGAACAAAATAGCTGAGGCCATAGCGCGCATACTTGGGCTAACCAGGGTGTGAGAGATAGCAATGGTTGGTCCCAGATAAAAGGCCCCCAGCATAGTGGCAAAAAACAGAAAGCCCAGTGCCAGTCTCGGATCGCCAATAAACACCGCAGTAAACATCAGCGGTACACTGCAGGCCGCGGGAATCCCCGAGATCCACAGATACCAGCGCTTGTCATTAGCCCCGTAGCGATCGGCCAATACACCACCCATATAGGTTCCCAGCGCGCCACCTATACCTGTGATCAGCGCCAGACTAGTGCCCACTTCCAAGCTAGTGAAACCGTGAGAGCGAATTAAAAACGAGGGGGTAAAGTTGCCAATACCATAGCTGCTAAAGGCATTGAGGCCGGCGGCGACGGCAAACAGTTTGAATGAGCCAAAGCCTTTTAAAGTACGCAGGGTTTCGCCAAAGGTTGCTGGCGCTTCCAGAGCGCGGCCCTCAAGGCCGCCACGAACCGGCTCGCGAATTGTCAGACGAACTAATAGAGCCACCAAGAAGCCCGGCACACCGACCACGAAAAACGCCACGCGCCAACCAAACTCACTATTGATCCAGCCGCCAATCAGAAAGCCAAACAGAATACCCAGATAGACACCGGTGGAATAAAACGACAGCGCACTGCCGCGCTGCTCGACCGGATAATAATCAGAAATCATCGAATGAGATGGGGGACTGCCGCCGGCTTCACCGACACCGACGCCGATTCGCGCCATTAACAACTGCCAGAAGTTCTGGGTAAAACCAGAGAGTGCGGTCATGCCACTCCACACCGCTACCGCGAGGGAGACAATATTGCGGCGATTGCCCACATCGGCCCAGCGGGCGATGGGAATACCCACACTGACATAAAAGATAGCAAAGGCAAAACCGGTGAGCAGACCGAGCTGAGAGTCAGACAGATCCATATCCACTTTGATCGACTCTTGCAGGATCACCAGGATCTGGCGGTCGATAAAGTTGAGTGCGTAGACCAGTGTTAGCAGCACCAACACATAGCGGCGGTAGCCGTTTGATACCGGCGTGGCCGCGTTTTTATTTCCCTCTTGTTGAACAGACGGATCGTTCATTGAGTGCCTCGATTATTATTATTTTTATAGGGCAGTTATCTGCGCCACTAAATTTTGCTCTCGCAGCTTTAATGTAACACCAATATCATCAAACTGATAAATATTCTCCCTATACTGGTAAGGTCGCCCTTCCTTAAAACGTATTGGATAATGAAGGTTGCTGCATTACACGATTGAATTAAGGAGAATTCAAATGCACATAGATCCGCCTACACAGATACAGAATAAGAGAGAGAATAAGAGCCACATCAAGGACAGCTCAGATTCGACCCAAAAAGAATCGGTGACTCAAAACAGCCATAAGGAATTCGCCAAACGCCACAGCTGGTGGACAGACCCCGCAACTGAAGTGCCTCCAACCCCTGAATTGAACTACTTTCACAAGCTTTCACTGGCCAAGGACTTTAACGAATTTAAACAACGCATTACCTTCGCACTTAAGCAAATGGGCTTCTATGACTTTTCGTTTGTCCATATCAATGCTGCTGGGGATGCCGACTCACTGGTGCTAACAACCATTCCCAAAGCTATTTCACAGAGCCATTTTGATCAGGGGCTCTGTGAACACAACCTGACTATTCCCTACTCCGATAAAGCCAGCAGTCATGTTTTTCGAACAGAGCTGCACAGCTCTGCCAATCAAGGAGCTTTTGCTATTGCGTTGAATCAACCCAACAGCGAAAACGACAAAATCAACCAGTCCCATGGCTTCTACGAGTTTTACAACCTGCCCTCAAGCTCCTTTGACGGCACCGGCAAGGTGATGTTTCAGTTGATCCAGCGAGACGGTGATTCGAGCAGATTCCGCGAGCGGATTACGCAGTTTATGCGGCCCCTGGAGTTGCTCTCGGAAGCCATTGATATGATTGTGATACAGCGCTTTGCAGTGACAGTCGGCCTAAAAAAACCGCCGTCAGAGGTTGCCTACAAGCTCAACCCAGCACCTCTGCGAGTACTCCAGCATTTGGCCAATAATGATTTAAATCTTCAATGTCTAGCCGAAAAATTATGCATCAGCGTGGTCACGGCAAACAAACATATGGAAACCGTGAGGAAAAGCCTCGGGGTCAGGACCAACTATGCAGCGATTAAAAAAGCCCTGATCTTCGGGCTGATTAAGCTGGAAGAATAATCGCCTCTGGCTACAGCCTTTAGCAAGAGGCATTCAACTTAACCCAGCACCCGCCAACAGTAGAGCAAAAAACTCTCTTCTACAAAGGTTGAACTTCGGTCGATCTGCTGTATCTTAGGAACTCGACATAAATAATTAATCTAGGCAGAAATCCAGTGCTGGTGCAATCAATCAGATCTAAGGGCCGATACGCAGGTGTTAAGCAGTTAGTCAATATACTGCTGCTGATGTTTGTCGCCCAGATATTGACGGTAAATGCCGACTGCGCAATGGATCACAGTCAGCCTGCGACTGATGCGACTGACATGTCAGACCACAGTGGTCACGCTATGGACCACTCTCTAGAAACTGTAGAAGCGAGCACTTACTTACCCGCCAGCGTTCAAAAATGCGACTGCTGCGATGACAATTTATGTGACATGGTGAGCTGCAATAACCCCGCTGCGACCAGTGCCGCATTAAGTTTTAATGGCAGACTGCTACCCGCTGCCATGATTGACCTCAAGCATCGAACCCACCTAGCTCCCGATAGCCCCTCCCGACTCAGACCCCCGATTGCCAGCTAAGACAGGATAGTTGCGCCTGAAATTCAGGTCTTGCAGCTACTGAATAGTCCAAGTAGAAGCCAAGACTCGCCCCTCAGTCTCACGCCTCTACTGTTATAGGGTCATTTTTACCGGAGTCACTCCATGAAAACATTTAATAAGGTTGTCGCCAGTTTGCTGGCTGGCGGTCTAATCGGCGCTGCTCTCAGCGCATTACTACTCAATAATACTGCTGAGCAGATGCTGCCGGCTAACAGCAAAGCCGACAAGCCAGCTTACTGGGTAGCCCCTATGGACGATAACTATAGGCGCGACAAACCGGGCAAGTCGCCAATGGGGATGGACCTTATTCCGGTCTACAGCGAACCGGCGAGCAATGCCGAGGCCACTGCCACGGGGGCCGTTTTTATCAGTCCCGCACTGGTCAATAATTTAGCCCTGCGCACAGCTCCAGCGAGACGTGACAGGATGCATTCAAGCATTCGTACTGTCGGCTATGTGCAGTACGATAAAGAGCGCATAGTGCATATGCACTCCCGTGCAGAAGGCTGGATCGAAACTCTCTATGCCCGCTCAAGCGGCAGTGCCATAGAAAAAGGCGAACCGCTCTATGCCCTCTACTCCCCGGAAATCGTCAATGCCCAGAAGGAATTTTTACTCGCCCTGCGCAACAACAATCGGCAATTAATCGAAGCATCAGAAAGCCGACTCAAGGTTTTTCATATTGACGATAAGTTTATTCGCCAGCTGGCCCAGGATCGTCAGGTGCAGCGAACCGTGACTTTTTATGCGCCGCAGTCCGGCATCTTGCACAACTTAAATATTCGCCAAGGCTTTTTTGTCAAACCAGAGACCACATTGATGTCGATTGCCGCCCTTGATGAAGTGTGGCTTGAAGCGCAGGTATTCCAACGCCAGGCAGGCGATCTAAACACTGGCGCAGCGGTGAGCATTAGGCTGGATTCCAAACCCGAGAAAATTTGGCACGGGGTGGTTGATTATATCTACCCCAATCTCGATGCCGTCACCCGCACTCTGCCGGTGCGTATCCGTCTAGCCAACAGCAGTGGCGAGCTGAAACCGAATATGTTTGCCCAGGTTGAAATTGAAACCAAGCCCCATGACATCAGTATATTGGTGCCAAAAGATGCGGTTATCCGCACCGCTACCGAGAATCGAGTTGTGCTGTCACTGCCTGGCGGAGGCTTTAAATCGGTGGTCGTGGAACTCGGCCATCTGAATGACCAATTTGCTGAGATCCACTCAGGGATAGAAGCTGGGGATCAGGTGGTGATATCGGCGCAGTTCTTACTCGACTCAGAGTCGAGTAAACATTCTGGCTTGATGCAACTGTCAGCTCCCGAGGCTGCAGAGGTAATCGACCACGAGGCTATGGTTCACAAAGCTATGGTTCACAAAGCTATGGATCACAAAGCTATGGACCACAAGGCTATCGATCACAAGGCAATGGATCACAGCCAGATGCACCATCAAGAATAAGGAGAGCCATATGATTAACGCCATTATCCGCTGGTCCATCAGCCAACGTCTGCTGGTTTTACTGGCCACACTTGTCCTTATTGCCGGTGGTCTCTACTCAGTAAAACAGACCCCAGTGGACGCGATCCCCGACCTGTCTGATGTACAGGTCATTATCAAGACCAGCTACCCCGGCCAAGCACCCCAGGTGGTTGAAGATCAAGTGACCTATCCCCTGACCAGCGCCATGCTCTCGGTTCCCGGTGCGGTGACGGTGCGCGGTTATTCCTTCTTTGGAGACTCCTATGTCTATGTGATTTTTGACGAGTCAACAGATCTCTACTGGGCTCGCAGCCGAGTGCTCGAATACCTCAGTCAGGTCGCCCCAGCACTGCCCGCCGAGGCAAAGCCGCAACTGGGACCAGACGCCACCGGGGTTGGCTGGGTCTACCTCTACGCCCTGGTCGACCGCAGCGGCAAGCAGGACATCAGCCAATTGCGCAGCCTCCAGGACTGGTTTTTAAAATATGAATTGCAGACTGTACCCGGGGTCTCGGAAGTGGCCAGCATCGGCGGCATGGTTAAACAGTATCAGGTCACAGTAAAGCCCGACAAACTGCGCGCCTATGGCATTCCACTGGCCCATGTTGAGATGGCGATCAAACGCGGCAATCAGGAAATTGGCGCCTCGGTAATCGAGATGGCCGAGGCCGAATATATGGTGCGGGTCTCCGGCTACATTAAAAGCCAGCAAGACCTGGCCAATATTCCCTTGGGGATTATTCAAAACGGCGCGCCACTGTTATTGCAGGATATCGCCGAGATTGGTCTAGGCCCGCAGATGCGGCGCGGCATCGGCGAGCTAAATGGCGAGGGCGAAACCGTTGGCGCAGTGGTGGTAATGCGCTTTGGTGAAAATGCCCAGACCACTATTGAAGGGGTTAAAGCCAAACTGGCGCAACTGCAAAAGAGCCTGCCGGAAGGTGTAGAAGTCGTCACAGTCTACGATCGCTCAGGGCTGATCGAGCGGGCGGTAGATAATTTATGGCACAAGCTGGTAGAAGAATTTGCCGTAGTGGCACTGGTCTGCATGCTGTTTTTGTTTCATCTGCGCTCCTCCCTGGTGGCTATCATCAGTTTGCCGGTGGGCATTCTGACAGCCTTTATCGTGATGCATCTGCAAGGTATCAATGCCAACATTATGTCCCTTGGCGGTATTGCCATCGCTATTGGCGCCATGATCGACGGCGCCATAGTGATGATTGAAAATATGCATCGGCATATGGAGAAAACACCATTAACTAAAGACAATCGCTGGCAAATTGTCGCCGCCTCAGCAACAGAAGTAGGCCCAGCACTGTTTTTCAGCTTGCTGATTATTACCGTCAGCTTCTTGCCCGTGTTTACCCTGCAAGCTCAAGAGGGAAGGATGTTCGCGCCCCTGGCCTTCACCAAAACCTATGCCATGGCCGCAGCGGCAGCGCTGTCGATTACGCTAGTGCCTGTGCTGATGGGCTATTTTATTCGCGGCAAGATTCGCAGTGAACAACAAAACCCGATTAATCGCTGGCTGATCGCCGGTTATCGGCCCCTATTGAGAGCGGTGTTGGCCTTTCCCAAAACGACTTTATTGCTTGCCCTGTTAACCATGGCCTCAGCCCTGTGGCCATTGGATAAAATTGGCAGCGAGTTTATGCCGCCATTGGATGAGGGGGATCTGATGTATATGCCCACCACCTACCCTGGCATCTCAGTGGGCAAGGCTCGGCAACTGCTGCAACAGACCGACCGGCTAATTCGCAGTGTGCCGGAAGTGAAATCGGTATTTGGCAAAATCGGCCGCGCCGAGACTGCCACCGACCCCGCGCCCCTGTCGATGATCGAGACCTTTATTCAATTCAAAGATCCCAGTGAATGGCGCGAGGGCGTCACCCTCGAGAGCCTGAAACAGGAGCTCGACAGTCTGGTGAAAATACCCGGGGTCTCCAATGCTTGGGTGATGCCGATTAAAACCCGCATCGATATGCTCGCCACCGGCATTAAAACCCCAGTGGGCATAAAAATTGCGGGGCCAGAACTGAGCCAGATCCAAGATATCGGCGTGCAACTGGAGACCCTACTCAGCGGAATGCCGGGAAGCGCATCGGTTTATGCCGAGCGGGTTGCCGGCGGTCGCTATATCGATATCCATATTGATCGCCAACGGGCGGCACGCTTTGGCATGAATATAGCCGACATTCAGCAGCTAATCGCTACAGCCGTGGGCGGCGCCAATGTCTCCCAGAGCGTCGAGGGGCTGGAACGCTACCCGATTAATTTGCGCTATCCACAGCAGTATCGCGACTCACCAGAGCAGCTTCAACTGCTGCCAATCGTCAGCGCCAAGGGTGAACAGTTTGTGCTCGGGGATGTTGCCAGCATCAGCATTGAAGATGGCCCGGCAATGATAAAGAGCGAAAACGCGCGCATTAATGGCTGGGTCTTTGTCGATATCGAGAACATTGATGTCGGCACCTACGTCGAGCAAGCCCGGATACTGGTGGACCAGCAACTACAGCTGCCCCCCGGCTACTCAATCAACTGGGCTGGCCAGTATCAGTATATGCAGCGGGCCAAAGCCAAGCTGCTGTATGTGGTGCCCCTGACCCTGGGCATTATTATAGTACTGCTGTTAATTCACTTTCGCCGCATCAGCGATGTTGTGCTGATTCTCGGCAGCCTGCCCTTTGCCCTAGTCGGCAGCATCTGGCTAATGTACTGGCAAGAATTTAACTTTTCTATTGCCGTTGCGGTTGGCTTTATTGCCCTGGCCGGCGTCGCCGTGGAAATCGGCGTGCTTATGTTGGTCTATCTCAATCAGGCCTGGCGAGATCAGCAAGAGCAAGCCCTCCGGGACGGGCGCGAACTGGTTCCTGAGGATATAAATGCCGCGGTAATGCAGGGAGCAGGATTGCGTGTACGCCCCGTGGTGATGACCGGTGCGGCGATTATTCTCGGTCTGCTGCCGATTCTCTACGGTAGCGGCACAGGCTCAGAGATAATGAGTCGTATCGCCGCGCCAATGGTTGGCGGCATGATCAGTGCCCTGGGTCTGACCCTGCTGGTATTGCCGGTACTGTTCGCCCAAGTCAATTCACCCAAGCTCAATAAAAAGCGCTGAAACTGAGTGCTGAGTACTGAGTACTGAAAAGCGACGAAATTAACGGATAACCGCCACACCCCAATAGTTGTAACCAGCAAACTTTGGGGTGCTTGGCAGGTACATCCCTGGCATCGTAAAAGGGAATATTCAGCCTCTGTGAGGTGTTCTTATCTCCCCGTTCTAAACTGACAGATCATTCATTGAGTGTCTCGATGATTACTTTTATTAGCCATGCACTGCCTCTTTCGTCTCAATTCATCACCTAGATCAACAAACGAAAAAGTATTCTCCACAGTTCATTGAGGTGGGCTAAAGCTTTACCGTATTCGATATGGAAGGTTGCCGGGTTACACAAGTGAGGGAGAATTAATGCACAGAGAACGACAGGATGAAGAGACACCAGGTTCCACGGACCTAAGCTCACCGCGCCCAAACACCCATGACAGTCCCAACAGCCCGCATAAGTGGTGGATCGATCCTCGCGCCGCAGAGCTGAGTTACTTCTCCCAACTTTCCCTAGCTAAAGACGTAAACGACTTCAGGCAGCGGATCCTCAATGCAGTTAACCAAATGGGTTTCTCCGACTTTTCCTTTGTCCATATGGACGCCTCTGGCGACATCGACTCACTAATCCTGTCGACTATTCCCAAGGCCATTTCACAGAGCTATTTTGAACAGGGTCTCTACGAACACGACTTAATTATTCCCTATGCCAACAGCCGAACTCGGCCTATTTTTCGATCAGAGCTGGAAAACTATGTAAATCTGGCTCCATTCGACAATGACATGACCAGAACCAGCCGTGAAATCTACGAAATTAATAAGTCCCATGGCTTTTACGAATTTTTCAACATGCCCTCAAACTCCTACGATGGCAGCGGTAAAGTGATGTTTTTAGTGACCCAGCGAGGCGGAAATCCGTTTGAATTTCGCCAGCGAGTTACTCAATCTCTGCGGCCCCTAGAGCTGCTCTCCGAAGCCATTGACATGATTGTGGGCCAGCGATTTTCGGATGTGATTGGACTGAAAAAGCTACCCGAAAAAACTATCTATAAGATCAACCCCGCTCCTTTGCGAGTTCTGCAAACCCTTGCCAATAACGATTTAACAATCCAGTGCATCGCCGACAAACTATGTATCAGCGCAGTCACTGCAAACAAGCATCTTGAATCAGTGAGAAAGGGTCTCGGCGTCAGAACCAACTATGCGGCAATTAAAAAAGGCCTGGAAAGCGGGCTAATTCATTTCGAAGACTAAGCGTTATTACTGCATCCCAGGGAATCAGATCAATGCCAGTAATCAGTACTCAAGCAACCCCTAGATCAAACACTCGACCCGGCATTGACCTGCAATGCAAAGACCCCTTTAAAGCCTTTGCATTGATGCGTGAGCATCACCCGGTGTGTCAGATTGAACCCAATGGCCTATGGGCTATCAGCCGCTACAAAGACATCAAGGAGGCGCTTGCACAGCCAGAGGTTTTCTCCTCACAAGCCCTAGACCGATTCTTTCAGGCTGACTGGTTAAGCGATGACTGCAAGTCCACGCGGCTGGTGGTTTCCCAGGATCCCCCAGAGCACAAAAAGTACCATGGGCTGCTCAACAAGGCATTTATCAACAGCAATATTAAGGCGCTGATTCCCTTGATGCGCGAGACCGCAAAATCCCTAATAGACAATATTACTCCGGGTATGCCGGTGGATTTTATCGGTCAATTTGCCTACCCCTATATAGGCAAAATAATCGGTCAGATTGTCGGTGTCGACGACAAGCAAAGTCTTGTGGAAATACGGGAATGGGTCGAGTACGAAGAGCAGATGTCGCCCTACAGGCCCAGCGATGAGTTTATCAGCGGCTGTGAAAATGCCATTCGCCGCCAGAAGGCCTATTTTATTGAAGCCATTAAAGAGCGTCGCCTGAAGCCTCAGAGTGACCTACTCTCAAGCCTACTGGAGGCCCGGGTCGACCACCAAGCCTTAAGCGACGATGAGCTCTGTAGTTTGCTCAGCCTGATGGTTTCAGCCGGCTATACCACCACCGTACAAGCCCTGAACCAGGCCATTATTCAACTCTCACGACGTCCCGAAATATTGGCGCAGATCAAACAATCACCCCAGCTTATCCCCGGATTTACCGAAGAGCTATTGCGCCACAGCCCGCCCCTCTACACCGCCTTTCGCATTGCCACCCGCGATATAGAGATACAGGGCGTGACCATACCCAAAGGCGAATTGGTACTGCCACTTCTCGCCTCGGGAAACCGTGATCCAGCTCAGTTCAAGAACCCTGATGACTTCGATATTTTTCGTAAAAATGCCCGGCAGCACCTGACTTTTGGCTACGGCATTCACACCTGTATTGGCGCCGCTCTGGCGCGTTTGGAAATACATATTGCTCTGGAGACCCTATTGAGCGCCTACAGCGAAATAAGCTGCCCGCCAGACGATCAGCTCGACTGGATTCCATCGATCAGCATGCGTGCCGTCTCAACATTGCCGACACGATTTTCTACTTAAAGCGAAAACCACGACCAACAGACTATTGGAAATTTACACCGCAAAGGAAACTGCCACTATGAATAATCAAGCAATGATCGCCGCAGCGATTAAAGGTTCTGCCTTGAGCTTATTAATTGCTGCAACCCATTCCACAGGTGTTTATGCCGACACCCAGTATGCCGATGCCGAGAGACAAACCAGACTCGATGAAATTATTGTCACCGCGCAAAAGCGCCAGCAGTCACTACAGGACACCCCGATTGCCATTAGCGTGATGAATGCCGAACAGCTGCAACTGCAGGGCATCAACAACTTAGCCGCCTTTGCTCGGGGCGCCATTCCCTCTCTGCATATGATCCCACTGGGTAACTCTGCATCCAATATTGCCTTCGGCATCCGTGGCAACGCGCCGCGAGACACCGGTGAAATAACCCGGGAAGCTTCTGTGGGCGTTTATCTGGATGGTGTATATATGGCTCGATCTCAGGGTCTGGATATGGAGCTGGTGGATCTACAGCGTATCGAAGTGCTGCGTGGCCCTCAGGGCAGCCTCTTTGGTCGCAATGCCGTCGGTGGCGCGGTCAGTCTGGTGTCGAAAAAACCCAGCGGCCAATTTGGCTTTAACCAGACTCTGTCCATGGGTCGTTTTAATGAGCTGCGCAGTGTCACGCGAATTGATTTTGATGAGATGTCAGGAGTTAAAGCCAAACTCGATTATATTCATGCCGAGCGCGATGGTTGGGTCAATAACACCGCACCGGGCCAAGCTGATTACACCGAGTACCAAAAAGACGGCGGCCGATTTAGCCTTAACTGGCAGGCGAACCAACAGCTTATGGTCGACTACAGCTATGACAAATCAGATGTAGAAACCACGCAAAATTACTATCAGCTGCATATAGACCGCATCGGTGTATTTGGCGCAGAGCCGAAGCGTTTAACCGAGTCACGGCAGCCAGCCACACCGCTGACGCCGACTACTATTGAACAGCAGGGGCATGCCCTGACTCTGACTTGGCAGCAGTCTGACGACCTGATTATCAAGTCGATCAGCGCCTACAGAGACCTACAGGAAGACAATGACAACAACTACAACGGCGTGGTCTATTTCAATGGTTTTAGCGAAACCTCGCTGCTCGATCAGAACCAGTTTTCCCAAGAGCTTCAGTTCATAGGCACCACTGATCAGATTGAATGGGTGGCTGGAGCCTACTACCTCAAAGAAGAAGTTGATAAAACCCTAATCAGTCGTTTTACGCTGGATATCTTTGGCAATTTTGGCCCACCGCTCACCGCTATTACACCTCCGATCACTCTGTCCCCGAGAGTGGTTAATGCCGAGGCCGAATCCCAAGCGGTTTACGGACAGCTGACCTGGGCGCTAAACGAACAGCTGGATTTAACCCTAGGAGCCCGTTATACCGAGGATCAACGTTTCGCCACGCGCTTTGAAACAGCCCTACAGACGTCGGATCAAAAATCTGATCATATGGACAGTAAAGTGGCACTCAACTATCACTGGACAGATGATCTTGCCACCTATGTTCAGTGGAGCACCGCCTATAAAGCTGGCGGGGTCAATACGCGTTCGGCCAGCTTTACGCCGTTTGCTGAGGAACAAGCAGAGACCTTTGAAATTGGCCTCAAGTCGGAATTTTGGCAGCAGCGTGCGCGACTCAATGTGGCGCTATTTAGTAGTGACTACAAAGATCTGCAGTTGGACTTCAGCGACCCACTTCAGGTCGGCGTAGTCGAAACCATTAATATTTCAAAACCCGTAGAAGTGAAGGGTCTTGAACTCGAGTTAACCGTCGCGCCAATCGACAGTCTAGTTCTGGGTATTAGTTACACCTATTTAGACAACCATATGCCACTGCAAGATAGCCCCTTCGATGGCAGCCCCACCCAGTTCTTTGTTTCCCTAGCACCTCAGCATGCCGGGGCGCTTACTCTCGACTACCAATTTTCCCCCGCCGATTACGGTACCGTCTCCGCGCATCTTGATATCAGCTCCACAGATCGGTTTTCCTTTGCGCCATTCGGTGAGCAGCGCTTCGATGCTTACAGCTTGATCAATGGGCGCCTAACCCTTGGGGATATTAATCTGGGCAACCATTCTGGCGCATTGACTGCATCCCTGTGGGGCAGAAATCTTACCGATGAGGAATATATAGTCGACGCTTTTCCGGTGGGCGATCCCGCGGTCACTGTGGCCAACGCCTATGGCGACCCGCGCACGCTGGGTATTGAACTTAGGTATGACTTCTAAATAAGAGATACAGCTCAACGGCGTCAGTAGCAAAAGAAATGGAGCTGACACTACTACAGTTTTTTGGAGAACAGCATGGATATTGTCGTAGGTGATAGAAACACTAGTAGTAATAGAGATAAAAACAGCAAAGCAACGGTCGCTTTTATACTTGCCAGCGTTACCCTATGCGCGAGCAGCTATGCCGAGACGCAGTTTTCCGACACAGTGACCCAGAGCAGACTCGATGAAATTATTGTCACCGCGCAAAAGCGCCAGCAATCACTTCAGGACACCCCGATTGCCATTAGCGTTATAAATGCCGATCAGCTGCAGCGCCAGGGTATTCATAATCTCGGTAGCCTGATTGCAGGGCAGGTTCCATTTTTACACCTCACCCCCTATGGCAGTACCCCCTCAAATCTGGCGATCGGCATTCGCGGTAACGCAGCGAGAGATTCCAGTGAGGTTACCCGTGAGGCTTCTGTGGGCATCTATCTCGACGGGGTTTATCTGGCTCGATCTCAGGGGCTGGATATAGAGCTGGCGGATCTAGAGCGCATTGAAGTGCTGCGTGGCCCCCAGGGCAGCCTATTTGGTCGCAACGCTGTCGGTGGCGCAGTGAGTTTGGTGTCAAAGAAACCCAGCGGGCAATTTGGTTTTAGTCAGACCCTGACCATGGGACGCTTTGACCAGTTACGCAGTGTTACGCGGATCAATTTTGACCAGGTGGCAGGCGTAAAAGCCAAGCTCGATTATATTCATACCGAGCGCGATGGTTGGGTCAATAACCGCGCACTAGGGGAGTCTGATTACAACCAATACAACAAAGACGGCGGTCGTTTGAGCCTTAACTGGCAAGCCAATGACCAATTGCTGGTTGACTATAGCTATGACCAATCGGATCTGAAAACCACGCAAAATTACTATCAGTTACACATAGATCGTATCGGTGTGTTTGGCCCGGAACCCAAGCGCCTAAGTGAAAGTCGCGTGCCCGCAACCTCACTGTCACCGACCATCAGTGAACAGAGAGGTCATGCATTAACGCTAACCTGGCAGCAGTCTGAAGCCCTAGTCATCAAATCCATAAGCGCCTACCGGAATCTAAAAGAGGACAGTGATAGCAACTACAACGGTGCACTGTACTTTAATGGCTTTGGTGAGACTTCGGTGCTGGATCAGGATCAGCTTTCTCAAGAGCTACAGTTAATCGGCAGCACTCGTCAGCTGGAGTGGGTGGCCGGTCTCTACTACCTCAAAGAACAAGTCGACAAAACCCTGATCAATAAACTCACCCTGGATATCTTTGGCAATTTTGGCGATCCACTCAGTGCCATTTCACCGCCGATCACCCTGACCCCCAGAGTGGTTGATGCCGAAGCCGAGTCACAGGCGATTTACGGCCAGGTAACCTGGGCTCTGAGCGAGCAGCTCGACCTAACCTTGGGCAGTCGCTATACCGAGGACGAACGCTCGGCTGAGCGCGTTGAGACGGCACTACAGGTTTCCGATCAAACCTCGGATCATGTAGACAGCAAAGTCGCTCTCAACTACCACTGGGCGCATAACCTGACCACCTACCTACAGTGGAGCACCGCCTATAAAGCCGGTGGGGTCAATACCCGATCAGCGAGCTTTACGCCTTTTACAGAAGAAGAGGCAGAGACATTTGAAGTGGGGCTCAAGTCTGAGTTTTGGCAGCAGCGGGGGCGACTCAATCTGGCCCTGTTTAGCAGTGACTATACCGACCTGCAATTGGACTTTACTGATCCATTGGCTCTAGGCGTTGTTGAAACGATCAATATTTCTGAGCCCGTGAAAGTGAAAGGTCTAGAACTTGAGTTGACCCTGGCACCGATCGCCAGCCTGGTCGTCGGTTTAAGTTACACCTACCTCGACAGCCATATGCCTCTGCAAACCAGCCCCTTCGACGACAGCTTGACCCAGCTTTTTGTCTTGATGGCACCTCAGCACGCGGGGGCTCTAACCCTCGACTATCAATTCAATCCAAGTGATTACGGCCTGTTATCCCTGCACTTGGATATCACGTCAAAGGACAGCTTTTCCTATAACCCCTATGGTGAACAGCGACTCGATGGCTACAGTCTGATCAATGGTCGCCTGACTCTAGGGAATATCAATCTGGGCAATCATTCTGGTTCTCTAACAGCATCACTGTGGGGTAAAAACCTCGCCGACGAAGAGTATATAGTCGACGCTTTTGCAGTCGGTAACCCAGCGTCAACAGTCGCCAATGCCTATGGTGATCCACGCAGTCTGGGTATTGATATTAACTACGCTTTCTAATTAGCGATAACCGCCACACCCCAATAGTTGTAACCAGCAAACTTTGGGGTGCTTGGCAGGTACATCTGTTCCAGAGTTTCAATCGTAAAACCGGCCCCTGTAATCAGCTCGGGAATATCGCGATTGAGGTGACAGCCGCCGGCAATTTTGCCCCAGATGGGATCGATGCGGCCCTGCCATTTGGCCACGCCGACATCCGGTGCCAGTCCATGCTCGCAAAAAATAAGCTTGCCGCCAGGTTTTAATACCCGGCGTATTTCGAGATTGGCAGCCTCAGCATCGGGGATGGTACAGAGAGTGTAAGTAATTACTACGCTGT
>Ga0206126_10001710_pt1 | contig 25713 bp, 20 predicted proteins | sample Helgoland_Spring_5_FD_148621 | JGI IMG/M metagenome (GOLD analysis project Ga0206126, IMG submission 148621) | Pelagic subsurface seawater microbial communities from Kabeltonne, Helgoland, North Sea - Helgoland_Spring_Bloom_20160412_1 | ecosystem: Environmental > Aquatic > Marine > Epipelagic ...
TTCTGGCGCTGTTGATGGCAGCGGATCAAGTTCTGCAATTTCTAATTTCGAACAAATGCTGGAACTCGGACAGCTAAAAGACCCCGATGCTAATGACCAGCATATCGTTAATATTGTTGATTGGTTATTACAGTATGCTTTTGATCAGCGAGCCAGTGATATTCATATTGAGCCGCGTCGCGAGCACGGCAATATCCGTTTTCGGATTGATGGCGTGTTATGTAACATTTATGAATTACCCCCACAGGTTATTGCTGCGGTAACGAGCCGTTTAAAAATACTCTCTAGAATGGATTTAGCTGAAAAGCGTAAGCCGCAAGACGGCCGTATTAAAACCAAAAGCCCAGAAGGTAATGAGGTTGAATTACGGTTATCGAGTATGCCAACCGCTTTTGGTGAAAAGTTAGTGATTCGTATTTTTGATCCTGATGTTTTGCAGCGAAGTTTTGAAGACTTAGGTTTGATTAATGAAGATTATAAGCGCTGGACAGAAATGGCGCAGCGCCCTAACGGTATTCTATTGGTGACTGGTCCAACAGGATCAGGGAAAACTACAACGCTATATTCAACCTTAAAACAATTAGCTACCGATGATGTTAACGTCTGTACCATCGAAGATCCAATTGAAATGGTTGAGCCGTCGTTTAATCAAATGCAGGTGCATGCCAAAATTGATTTGTCATTTGCTAGCGGTGTGCGGGCATTAATGCGGCAAGATCCAGATATTATTATGATTGGTGAAATACGTGATCCTGAGACAGCCGAAATGGCGGTACAAGCAGCATTGACTGGCCACTTAGTGATATCAACAATTCACACCAATGATGCACCAAGCGCCATATCTAGGCTGTTAGAGTTAGGCGTGCCATCGTATTTAATTCGTGCAACGGTGGTAGGTATTATGGCGCAGCGGTTAGTGCGAACATTATGCCCTCACTGTAAGTCAGAAGCTGAAGTCGATAATGAGATATGGCAAGACTTAACTCATCCCTGGAAAGTTGCTAAGCCAGAAAAGGTATTTAAAGCTGAAGGCTGTTTATCTTGTCGTAATACGGGTTATTTAGGGCGGCAGGGTATTTATGAAATACTGCCCTTAACGGCTGATATAAACCGCATGGTCAAAGAAGACTGTGATATTGCCGATTTGCGTCAGCAAGGTATGCGTGAAGGGATGCGGACATTGCGTTTATCGGGCGCCCAAAAATATTCAGCAGGCTTAACCACGGCAGAAGAAATATTAAGAGTGACTCCAGCCGCAGAAAAATAATATTTTTGATGTAATTGCTTTATCATAGGCTGAATATTTTTAGATTATCTTTGCATGGATTATTTAGGATTTCAGCGTGCCATCAATATCTGAACAATCATCGCAGCATTTAGCCGCTAAATTACTCGCACACTTGTGTGGGTTTGCGCCTGAGAATTTAATTGATCAACTCACATCTGCTTGTACGCGCTTTGCCGAGGCTTGTGCAGATTTAACCCTAGGCTATGATTTATTGCGTCGGCTAGGCGAGCAGCCTAATCTTGCCGGCCAGTTAAGTAAGTGCTGGATAGCAAGTGAGTTTTCACTCGATCATCATTGTCGTGATGTAAAAGCTTTCCTATCACTTATTGATAGCGGCGATTTACATCGCTCATACTATCCATTAGATGATTCATTAGATCAGCCTCTAGAGAAATTCTTAGCGTTAAAATCAGATTCATCATCTTCGGCTGATAATTTTTCATCCGTTTATCAAGAGCAGCTGCATAATAAAATCATTACAGAGATTGATGAAAGTGTAGAAGAAGATTTACTTCCACTTTTACGGTGTTATCGACAACGTGAAATGCAACGTATTATTTGGCGTGACCTTAATCGTTTGTCGAACATGCAAGAGACAACGCTGGATTTATCGTTGTTGGCAGGAAGTTGCATTGACGAAGCTCTTACTGTTATCCATGCTCATATGGCTGAGCAGTATGGACAGCCAATAGGTGCTGAGAGTCAGTTACCTCAGCAATTAATTGTTTTAGGTATGGGGAAGCTCGGAGCCTATGAATTAAATTTATCCTCTGATATCGATTTGATTTTTGCCTTTCCTGAATCGGGCGAAACCAATCATGCCACTCGGCCGATAAGCAATCAGGAGTTTTTTACTCGTCTAGGTAAAATGTTAATTCGAGTAATTGATAGTCGTACTGTCGATGGCTTTGTGTTTCGCGTTGATATGCGTTTACGGCCGAATGGTCAAAGTGGTCCGTTAGCATTAAGTTTTGATGCGATGGAAGATTACTATCAGCAGCATGGTCGCGAATGGGAGCGTTACGCCATGGTGAAGGCGCGCGTGGTTGCTGGTGATATTGCAGCAGGCCAGCTGCTAATGAAGAGCTTGAGACCTTTCGTGTATCGCCGCTACTTAGATTTTGGTGCGATTGATGCGCTGCGCGATATGAAAAAATTAATTGAGCAGCAAGTGAAGCGGCAAAATTTATCAAATAATATTAAGCTAGGTGCAGGTGGTATTCGTGAAATTGAATTTATTGTTCAGTCATTCCAGTTAATTCATGGCGGAAGGATCACAGACTTCCAGCAGCCTAATTTATTACAGATGCTACCGCTGTTAAATCAAGCAGAATGCTTATCTGTTATAGAGACTAATAAGCTTTCAGAGGCCTATCATTTTTTGCGGAATACCGAGCATGCCTTGCAAGGCTGGCGGGATGAGCAAACGCAAAGTCTTCCTAATGATTCTCTTTCGCTTGAGAGGTTGGCGTTTGCCTTAGATTGCGAGAGTGTTGAAAAATTCGATCAAGTTTTGAGGCAGCATCGAAATAATGTCAGTGAGGTTTTTTCTTCTATTGTTACTAGTGATGAAGACGCATTAGCAGAAGATGATGAGCAGGCTGAATTATTAATTTTTTGGCGATGGTTTTGGTTGTCAGATAACCTCGATGTGATTGAGTCAGCAGTAGACAATGTTTTTGCAAGCGCTGAAAATAATGATGAATATAAAAATGAATTAATAGCTATTAATGATGAGCAAATAAAATTATTAGCGAGCTTTAGGTCTAGTCGTAAACTGCTGAGTATGGAGAAGCAAGGCCGTGATCGATTAGATAAATTAATGCCTCTGCTATTATATTTATGTAATCAAGTTGATGAGCCCTTTATAGCATTGCAGCGCGTCATGCCATTTATTGAATCCGTGTTACGTCGTACGGCTTATCTAGCATTATTGATTGAAACGCCAAAAGCGCTTAAGCAGTTAGTAGAATTATGTTATGCCAGTAAATGGATTTCTGAGCAGTTAGCCAGATATCCATCGTTGCTAGATGAGCTACTTGATAATCGTAATTTATATGTAGTGCCATCCGGTGCTGAATTAGCCGATCAGTTACGTCAGCAATTGCTACGCGTTCAAAGTGATGATTTAGAAACGGCGATGGATGTGTTGCGTCACTTCAAGTTAGCGCATGGCTTACGTGTAGCGGCTTGTCAAATTAGCGGTGCCTTGCCGTTAATGAAAATATCCGATTACCTAACCTTTTTAGCTGAAGTTATTTTGCAAGCGGTATTAGAAATTGCATGGCAGGCAATGGTAGAAAAGCATGGCATGCCAAGTGTAGGGTCAGGTTTAGATAAACCCGATAGTTTAGCTGGTCAAGTGAATGAAGGTAGTCAGCATTTTATTATTGTGGGCTATGGGAAATTGGGCGGTATTGAATTAGGGCCGGCTTCTGATTTAGATTTGGTTTTTATTCATGATGTCGACAGCCAAGCTGAGACTTTAGCGACAGAGAATCAAAAAGCGATTACTCATTCAGTTTTCTTTACGCGCTTGGGTCAAAAAATTATTCATATTTTAACGGCGCAAACAGTAAGTGGTGCACTTTATGAAGTGGATATGCGTTTACGGCCATCGGGCGCATCAGGTTTATTAGTGTCTGGCTTTGATGCGTTTAAGCGTTACCAAGAAGAGAGCGCTTGGACATGGGAGCATCAGGCATTGGTACGAGCAAGGGCTGTGGCGGGTGATCCTTCTTTAATTAAACGTTTCACTGAGTTACGAAAAGCATTGATTTGCCAGCCTAGAGATAAAGAGAAGTTGTTGACTGATATTGTTGATATGCGTGAGAAAATGCGAGCGTATTTAGATAAGCCAACGCATGCTGCACAGCTAGTCAATAATGTTTCAGCGCAAACGTTTAATGTTAAACAAAGTCGTGGTGGCATTGTTGATATTGAATTTTTGGTGCAGTTTATTGTTTTGGCCAATGCGGCAACGTTTTCTGGTCTAGCTGACTGGACAGACAATATACGATTGTTAGAGAGTTTGCCGGTGACGAATGTGATTTCACAGTCCGATGCACAGAAGCTAATAGCTGCTTATCAAGATTACCGTGCGACTGCGCATTTAGCGGCATTAAAGCAAGAAGGGGCTGAGCTATCATTGAAATTATTTTCTGAGCATCGAGAATATGTTAAGCAAATATGGATTAAAGTGTTTAATTCTAGACCTGCTTGTGATTAATGTTTAAAATAATGATCAATAAAAATATAGCAGTTCTGTATATATGAAAAATATTGTTAGTGTTATTAATGATCTAAAGGGTAATGGTGCCGAACGCGTTGTCATCACACTCAGTGAGTCATTTGTAAGCCTCGGGCATTCAGCCACTATTGTTTGTTTTAATGATTTTATTGAGCTACCTATAAATGATGATGTTAATGTTGTTTATTTCAATATTAATCGATGGCGATGGATTCCTCGGGCTATGCGCGGAAAAATAGTTTCTTTTTTTCTTGACCGATTTGTTTTAAAAAACTCTCCTGCGCCCGATCTGATTTTGTCTAATCTTCTCCCTATAGATCGAATTATGTGTGAGAGTAAGCTGAATAATGTTCATCTCGTGGTACACAATACTATTAGTGATGAATATGCATCGGAATTTAATGACGATAAAAAAATAAAAAATCACGAAGTATTAGGGATTTATTCAAAAAAGCCTGTGACTTGTGTGAGTCAAGGTGTCCTAGATGATTTTAAGGAAATTTTTCCTGCTCATAAAGCATTTAATCAAATATATAATCCGATTAATGTCGATTTAATAGTGCAGAGTGCGAGTAAATTTGAAGCCGAATATGATAATTACATTGTTCATGTTGGGAAATTTAAGCGAGAAAAAAGGCATGACATTCTTATTAGAGCTTATGCGGCATCAAATACAGATAAACTGTTAGTGCTGGTGGGTCAGGGCCCTCTCGAGCAAGTATACAGAGCGTTAGTTGCGCAACTTCACCTCACTCACAAAGTTATTTTTGCAGGGTTCCATTCAAATCCATACCCCTTAATTAAGCATGCTGATTTGTTAGTGCTGTCCAGTGATTTTGAAGGGCTTGGTATGGTGTTGCTTGAGGCGTTAGCTTTGCATACACCGGCTATTAGTTCTCATTGCCGATCTGGTCCGAGTGAGATCTTACCGCAAGGGAATTTATTTCCACCTGGAGATGTTGATTCGTTGGCGAAGATGTTATCGGCTCCCGACTACTCAATTTATGCGGTGGATTTCCCTCCGCAATTTTGTGCCTTGAATATTGCAGAGCGTTATTTGACTATTTTATAAAGCGCTCTTAATAACTTTTTATAATGCTATAAAATTCTTTCAATACTGATTGAGTTTACATCGTTCAGGTTTCTTTATATTTATGAATAAAAACATATTTCGTGCAGATAAAAATAATGTAGGTGATTGGTGGGCGCCTCCCTTCAGGTATTTCCCTTTTTTAAGTCATTCATTCCATGATTTAGTTGATTTCTCACCGCATAAAGATGAAGAGGGTGTATTTATTGTCGGTGGTGGCGGGCTAGGTCGTGATGGGTTTAGGCCGCATTTAGACCGTTTAACACAGCCTGATAGAAAATATAAGTTAATTGCTTGGGGTGTGGGTGCAGATTTAGATGATGCAGAAAAAGATACTACTTATCCGTTAGGTGATTTTTTTGATGCTTTTGATGAGGTAGGCACTCGTATTATACAAAAAGCAGATCATCATCATTGGGTGCCTTGTGCGTCTTGTATGCATCCGCTGATTGAGCAATATAAAAACAGTAAGCCGCGATACGAAGTTGGCGTTTATTCACATAAACGAAAAAAGCTAACCCATAAAAATATTTTTAATGCCCATAAAAAAAACCGATCATTTTTATCTTTAAATAATTATTCAGTCAATCAGTTTGATGATAATTCTGGAGATTCATTTGAGAAGAAGTTAGCCTTTTTAGCTTCGCATAGAACAATAATTACTAATTCTTACCATGGAGTCTATTGGGCAACTTTATTAGGGCGAAAAGTGATTTGCGTTCCTTTTAAGACTGGATTACATACCTTTAAGCATTCGCCTACTTATAGTGAGGGCATTATTAGCGATGAAGCGTTTGATACAGCGCGGACATATGACAATGCATTAGAGGAGTGTCGGCTTGCTAACATTCATTTTTATCATTATTTGGTTTCAAAGTATGGGGATATTTAAAAATACCCCCGTACAAAAAAGGATTAGGCAGGGCTATATTTTTTATCAACTTCAATAGACCAAGAGAATGGATCCGTTTCACGTCGCTCTTGAATCGCTAATAATGATTGTCGTAATGTCGCTGCAAGCTCATCTACCTTCTCAACAGTATAATTGGTCCCGTCGGCATCAGCGATAACGCTAACAGGGCTAACAATTGCAGCAGTACCGCAAGCAAATATCTCACTCACCGCGCCCGACTGAATACCGGTTAATACTTCTTGAATCGGAATGTCACGTTCAACAACAGTTATACCTTTGTGTCGAGCTAATGAAATAATCGAATCTCGCGTGATGCCCGCCAAAAACGAGCCATTCAGCTTAGGTGTATGTAGCTCACCGTTTTGCAGAATAAAGAAATTCATTCCAGACAATTCTTCGATGTACTTCATTTCGATGGGGTCTAGCCATAACGATTGATCATAGCCGCGGCGTTGAACATTTTGTGCCGATTGAAGTGATGCAGCATAGTTTCCGCCAGTTTTTGCTGCGCCGGTACCGCCACGCGCTGCGCGACAGGCTTCACGCTCTATCTGGATTTTCATATGGCCAGCATGATAAATAGCTGATGGGCTAGCGATAACCATAAAAGTAAAGGTATCAGATACACCCATACCCAAGTTTGAGCGTGTGCCAATTAAAAATGGTCTTAAATACAGTGACTTGCCAGATCCGTTAGGGATGAATGGCTCACTATATGCTGTCATTAGTCCAATGCCATCCATATAGATATCTTCAGGAATCTCAATCATACACATGCGTGCAGATGACATATTCATGCGCTTGAGATTTTCTAATGGGCGGAAGAAGTTTGCGCGGCCATCACCCACTTTATAGGCTTTAAGTCCTTCAAATACTTCTTGAGCATAATGCAGTACTTTCGCCGCAGGATCGATTTCAATATTGCCATAAGGCGTTAACTCTGCAGGCTGCCAAACGCCATCAGCATAGTCTGCTCGATACATAATAGGGACTTTGACTTCACCGAAACCCAACTCATCGGGCAATGAAAACTCTGCCAATGTTGGCAGTACATCTGAACTTATATGGTAATTCGCCATTAACTCGTTCCTAAAATTTTTATCCGCAAGTGTATGTCTTGTCGGCTTACTTGGGCGCGCTGGAATGGCGTATCTTAAAGAGAGAATACTGCCTTACAGAGATTATTTTAATCCTTATCGGTGTTACGGATAAAAGACTATTCATTCATTGATTATATTGGAGATTATGAGTGTTGCCCATCCCTAGAATGAGCAACCTATGAGAGATATTACCCACTAATATAGAGAGGGCTCACCTTCTGGTCTTGTTTTAAATCGTCGATGCACCCACATATACTGCTCGGGTTGCATACGAATGGCTTTTTCAAGCATGGTATTAATAATGACGGCGTCTTTATGGTCATCACCGGTTGGAAAAGCAGTATCAACAGGACTTATTATAATGCGGTATCGATGCGTGATGGGGTCACGATAATGCGCAATACCCACAGGTTTGGCTCGGCCCATTTTAGCCAGCCGAGATGTGCTCACTAAGGTTGCCGCTTCAACGCCGAAAAAGGGGGCAAATACGGCTTGGTCACGCCCAAAGTCTTGATCGGGTGAATACCAGATAGTTTTCCCCTCGCGTAACTTGCGGACAATATTCCGCATATCTGAGCGCTCTATAACATGCTCAAAAAAACGTTCACGGCCTTTGGTGATTATATATTCGAAGACAGGGTTATTGTTTTTGCGATAAATGACACTTATTGGAGAACTATGATTAGTCATGAGCCCACAGAGGTCTAGGTGGACAAAGTGAGCTCCCACTAATAATACGCCACTGCCATCGGATTTCGCAGCGTCAATATGTTCAAGGCCCTCAATGTCATAGCGGTTTTTGATGTCGTCTATGTTCGCCCACCATGCCCATGCGATTTCAAAGAATCCGATGCCGTTAGCGGTAAAAATATCATGTACCATTTTTTCTTGTTGGGCAGGATTCCGCTCAGGAAAGCAGAGTCGAATATTGGTTTGGACAGTATGGCGACGTTTTTTAACTAAATGAAAAACGAGAAAGCCCAGGCAGCGACCGGCAATGAGCTTGGCTTTAAAGGGCAGCGCGGCGACAATGCGTAAAAGCAGGATCGCAAGCCAGCTTAACCAGTATTTTGGGTAGAAGAGTGATGGGTCGATGGTTGTTTTCAATGCGAGTAATAGCCTCTTTATTCGTTCAGTGTTTTAAAGTAGTTTACGAGACTTTCGGCTTCACGTTCTATTGTGAAGTGTTGCTCAATGCGTTGCCTACCTTGCTTCCCCATACTTTCAAGCGCTTCAGTGGATGCTAGCATATTCGCAAGCGTGGACGATAAAACGGTCATATTTGAGTTTGGCACAGTATGACCGTCGATACCTTCGCGTACAATTTCTGGCCAGGCACCGGCGTCACTAGTGAGAACAGCGACGCCACTCGCCATAGCTTCTAACACTGTCAGGCCGAAGCCTTCATTGCGACTCAATGCGGTAACAATACTCATAGATCGGATCATTGCGGGTATTTCAGCAAAGGGCAGCTCACCTAAATAAATCACTTGTTGTAGTAAACCGGCTTGTTTGACCTTGGCCATCTGAGCGTCAAAATAAGCTTGGTCTTTGGCCTGTACTTGGCCGGTAATCACAATGGTAAAGTCCGGATGCCTTTTGAGCAGCGGTATTGAAGCGTCAATTAAACGATCTAAGCCTTTTTGCTCTCTTATACGACCAAAGATACCAATGCCGTATTTCCCTGGGAGACCAAGCTCTGCCCAGCTATTTTTCTTGGATGCTGATGGATAATAGGTGGCAGTATCGATGCCGTGGGGAATAATAATATTGGCTGGAAGCTTAAGGTAGCTGGCAGCAGCGGCACAAGTAGAAACAATGCCGTCCATTTGAGACATTAGCCAGCTTGTTAATGAAGTATGGTGGCGCTGTGCTGTCGAGGTAAAGACAATTTTTAATTTGACACCGAATAGCTTTTTAAGAATAAGCGCCTGAATCATTTCGTTATTACGACGAGCATGGAACACCCTAAATCGACCATCAGCTAAAGGCTCGCGGCCATACTTAGCCAGAGATAAAAAACTGATACTTGGCATCTCGGAGGGTAAAAAGTGATCACCTAGTACGGCAACAGACAGCAGTGATTTTTGCCGACTGAGTACTTGAAGCATGGTAGATGTAACGCCAGAGAATCGCTTATTCGAATTGCCTAAAATCAATTCAGTATTCGCAATAGGATTAGTAGAAGGTGAGTTAGTCATAGGCGCAAGGAAAAGTAAGTGTAATGTGAAAATAAGTTAAATGGCTTTAAATGGGTTTAAATAGCGATAAACGGCTTAAATAAATAAGAATCAACAATCATAAGTGTCTCAAAAAAACGACATGATAGAAACTCATAGAAATGTGATTAAAGCCAGCTAGATAACGTCCATTGTTAACGAAGACTGAATAAAGGAGGGTAAATCCTTTATGATAGAATCAAGTGATAAAGTATTATAGGTGCGAGTAAGGTTAAAGCGCTTTCTATTGGGCCAGTTTTTATGAAACGAAAGAAATCAAAATTTGAAAAATGGTTTTCATTTTCTCGTCATCAACGCCGTTTCGGCGCGAGTAAGGTGGTGGGAAAAATGAGTGAAAACGATTTATTAGCAATGAAGAATACACTTATTGATGAAGTAAGTTTGCAATATACACATGGATCTGAGGTAAGTATTGAAGCGCATATTGAAAACTTAAAAAAAGAGTTTGTTGGTCAATCTCAGCTGTGTCATTACGTTGCTTCATTGCTAGTTTTAATTCGTAGAGAAATTGATGTTAAGAATAATTTTTCAGCCCTCGAATCTTTATGGGAAATGTTTGATGATTTTTTATTAAACTCATTGAATACACGATGGTTAATAGCCGTTGCTGACACCTATGCAGATTATAGTGAAAATCCAATTGAAAAAGCCTGCGCACTCGCGTCAACAGCCTTAGTGAATACTGTCAAGCTATGTGAGACAGAAAGACTTATAACGGATGGCGAAGGTGTCAACTCAGAAAATATTAAAAAATATGACTTGCAACAAAATCGGTATCCTTTATGGGATGGAACCTCCGCTTTTGCAGCAGGAACAGATGATACCTTGAGAAATTTTCGCTGGCGGCTTGATACATTTTTATCAGAAGAGAGTGATACAGTAGTTTCAGCTAAAATATTTTCAACTGTTTTTTTACGGTTACAGGAAAATGATAATATTTATAAACGATTTCGCGATTGCCATCATCGCAATCGTACTCAGTGGTGGTAAATGAACATTTATATCATAAATTTAGCCAGCGCTGAAAAACGCGCCGCATTTCAGAAAAAGCAGTTTTCACGATTAGGTTTAAGTTTTGAAGTAGTGAGTGCAGTGTCAACAGCTGATGTGAGCGAGGAGCATTACAGACGTGTTGCTTTTGATTGGGAGCGACCGCTAAGTCGCGCTGAAGTAAGTTGTTATCTCAGTCATCGGTCATTATGGCAGCGGGTGATAGATGAAAATACACCTGCACTTATATTAGAAGATGATGCTTATGTTTGCGATGATTTGCCACAGCTATTAAATGAAATGTCAGAGATGACAATAAATTATATTAATCTTGAAACAAGAGGCCGTAAAAAAGTAGTTTCAAAAAATATAGAGTATGATGTTTACGGATACAAATTTCGCCATTTATATTATGGAGGCACAGGTGCGGCGGCTTACCTATTGTGGCCAGAAGGTGCGCGTAGGTTATTGGCAATAGAGGAGCGATCTGGCTTTGCGTTAGCGGACGCACAGATATGTCGAACGCGAATGGGTGGGGCATTACAGGTGGATGGTGCCGCGGCTATTCAACTTGATTGCTGTGAGAAATACAGCATGGAGTCGCCGCATAAAACTCAGTCGACTTTATTGAATACGCGTTATCAGAAAGAAATTGTTGCTCCATCAAAGATTTGTTTTAAATTGCGTCGATTACAAGCGCAGCTTAAGTTAGGTATCATTAATTTAAAGGTTATTCTTGGGCAGTGTGAGCGTAGGGAGATAATGCCGAACATTTCAAAATTTAGCGCTCGTTAATTTTTATGAAGCAATAAATTTTCTGTAAAAAGAGCGCTTGTATTTGTTATAAATTTTCTCTATTTTTCTGAAACGGAGATCTTTTAACTCTTGAAGTAAACAATCTGATTTATCATTTTTAAAGCGCAATGATTCTTTTAGTTTTCTAACATTGTCATTGGCTGAGAAATTTTTCTCTACAAAAGAGAAGAGTATTTCAGTTAATTCTATGCGCTTACTGTTGTCGGTAATCAGCTGATTTATTTTGTCGCTGAAGGCATTTTTTTCTGTCAATAATTCATTTAATCCTAGCTTCTTAATGCTGTTATACGGTGGGCTATCACAGAATAGAGTGAGACAGTTACAATGGTACGGTAGCAGTAATGCATTAAGGTTTTTGAATTGATAGTTTTCGTCGTTTAAATCTGCTGGCTGTAGAATAAAATCTAAATTGAATGATTTTATAGTATCGATAAAGTCAGGGTAGTTTTTGATAAAGCTGAATTCAATCAATGTTATTGAGTTGGGAATAGTTTTTTTCCTTAATAATTGACAAAGTGATTTGGGCGCGTAAATATTTAGTTTGTAGCTCGATAAATTGTTAGATAGATCTTGAATGACATCTTTGTAAAGCTCATTTTTCCCTGTGCCTAAAAATCCTATGTTAATCGTTTTTTTTGACAATGTCTTTTTTGGCTTTGGCCTTTTTGGGATGTGAACATCTAGTTCGAGCTGGATGGATTTTTTTTCAGTAGTTACCCTTGTCTTTAAAAAATCGTGCATAGCGCTAGTCGTTGAAATGAATGCATCTGCGTTTGATAAAAACTGGTTTACTTTTTTACTGGGAATAATTCTATTTAGAATAAAATAATTATCATCAGCATAATAGGAAAAAGGTATATTGTTTCGAATGACAAGATTGGCGATTTTAAGTGTTTTCCAGTCGATATCACGACTAAATATTAGATGGTCTGCTGAAATAATTTTTTCGACTGCATGGGCTGGTAGCGTTGATTTTTTGAAATCGGTCAAGTTAAACAATGAAACAGCGCTTGAGCTGCTGGCGCCATTAAAAAAAAGATGGTAGGAGGCTGTGTCTTCGCCGAGATAAACTATTTTATTCATGATTTTTTTAGCCCAGACTGTATTAATGACAGTGCTTTTGGAAAAAAATATGTGATGTTAAGAGTTGGTTAAAAAAATTAAAATAAAAAGTAGTTCTAATTTTGTATAATTAATAGTAGTAGTATCGACCCCGTCGACCAGTGGCCATTAAAATTAATCGGCTCATGAGAAAATGGTAGAAATGAAGCGACATAAAAAATGTTAATTAGTACAAGTTAATATTGGGAGTTTTATATTAGGAACTTTATAGAGAGGTATGGACTCTATGGCTTGTTATATAGCTGCATAACACTTTAACTTGTCTTCTAATGATAAAATATTCTGATTGGGGTCGTCAATAATGTATCTGCGAAAGTGTGAAATCATAAAGAAATAATGTTAATCGTTAGTTTTTTTGGAAAAGTATATGTTTGATCGAAGTGTTTATAGTGAAGAGTTCTATAAGAAAGAAGATCTTAGTCGATTTTTGACGGCTGACATCGTACTGACTGAGTTTTTCAAGTTTTATCAACCGAAGTCAATTGTCGATATCGGTTGTGGTCTTGGGCATTGGTTAAGTGTCTGTGTTGCCAAAGGTATTAATGACATTAAAGGGTATGATGGTCATTATGTTGAGGCAGATAAGCTAAAAATTCCTCGCGATGCCTTTGATCGGCATAACCTTGAAAGTCCATTGGTAACACCCAAAAAATACGATTTGGCAATAACAATAGAAGTGGCTGAGCATTTGCCAGAAGACAAGGCTGATGCATTTGTTTGCTCACTCACTCATTGTGCTGATGTCATCTTGTTTTCTGCAGCGGCACCCTATCAAGGTGGTGTTAACCACTTTAATGAAAAGTCTCCCGCCTATTGGGCGAAGTTATTCAGTAAAAAAGGGTTTTTATGTTTTGATTTTATGCGAGATATTTTATGGGAGAAAGAAGGCGTAAATTGTGTTCATGCTCAAAATGTTTTGGTGTTTGTTAAAGAGGAAAAGCGTCATTTAATCGAGCGAGAGGGGCTGGCCCCAGTTCTATCTCCAAGATTAATGTATCATCCAGAGTTCGTAAAAATAAAGCTTGATGTTCCAGTGTCCAAGCCTGTGGATGTTGTCAGAAAAAAACGATTTTTGTATTATCTTTTATTTATTCCATTATCGCTAATTCCGAGCAAAAAAAAACGAAATGAAATGCGAAATTGGACAAAAAAATAGGTTAGTACATTGATGAATAAAATTATCTATTCTGCAATGATTGGTGGCTATGACGAAATACGTCCAGTTAGTAAGAAGGCAGGATGGGAGTGCGTTATGTTTACTGATATGCCGAAAAATAAACTCCCGGCTGGTACAGGGTGGGAGTTTCGAGCAGCCTGTTTAGGTAAGCGAATGAATAATGTGCTGGTTAATCGATGGTATAAAATGCACCCTCATGTATTATTTCCAGATCATGAAGAGAGTATATATATTGATGCAAATATACAAATAAATGATTTCGAAATAATAGAAAAGCAGATTTCCTTTCTTGAAAAGGACGATGTGAGTATAGCCATTACTGACCACCTATTTAGGAACTGTATTTATCAAGAAGCAATTGCAGTGGTTGAGCATAAAAAAGATATAGAAAAAAATGTTGCTCTAACGATGCATGTATTAAAAAAAATTGGTTACCCAAAAAATCATGGTCTCTATGAAAATAATTTCATCTACCGTAAGCATAAACATCCGATGATTATTGAGTTGATGCGGCAATGGTGGAGTTTTATTAACAAATATTCTTCACGAGATCAATTGAGCTTGTGTTATTTGATGTGGCTGAATGGCATAAACGCAGAATATTTTTATGGCCAGGGTGAGAGTGTTAGGAATAATCAAGATATTACTTTTTATCCGAATCATAGTGATACATCCACAGCTACATCTAGTCATGCTAAGTTGATTTCACCAAAATTACGTTTATGTCTGTTTTTATGTAAATTCATTCCAGGAAAGAATATTCGGACAAAATTGAGGCAGTCAATTAGAAATTAATTTAATCGCTTAAGTATTTATAAATAAAAATATTTTGGATTTTTATGCAAAAAGTTACATGCCCGACAAAAGACCTGCCGCTCATATCGGTGGTGATGACCACCTATAATGGTGAAAAGTTCTTAACCCAGCAATTAGATTCATTGACAGCGCAAACCTATCCACTATTTGAAATTATTATTTGTGATGATAATTCAACGGATTCGACAGTTGCGATTTTAAAATCATATGAAGAGAAAATTGAAAATGCTATACACATTTCAATTTATTGTAATAAAGAAAATATGGGTTATGTGAAGAATTTTCAAAAAGCCATAAGCCATTGTAGCGGTGAATATCTGGTTTTTTGTGATCAAGATGATATTTGGGTGCCTGATAAAATAGCGATACAGTATCAAGCATTAATCGAGGCTAAAGCCTTAGCGGTATTCAGCGATGCATTTTTAGTGGATGCAAAGGCTCGTGATTTAGACATGAGTTTATGGGAGGCTGTACTTGGGTGTAATCCCCCTCAAAAAATCGACTTTCGAGCGTTCTATTTAACAAATTGTGTAACGGGTTGCACACTGATGATCGATCGTCAGCTACTCGATTCTGCTTTACCTTTCCCTAAGTCGGTACCGCATGATTGGTGGTTGGCGTATCATGCTGCTTATCAAGAGAGTTTAGTGTTTACCGAAAAGAAGTTGGTCCACTATCGTCAGCATGCAGGTAATGTCTATGGTGTCGGCTCAAAAATCCGTAAAAAACGTATATCCTATTATTTGAGGAATAAGTGGCAGAAGTGGCACCTACTCACCCATTTACAGCAGATTATTCAGGGTGTAGTAACGGGTAGGTTGCGCTTAACTGCTATGTATGATTTTGAAATTAAGAAGATAAATGGGGCTTCTAATGAGTTGGTACAATTAAGCCAATGGATTGATGATAAAATTTTATGTAAAGATCTGTCTAAATATCACGCATTTTTTCAATCAAATAGCCCAGTATTCCAATTATTTGATCGTAAAAGAGGCCGCCAAGAAAATATAAACTATTTTATTCGAAAAGCACTTTTCCGTTTTTTGAGACGAGTGCTGACAGTGATTTTTTGTTCTTTTTTGATTTATCTAGGGCTGTATAATCTCACAACCTAGCTATAAAAATATTTTTATTTATCACTATTTGAGAAGGCTCACAGTTGCCAGAGAAAATGACAAAAAATAATCAGAGCGGCGAATTAGAGCTATCTAAGGATATATTCCAGCGGGTATTGAAGTACTTGTTGCCCTTTGCTAACTATTTTCTAATCGCATTCTTCGGATTCACCTTATTTGCAATTTCCCAGCCGGGTTTTGCCGTCCTAATGGAGGCCTTTGTGCGCGCCTTGGATGGTGAGTATGTTGATGGTCTATACCTTATTCCACTCGGTTGTATTGGAATAGCATTACTTAGAGGTATCGGGAGTTATCTGGGTAATTACTATATGAGCAAAGCCAGTGCTAATGTAGTACATAGAATCCGCTGTGAGCTTTTTTCTAATATCGTTTCTCTGCCTATTCCTTTCTTCGATGAAAATAAAAGTGGGCGTCTTGTTGCTTTGTTTACTTATAACACGGGTGTTATGGTCAACTTTGCTACACAGGCATTAACGACTATTGTTCGAGAAGGCCTAACGGTTATTGCTTTATTTTCTTATCTTTTTTATCAAAACTTCCAACTCACTTTAATTTTCTTTGTACTTGGCCCTCCGCTTGCTTTATTGATTAGCTGGATTGGAAAAAAAATAAAAGTATTGGGCCGTGGTATACAGGAGTCTATAGGCGAATTTAACCATGTGTCGACGGAAGTGTTCGGTGGGATTCGACTCGTTAAGTCCGCTTCTGGTGAGAATAAAGCGAATCAACGATTCCATAATGCCAGTGATACAGCTAAGAGGGTTGGACTTCGGTTAGCGAAAATTAGCTCTATTTATACACCTTTAATGCAAATGCTTATTATCATGGCTATGGCATTGGTTATGTATATTGTTTTGTTATCACGAAGCACTATGGAGGCTGCCGAGTTAATTGCTTATGTTACTGCTGCTGGGTTGTTGCCAAAGCCTATAAGAAGTCTCAGTTCTGTTCATCCGCAGTTATTACAAGCGGTTGTTGCAGCTGAAGAAGTGTTTAAGCATATCGATTACGATAAAGAAATTGATACGGGTAAAATTGACGAGGTTGAATTAAAAGGCAATCTTTCTTTTAAACAAGTTAATTTTTCTTATCAGAGCAGTGATAAGCCCATCATAAATAATATGAGTTTTGAAGTGACGGCCGGTCAAACACTTGCGGTAGTTGGTCGTTCTGGCGGCGGCAAATCGACTTTGGTGAATTTGATTCCAAGGTTTTATGAGCTAGATGAAGGCGATATTACTTTAGATGGTGTTTCGATCGATCAGTATCGCCTAGGCTTTTTAAGAAGAAATATAGCTACCGTTTCACAACAGGTGACTTTATTTAATGAATCGATACTCGCTAATATTGCTTACGGTGTTGATGACGCTTCGCAAGCGGATATTGAGGCGGCAGCGATAGCTGCGAATGCCGATGAATTTATTCGTGGGTTAAGTGAAGGCTATGAAACTATGGTTGGTGAAAACGGCGTCATGCTTTCTGGTGGCCAGCGTCAGCGCTTAGCCATTGCTCGAGCAATTCTTCGTGATGCTAAAGTATTAATACTTGATGAGGCTACTTCAGCTCTTGATAATGAATCTGAAGTAAAAGTGCAAGACGCTTTAGAGAAAGTCATGCAGGGCAGAACGACTATTGTTATTGCTCACCGTCTGTCAACAGTCGAGCATGCGGATAATATTATTGTAGTAGACGAAGGAAGAATAGTTGAGCAGGGTAATCATGCCGCACTAATGTCAAAAAATGGCTTATATACCAAAATGGTTCAGCGTGATTTTTCTGAGTAAGTACTTAATAGCTGAGTCGGAATTAACTAAGTAACGAATATTGTCTTAAAGCACGACTGGCTTTAATCTGATGGTTATATATTTATTATAATTTGATCATATTAAACCGGGTTTTAGTTTTTAGTGCTTATCGATTGACTTGTCTTCATAAGTTTGGTTTTTTTGACACCAAGATGGTAGCGCTATATCAATGGTCTATTATGCTTGGAATGCTTATGGTTGTGAGTAGTCCTGTATATCCCTATATAATTTTTTGTATAAGAGTCTGAAGTGAAAAATACAATTATTCTAATTCTTGGCGACAGAGGTCAGTTAGGCAGCCAGTTGATTGCTCAGCTCACTCAAGATAATTTCCAAGTGTTAAAAAGCTCTGATTACGCCTTAGATATTTCTGATCGAGAGGCGTGCATGTCTCTTCTAAATCAGTTGTCACCAGATGTCATCGTTAACGCAGCGGCCTACACAGCTGTGGACGCAGCAGAAGAAAATAAAGAGCAGGCATTTCTTGTTAATGCTGAGTCACCTAAGACGCTCGCGACTTGGTGCCAGCAGCAGGGTTGCTATCTTATTCATATATCAACGGACTATGTTTTTTCTGGAAGTAGGCCGTTATACAGCGCATATTGTGAAGAGGAGGCTGTTGATCCTGCTTCTGTTTATGGTCAATCGAAATTACAAGGTGAGGCTCATATTGCCTCAGTGATGCCCCAAGGCTATGCTATTCTGCGCACGGCCTGGCTCTATGGGTTTTATGGTAATAATTTTCTTAAGACGATGCTTAAACTCACCTTAGCCAATCCTGAAAAGGAATTTAAGGTGGTGAATGATCAATTTGGTTCGCCGACTTCGACTATAGCCTTGAGTCATCAAATACTTTTACTTATTAATAAGCAGGCATTGGGTGAACAGGTGTCGGGCGTTTTTCATGCGACATCTGATGATTATTGTTCATGGTATGAATTTGCTTGTGAGTTTTTTAGCTTAATGAATATTAAGCAAAACTTTCTTCCTTGCTCCACACAAGACTATCCTACAGCGGCCATAAGACCCATAAATTCTATTTTAGAAAACAAAAAGTTGAATGCATTAAATATCAATAGTTTTGTTGATTGGCGGCAGGATTTAGCTCGCTATGTCGATCAACATGGCGATCAATTATTAAGTGAGTTGAAACAGTGATTTTAAAAGGATGTATACCATCGTGAATCGAGTATTAGTGACGGGCGGCGCGGGCTTTATTGGTTCAGCGGTTATTCGGTATTTAATGGGCAGTACATCAGCTGCAGTATTAAATGTTGATAAGCTGACATATGCCGGGAATTTATCTTCGCTTCAAGTACCGATTGATGACTCTCATGCGAGTGATGCCAATATAGCCGAAAGTCATCGCTATCAGTTTTTACAGGCCGACATTGCTGATCAAGCTGCGATGGTGAAAGCGGTAAACGACTTTAAGCCAGATGCGATTATGAATCTCGCTGCTGAATCACATGTTGATCGTTCGATTGATTCGCCCAATGATTTTATCGACACAAATATAAAAGGTACGTTTATCCTTTTGCAGGTGGCGCTTAAGTATTGGCAGTCATTACCTGAGCCTGAAAAGTCCACTTTTCGTTTTCATCATATTTCTACAGATGAGGTTTATGGTAGTTTAGGTGATACTGGTTTATTCACCGAGCAGTCATCATATGATCCTCGCTCACCTTATTCAGCGTCTAAAGCGGCAAGTGATCATCTGGCTAAAGCTTGGTTTCATACTTATAGTTTGCCAGTCATTGTCACTAACTGTTCTAATAATTATGGGCCCTATCATTTTCCTGAAAAGCTGATTCCCCTTGTGATACTTAATGCTTTGGATGAAAAGCCCTTACCCATATATGGTAAAGGTGACAATGTCCGTGACTGGCTTTATGTTGAAGACCATGCCGAGGCATTAGTGTTGGCGGTTAGTAAAGGTAAGTGTGGTGAAACTTATAATATAGGTGGTAACAATGAGCGCACTAATTTAGAGGTTGTTCAGGCTATATGTGTTCATCTTGATGAATTGCGACCGCGTGCCAATGGTCAATCCTATAGTGATTTAATCGCATATGTGGAAGATCGGTTGGGCCATGATAAACGATATGCTATTGATGCAACGAAGATGAAATCACAACTTGGCTGGAAGCCTAAAAATGATTTCGATTCAGGTATTAAAAAGACAGTTGCTTGGTATCTCAATAATGATTGGTGGTGGAAACCTATACGTTCAGGTAATTATGCAGGTGAGCGATTGGGCGTAAGTGCCAAAGTGCCAAAGTAGAAAAAATTTAAACATTACTATTGATAGGATAAAACATGAAAGGAATTATTTTAGCGGGTGGCAGCGGTACGAGGCTATATCCTCTAACAAAAACCATTAGTAAACAAATATTACCGGTCTATGATAAGCCGATGATCTACTATCCACTATCGGTATTAATGCTTGCGGGCATTAAAGATATTCTTATCATCAGTACGCCGCGTGATTTGCCAGATTTTAGCGAGCTGTTAAATGATGGTTCTGACTTAGGTATTAATATTCAATATGCAGAGCAGCCATCGCCCGACGGTTTAGCGCAAGCATTTGTTATCGGCAAAGAATTTATTGGTGATAGCTCAGTTTGTTTAGTGCTGGGTGATAATATTTTTTATGGTATGCATTTTACTGATTTATTACAAAAGGCGGCGGCTCGACAGTCGGGAGCCACTATCTTTGCTTACCCTGTGCAAGATCCTGAGCGTTATGGTGTGGTTGATTTCGACGAGTCAGGAAAAGCATTATCAATAGAAGAAAAACCATCTACGCCTAAGTCACGCTTCGCAATTCCTGGTCTGTATTTTTATGACAATAGTGTCGTCGATATTGCCTCAACAATTAAACCTTCTCCTCGGGGCGAGCTAGAAATTACGGATGTTAATCTTCAATACTTAGAAAAAAATGAATTGCATGTTGAAGTATTAGACCGTGGATTTGCTTGGCTTGATACGGGTACGCATGATTCGCTTTATGCTGCTTCTGCATTTGTCGAAACGGTACAAAAGCGAACGGGACTTAAAATTTCCTGTGTTGAAGAGATTGCTTGGCGTATGGGTTATATTAATCAAGAGGCTTTACTTGGCTTGGGTGAGGTCATGAAAAAAAATGCTTATGGCCAATACTTAATCGGGTTGGCTGAAGGTAAGTGGTAGTAACAATTTTATGCTTATAAATTTAAGAGTAGTAGACCATGCAAGTACGTAGTTTAGCCATTCCTGATGTGAAGTTAATTACCCCTCGTCGATTCGGCGATGAGCGTGGATACTTCGAGCAGACGTATCATCAGCAAGACTATAAAGCAGCAGGCATCGATACTGAATTTGTGCAGGATAATCATTCAAAGTCTGTTGCCGGCGTACTGCGTGGCTTACATTATCAACGTCAGAACCCGCAGGCTAAATTAGTTAGTGTATTAGTAGGGGCTGTCTATGATGTGGCGGTGGATTTACGTCAATCCTCTCCGTATTTTGGACAGTGGGTGGGTGCTGAGTTATCTTCTGATAATGGCCATCAGCTATATGTCCCCGCTGGTTTTGCTCATGGATTTTTAGTGCTGAGTGAAGAGGTTAATTTTTATTATAAATGTGATGCTTTTTATACGCCTGGCGATGAGTTTTGTATCCGTTGGGATGATGCTGATTTAGCCATTGAGTGGCCATTAAATGGTAAGCCTTCGATATCTGAGAAAGACGGTTTAGGCGTATTTTTAGCTGACATTTCAAAGGACAAATTATTCGACTAGCTTTTGGTACAGAAAACTATAATAAATAGATTTGTTCGCTCCATTCTGTTCAATAAGTAGTCATGCGGTCTAGACGTCTTCAGTTCTTTATTGGAGAATACTCCATCGTTTTTCATCGGTCACCATTTCCGTTCATTCTTGAAGCGTCTATTGATTGACGACGGTGTAATGGTGTCTTCTTTTTTAGTTCCATCGTTTAGACGTAACTCTGTCTTAGGCCATAATGAATAAAATGAGTCAGTCCAATAAAAATATAGTTACTCAAAAATCGAAAGACACAATAGGTCAGACGATAGTTCAATCTCTGAATAAATCTGCGGCTCAATCAATAGAGCCAATGAGCTTGGCAGAGATAGCGGCGCAAGAGCGTCAGCTTTCGCTATTCGATGATGCCCCAATACCCAGTGTCGAAATTAGTACTGTTAGCGTTAAAACGCGCACAGCTAAATTAAAATCATTGGCGCCTGTCACTCGTCCACTACGCATTTGTATTGCAGGCTATCGCAGCGCGCCTTTTGGCGGTGGCCAAGGCATTTATATTAAATATCTCAGCAAAGCCTTAGTGGATGCCGGGCATCAAGTTGATGTCATTTCTGGCCAGCCATATCCTGAGGTTGATCCTCGCGTTAATCTTATTAAACTACCAGGGTTGGATTTATTCAATAATGGCTTGCGCTCGTTACGTGCGCATCATCTTACTTCGCTCACCAATATTATAGAGTGGACGGGTAAGCTCACTGGTGGTTTTTCTGAGCCTTATTGCTTTAGCCGCCGCCTCTATAAATACCTAAAATCGCGCCGTGCCGATTACGACATTATTCATGATAATCAATGTCTCGGCTGGGGTATGTTAAAGCTGCAGAAAAAAGGCTTTAATTTATTGACTACCATTCATCATCCTATTACCAGTGATTTAGCCATTGCACTGAATGCTAGTGATGATAAATGGCAGCGGTTTTTTATTCGTCGTTGGTATTCCTTTTTAAGTATGCAAAAGCGCGTTGCGTCTCAACTCGATCATGTTGTAACCGTATCAAAGCAGTCGACCGCTGATATTTCGAAAGATTTTTCTATTGATGCCGATAATATTCATTTGGTTTATAACGGTATAGATACTGAGGTATTTAAACCTATGCGTGGTGTTAAGCGTGATCCATGGCAGATTATGGCTATTGCTTCTGCTGACCAGCCGTTAAAAGGTTTGCGCTATTTATTATTGGCGCTGTCACAACTTGTACAGCGCTACCCGCAACTGAGTTTGTTGTTAGTCAGTAAGCCGCAAGAAGAAGGCGAGACTGAGCAATTAATTAGGCGCTTAAATTTGGCTAAGCATATTCAGTTTGTTCATGGCGTGAGCGCAGAGGCGTTAGTCAAACATTATGCTGAGTCGAGCATTGCAGTTGTCCCGTCTATTTATGAAGGTTTTGGTTTGCCGGCCGGTGAAGCGATGGCTTGCGCCGTCCCTTTAATTGCTACTAACGGTGGCGCATTGCCAGAAGTGGTAGGCGATGCAGGTGTTACCGTTGCCATTAAAGATCCTACTGCAATGGCTTCTGCTATAGAAGACCTATTGCTCGATGCCGATGCAAGAAAACGCTACGGCAAGCAAGGCAGAAAGCATATAGAGAAGAATTTTTCTTGGACCTTAGCAGCAAAAGAAATGACGGCGCTTTATTATCAAGTGATTGATGCTGATAAAGCTAACGGCAAAATATTAAGTAATCAAGCCGCTAATGAACAACTGTTTCAGCGATCTGATTTACCTGCTGAGGAAGTGAATCATGCTAACCATTAATTTTCAGCATATGGGGTTAGCTAAAGGTGATAAAATTTTAGATCTTGGCTGCGGTGAAGGCCGGCATGTTATCTCTGCCTATATGATGCATGATATTCAGGCTATCGGAGTTGACCTTAGCTTTGATGATTTAAAAATAAGCGCTGAAAGATTTGCGCATTTCTCTGAGCCCGATAATGACAACAAAAGCTTCTCTCTGTCAGCATCTAATGCGCTGTCACTGCCTTTTGATAATAATACTTTTGATGCGGTTATCTGTTCAGAAGTGCTCGAGCATATTCCTGACTATCAATCGGTATTAGCTGAAATTACGCGCGTGTTAAAGCCTAAAGGTGTATTTGCGACAAGTGTGCCGCGGGCATGGCCAGAGAGAATTTGTTGGGCGCTAAGTAGTGCTTACCATGAAGTAGAAGGTGGACATATTCGTATCTTTAATGCGCGAACCTTACGAAAAAACATTCAACAACAAGGCTATGCTTATTATGCTGGCCATTGGGCCCATGCTTTGCATGTACCGTTTTGGTGGTTGAAATGTTTATTTTGGGATAAACAGGAAACGTCTAAGTTAATTGCCGCCTACCACAAATTGTTAGTTTGGGATTTAATGAAAAAACCTTGGTTAACACAGACTTTAGATAAATTATTAAATCCTTTAATGGGTAAAAGTGTCGTTATGTACTTTCAAAAAAATGCATCTGCTGCAGGCGATAGTGGAGCAGCTCAATAATGAGTAAATTGCATTTATCGAAAGGTCAGTATCCCGAAGCGTTTTTTTTACCGACGGTTAATTTTATTCGACAGGTGCAACAATCCAGTGGCGCTATTCCATGGTTTGAAGGTGGTCATTGTGATCCTTGGGATCATATTGAGTCGGCTATGGGGCTCAGTATTCATGGCGATTTTTTGAATGCTGAACGCGCCTACCAATGGTTGGCCGATCAGCAGTTAGCCGATGGCAGCTGGTGGGCGGCTTATAAAGATAATGTGGTTGAAAAAAAAGATCGGCGTGAAACTAATTTTGTTGCTTATATTGCCACGGGTGTTTGGCATCATTATTTGATTAGTCAGAATAATGATTTTATACAGCGTTTATGGCCAGTGGTGGATGCGGCAATCAGATTTGTGATTGCCCAACAGCAAGAAGAGGGTGATATTAACTGGGCTGTCGATACCCATGATAAACCCATGTGTGACGCCTTAATTACAGGTTGTAGTTCAATTTATAAAAGCTTGGAGTGTGCGCATAATATTTCAGTCATCGTTAACCAGCCTCGACCTGAATGGTTGATGGCGCGAGAAAAACTAGGTGATGCCTTACGTAATAAGCCACAACGCTTTGATCGTACTTGGGAGAGTAAATCACGCTTTTCAATGGACTGGTTTTATCCAGTATTAACAGGTGTTATTCCGCAGTCGCAAGCATCGGCACATTTAATGACGCGCTGGGATGAATTTGTTGAAACCAATTTGGGTTGTCGCTGTGTGGTTGAAGAGCCATGGGTAACGGTTGCTGAATCCTCTGAATTAACGATGGCATTAATAGCAGCAGGTGAGCACGCTCGTGCTATTGAGTTATATAGCTGGCTGCATCAATGGCAGTTAGACGATGGTTCCTATTGGACGGGTTATCAGTTTGTGCAAGATGTTTTATGGCCAGATGAAAAACCTACCTGGACAGCGGGCGCTATTCTATTAGCCGCTGACGCCTTAACAGAGCATACGGCGGCGTCAAAGTTATTCACCTCAGTAACTCTGTTAGATTCGCGGCCAAAAAAAATCACTTAAATACGCCTAAATAGTCCTAAGGTATTAACGGTCGGTAGTTCTTCGAATAAACCTGAGGCTTTCGCTAGCTTCCAAATAGTATAGGGTGCTTGACCACCATCGTTGGGGTCAGGAAAAATATCGTGAATCGCTAAAATTCCACCCACTACAATATGATTAGCCCAAGCGCGATAGTCAATCATTGCTGCTTCCATGCTATGGCCGCCATCAATAAAAACCATACCTAATGGAATTGACCAGTGGCGAGAGGCAAGTTGTGATGAGGCGACAATCGGTATAACGGTTTCTTCAAGTTCTGCGTCTCGCATTGTTTTACGAAACATTTTAAAGCTATCCATTAATTGAGCTTGCGAATCAAATAGCTCGCTATCGTGATATTCCTCACCCAATTGATGTTCTTCAGAGCCGCGGTGATGATCTACGGCATAGACAATATTGTTATTTTGTTTGGCGGCAATGCCGAGAAAAACGGTGGATTTTCCACAGTAGCTTCCTACTTCTAAAGTAGGCCCAAGAGCGGCAGTGTGGCTTGCGGCCTCAAATAATGCTTGGCCTTCGTCGTCGGCAAGAAATCCTTTAACCGTATCTAAATTAATGGGTAAATCAGT
>Ga0206126_10001711_pt1 | contig 25711 bp, 18 predicted proteins | sample Helgoland_Spring_5_FD_148621 | JGI IMG/M metagenome (GOLD analysis project Ga0206126, IMG submission 148621) | Pelagic subsurface seawater microbial communities from Kabeltonne, Helgoland, North Sea - Helgoland_Spring_Bloom_20160412_1 | ecosystem: Environmental > Aquatic > Marine > Epipelagic ...
CCGCATTCTAAACCACCGTGCTACGAGAGAGTCGGTTGGTACGTATAATTACGTTCCTGATGCTTTGTAAATATATGCAATTTATATTTAATAAATGTTAATTGCCTTTGAGATGTAATTTGGTATATTGTAAACTATCTTATAATCTATTTACAATAGGTTGACAATAAACTTTAAAAGAGACTCAAACTGAAAATGGGGATTTTCAAACAAATAGCAAAAATAATAAGTAAGTTGAATCCTTTCACAAAAAAGGACCAATTCTCTTCTCCATTAGTAGAAGAGAATTCAAATGAAGAGTTGCTCACTCAACCAAATGTTGAAATAATAATAGATGAAACGGAATTTAAAAAAGATGAAATCTCAACAAAGAAAGTAATATCAGAAGCAGAAAATGAAGTGCTAGATATAAATAGTATTGGATTTGACACAACAACAAATCTAGATGAAGATGAAGATGAAGATGAAGATGAAGATGAAGATGAAGATGAAATTAAATTAAAAATACTTCACGAAGAATTAGAAAAACTAAACAAAGAATTTTTTCAGCAAAAAAAAATAAAAATTATTAACAAACCCGTTGATTTAAAACTAGTTGAAATCATTGTCAAAAAAATTAAAACTGAGGATTTTTTTATTAGCAAAGTTCATAAACGTTCTGATAATAATAAACTAAAGTTAGAGAGAAGAACAAAAGATTTAATTAAAATAAATAAACTAAAATCTGAAGCAATTAATTTCTCATTAATAAATATTTACAACGAAAGGAAATCGTTAGAGGAAGAAAAAGAAAAAATTAAACAAAAAACAAAATTAGATAACCAGTTCAAAAAATTAATTAGTAACTACAAAAATTCATTATCAAACTTTGATTTTGAAGAGGCAAATAAGTTATTAATTGATGCACTAGATTTAAGTCCAGAAAACAAAAATAAAATTGAAGAATTAAAAAATGACTTAATTGAGGTTGAAAAAAAACACCAATATAATTTAATTGAATTTAAAAGATTAATCAAGGTTGCAGAAATCAATTTTCACAATAATGAATTTGAAAAAGCCATAGAGTTTTATGGATATGCTAAACAATTAAATATTGATAATCAAATTTGTGAACGCAGGATATCAGATTCAGAATATAAAATTGAAAGACTTAAGACAAGAGAGGAAGAACTGACAATAAAAGAGTTTGACACTCAACAAAAGAATGAAACGCTAAAAAAAGATGCTAAAGAGATAATAGATTACTTGAAGCAAAACGGGATAAATAATTTGTACCACTATACAGACTCTAGAAATATTGACTCAATTCTCCAAAAAAATGGTTTATTGTCTATAAGAGAACTGGAGAGAGAGAGTCTTGCATATAAATCAGGAAGTAATACAAGAGAAAAACCTGAATACATAAGATTGTCCTACACAAAAAATCATCCGCTTCTTTATGTCTCAAAAGAAGAAAGTCGAATTCTTATAGAAAAAACATTAGAGATTGATATTAGTGCAACAGGATTAGAGCAAACTATATTTACAAATGTTAATGCTGCAAGGACATCAAGTTATCCAACAGTTCAATTCGGAGATAATTTAGATTTTATAAAAAAACATGTAAAATTAGATATAGTGAAACTTCCAAGATGCCCTAGTAAATATGATTCAGACCATGCACACGCTTATTACCAAGCAGAAGTAATGATAAAAAAACATCTGCCATTATCTTATATAAATAATTTATAAATAGTTTAAAATGAAAGTAGAATTTATAATAATAGCAACTATTGGTTTAATACAACTATATGTTTTCATTGGAGTTCGCAAAAAAATTAAAAAATTAAAAAAATATTTCCCTCTTATAAAAGAATTATCAATAAGAAATAAGGAAGTTATTTTTAATGATGATGTTGAAATAAATATTGACTATATAGAGGTGAATAAAAAAACATCAAAAGAGTTTAAGGAGTCCTTAGATTCAACGAATTCTTATCTAGAAAATAATAAAGGGAGTGCAGCAGACTTTAATATTATAAAAGATATAACAGAGAGACATATTGATACAATAATAAACAGCATAAACAGTACTGTTTCTGCTCCCTTGTTTCTTGGGTTAGCCGGGACATTTTTCGGTATTATTTACGGGTTAAGTTTTCTGGAGTTTAGTGATATGGAGAACGGAGCATCTGTTATTACAACAGATAGTATTGGGTCTTTGATAAAAGGTGTTGTCACCGCAATGATTGCAAGTGCCATGGGCCTAATGTTAACATTAGTAAATTCTGCTTGGTTTTATAAAGATGCCCTTTATAAAAATGAAAAAGATAAAAATGATTATTATGATTTTATACAGGGTAAGCTATTACCAAAATTATCAAAAGATGTATCAGATAGTCTAGGGTCACTAAAAAGCAATTTGGACCATTTTAATAATAAGTTTGGAGAGAATTTAATTCATTATAAAGATAGTTTTGGAATGCTTAATGAAAATTTAGTTTCTCAAAAGGACTTTTTAGAAGCTGTACAGGAGGTAGGTGTTATAAAATTATCAAATAAAATTGTAAAAACATTTGAATCAATAAACGACGCGTCAAATCAATTTGAAAATTTTAAAGGATATCAATCATCTTTAAACAAAACTGTTAGTGCATCTATTGGAGTAATGAAAGAATATAATGATGTTTCAGTAAAATTTTCAAATTTTAATAAAAACTTAGATAAAGTAACAGAGCATATAGTTGAGTCATCAGACTTCTATCATCAATTTAAAGCTTTTTTAGAGTCACATTTTTCTGAAGTAGAAGAACGCAAGAATATTTTCACAAGCTCAATTGGACAAATAGATCAGGTTTTAATTGCTAAGTTAAAAGAGCTATCTGATAAAACACTAGAGCAAAAAGATTTTTATAATGACCAATGGAGAAGCACAGTTGATATTTTAAATAAAGACATTGTTGTGCTTTTCTCAAAAATGACGGAATATGTACAAACTGAAGCAGAGTCTTTAAAAAACTATATATCGTCAGAGGAAAAAGGTTTACAACAAATATTTGAGTCAAACAAAGAGTTCTTTAAAGACTTTAGATATGTAGAGCAACTATTTACAAAATTTACAGCATTTGCTGAGTTGTCTAACATACATCAAGAAAACATTGAAAAAGGTGTTAAAACAATTGCTGAACTTCTTTCTGAGGAAGCTAGCTTAATAAAAGTAAATTCAAATTTAGTTGAAATTAAAATTGCATTAGAAAAACTTAATACTAGCATTTTGCAACAAAATAGAAACTCTCGTGAAGAAGAATAATAAGGATTATTTCTGGCTAAGTTTTGCAGATTTAATGACAAGTTTGTTTTTTGTTATGCTTGTTTTGTTTGTATTAGTTGTATCAATTATGCAAAATAAATCTGCAGCCTTGGAAATTAATTCTAACATATTAGAAGTAAAAACCAAAGAGCTTGAGAAAAAAATAATAGAAAATGAAACAGTTCAAAATGAACTTAAAAACTTAAATAATCAATTAAAGGCTGATGCCATTGAATTAGAAAAAATTCGTTCAATCAACGAAACACTAAAAACCCTCGAAAAGGGAAATAATTTTAAATACAACAATTCTTGTAAAAGATTTGAATTAAAACAAGAAATTATTTTTTCAACAAATAGCGCTATAATTCCAAAAAAACAGGCACTTATGTTAAAAAATGCGGGATTTGAATTAAAACGAATTATACAAACATTTAAAGAAGAAAAAAACATTAAGTTTCTTATCGTAATTGAGGGGCGAGCCGCAAGGCATGAAAAGGAAAGGCTTAATTTAAAATACGCAAACAACGTCAAAGATTTAAGTTATAGCAGGTCCTTAGCTCTTTTTAAATTATGGGAAAACTCTGGGATTAATTTCAATTCAGATAATTCAGAGATAATGATAGCTGGATCAGGATTTGATGGCCTATGCAGATATTCTGGGAGCCAAGAGGGTAAAAACAAACGATTTATTATTCAAGTAATACCATACTTAATAAAATAATTGGTGATGAGTAAAAACAATAAAGATTATTTCTGGCTTAGTTATGCGGACCTAATGACAAGTTTATTCTTTATTATGCTTGTATTATTTGTTTTGGTATTTTCAATAATGCAATTTCAACAAAATCAAATGTTATTGAAATTGACTGAGTATGAAAAAATTGAAGAAATAAAAAAAGCTATTAACAACCTAAATCCAGAATACTTTAAATATGACCCAGTCAACAAAAGACATGAATTAAGAGTGGATGTATTATTTAGTTCAGGTAGTTCTAACATACCAAACAAAATAAAATCTGACCTATCTAAAGCAGGAAAAGAGTTAAGTGAGATAATTAAAAATATTTCTATATCTGATAATAAAATCAAATATTTAGTAATTATTGAAGGTATGGCAGCCAGATACAATAACCCAGAACAAAAATGGAGAAATCGTGATCCTAGCTTTATTGAAAACACCTACATACTTAGTTTTAATAGAGCTAAATCTTTATATCAATTCTGGAGGTCTGAAGGAATTATATTTGATGAGGATGTTTTTGAAATAGTCCTGGCTGGCAGTGGATGGTATGGAGCAGGTAGATATAAAAATGCACAAGAAGGAAAAAATAAAAGATTCTTAATTCAAATAATACCCAAAGTAGGTAAAATAAAAAAATGATAAATCGTTACCGAAATAGCATACTACTTTCAGCAATAGGCGATAGTCTTGGTTGGATAACTGAATTTGAAAAATCATCTGATGCAGTAAATGCAAAATATAAGGTCCATGAAATTAAAAAATTTTATCCCTGGGAAAAATATGTTGGAGGAAGATTTAATGGTTATTTAGATACAATAAAAAGCGGATCATATTCTGACGACACACAACTCATTCTTTCTGTAGCAAGGTCAATAAAAAATGATGGAGATATTGACAATGTCTACTTTTCAAAAATAGAGCTCCCCTCCTGGTTGAAGTATGCTAGAGGTGCTGGTAGAACAATAAAAAATGCAGCGAGAAAAATTGAGCGTAAATCAGCATCTTGGAATTATAATTTCTTCACCTTCAAAGCAGGAAACAATATTATTGACTATAGAGATAGTGGGGCTAATGGCGCAGCCATGAGAATCCTCCCTATAGCACTAGCTAATCATAACAATTTTAATAAGATTAAATATTGTATTTTTTCTAATAGTATTGTTACTCACGGTCACCCAAGAGCTATTATTGGCGCAATACTTTACGGCTATGCTGTTGACTTAATGTTAAAGCAAAATTTAAAAGAATTTGATTATGAATCTTATTTAACTAAAATTGGCCGGGATATTGAACAACGTTTTGAGTTAACTTTCATAAACCAGCCAGAGTATGGTAACTGGTTAGCTGAATGGAACTGTAATCAAAAAAAAGATTTCTTACAGGTGTATGATGAGACCGTTAAAGAGACACTTCATGCCCTTAGGGAAATATTTAGATTTCTTCGAGATGGTAAAAGCACCAAAGAGTCATTAAAAATTTTAGGTTGCTTTGCTCCTGCTACAAAGGGGTCTGGTATCTCAACTGTAGTGGGTGGTATTTACTTAGCGTTAAAACATTATCAAAACCCTATAAAAGCAATTCTAGAAGCTGTAAATTCTATCGGTGCAGACACAGATAGTGTGGCTGCATTTGCTGGCGGCTTAATTGGGTGTCTTTATGAAAAAAATATAATTCCAGATAACTTCGGTCAAATACAAGACCAAGAATACTTGAATAATATTGCTTGTAAACTTCATGATATAGCAAATAAAAAAATAACAGCTAATGATGAAAAACAAATAAATATTCAAATCAAGTCCTTAAATAATATAGAAACAGATTGTTTTGTAAAAAATGAAAATATTGATTTTACTCCTTTAGGTAGAGGAATTATAACAGCAATTGATCGTCAAAAAACACTAACAAGTGGAAAATACAACCTAATAATTGATGTTAAATTTGAAATTGGACAAAGTTGTAAATTTTCTAAATTACTAAGTATTAAAGAGAATAACGCAGAGATATACTTCATGTAAAATAAATAATTATTTTACTATTTGACACTTTTATAAATAACAATAAATGATTCCTGATAACATAACAAAAATACATTTAGAAAAAGCAATAGATGAAATCGACAAACAAGGTATAAGGAGAGGAAGACATTCATCTACATACGATTTGGTTCATAATGGTAATTTCTATCCACCTAAATTAGTTATTTCCATCGCTAATCGCTTCGCAAATAATATTGAATTAGATAGTGAAAGTTTTGTTGGAGGGATAGGAACTTCTTCATTTAAATTACTAGAAGATAACGGCTTCCATATTGAAGAAAAAAATAATAGTAAATTAATTAAAGATTTTCAACACTATTTAAAAAACATTCATAAAAATAATTCGACATCTAACGAATATATTAAAATGATGCCTAAAATTGAGTTGTGGTTCATAAAAAAAAATATTTGTAATAATGATTTTAATATCTGGAGGGATATTAAAATCATAACCGAAATAGATAATAAATTAAAAACTGATTTTAAAAAAGAGTGGAAAGATTTAAATAAAAATGAAAAAAATTGGTACAGTGCTCCATGGAACAAATGGGTAACTTATAATAAAAAAACAAAACTAAACTACTGGGTATTTCAGGGTAACCCAAAAATGTTTGAATTTGAAACTGCTTTACAAGATGAAATTGTAACTGACTGGACTGTTAGTGCTCATAAAGACAAAATTAAAGTTGGAGACAAAATAATACTATGGATAACCGGAACAAAATCAGGCTGTTATGCTCTTGCTGAAGTTACTTCTGAACCACATCAAAAAACTTCTTCGCCAGACGATTACCTTTGGAAAGAAGAGGACAAAAGTGAATTGAAGGTTGATATTAAAATCACAAATAATTTAGTAAAAAATCCAATATTAAAATCGGTTATCGAGTCTTTAGAAGAATTAAGTGAATTAAAAGTTGGACACCAAGGCACAAATTTTTCTGCTACAGAGGACGAATATCAAACCATACTAGACCTAATATCATCAAACAATAATAGTGCTTATAACTCGGTCAAAAATGTTCTTGATTCAGACTTAGTAAATGATTACATTCTCTTTTTAAGAAATTATGTAAATCTAAATCAATTACATCCAGAAGATAATAGAATATGTTTTAATGTTAGACCTAATAAAAAAAGACTAGTATTTATTATTGGTAGTCGCTATGCTTTATGTATTGAAAAAATAAAGAACAAAACAGAAGTATCTTTTATCTCTAAAAATCCTTTAAATAAGGAATCAGATAGCTTTACAAATCATAAAAAAGAAATTGAAGCTTATTGGAATAGAATCTCTAATATATCTGACTTTGATGAATTTATCAAGGAAGGATTCGATATTGAATTAGCTAGAAATAATAAAAGCCCTTTTAAGAGGTTCACGAACAAAGAATTCATTGAAGATATTTATCAAACAAAAATTATTATGGGTCAAAAGAAAAACGAAACAATGACTTCCTTAAACACCATTTTATATGGACCACCAGGAACTGGAAAAACATTTGCTTTAAAACAAGATTATTTTCCTCTCTACAGTTCAAAAGAAACCTCTATTTCTGTTGAAAAGAATTTTGAATCTGTTGTGAAATCTTGCTCGTGGTGGGAAGTTATTGCAGTAGCGCTAATACAACTTGGAGACTCTAAAGTAAAGGATATATATAATCATACATGGGTGCGAAAAAAAGAAGAATTATCTAATTCAAAATCAGTAAAGCCAACAATTTGGGGGCAATTACAAGCACACACAATTGATGAATGTGAGTTTGTAAACGTTAAGTCTAGACAACAGCCATTTATATTTAATAAATCAAAAAATTCACGTTGGAATATCGTTGCTGAGGAAGTTGAAAATCAAATACCCGAATTATATGATCTTATAGACAAGGTTGAGAATTTTATACCCGATGCTAACAAAACAATTAAACGTTATAAATTTGTGACCTTTCATCAATCATATAGCTATGAAGACTTTATAGAGGGTATAAAACCTGTCATGACAGAAGATGATATAAAACAAGAATTAGGATACAAAATAGAAGACGGGGTATTTAAGGCCTTGTGTGAAGAAGCTAGAAATGATCCAGGTAACAAATATGCTATTTTTATAGATGAGATTAATAGAGGAAATGTGTCTGCCATTTTCGGTGAACTGATAACCCTCATTGAACAAGACAAGCGGTTAGGAGAAGCAAACGAAATTTCTGTGCAACTCCCCTATTCAAAGACTCTATTCTCAGTGCCTGCTAACATTGATATTTATGGCACCATGAATACCGCTGATCGCTCTGTAGAAGCACTAGATACTGCCCTAAGACGTCGTTTCTCTTTTGTGGAAATGATGCCCGACGTTAGCCTTTTAGAATCAAAAGAGATAGATGGTATTAACTTAAAAAATGTTTTAAGTACTATTAATGATCGTATTGAAATTTTAATAGATAGAGACCACACCATAGGTCACTCCTACTTTATGAATATAAATAATAGCAAAGAATTAAAATTAGCCTTTAAGGATAAAATTGTGCCCTTGTTACAAGAGTATTTTTATGGAGACTATGGTAAAATTGGGTTGGTATTAGGAGAAGGGTTTGTGAAATCTCACTCAAAATCAAAAAATCCTTTTGCTGCTTTTAAATATGAAGGTAAAGAGGAACTTAATAGAGATTTTTATGACCTAGTTCCTATTGATGACACTTTTGAGATAATCAATGCCCTTGAAAATTTACTAAATAAAAATAAGGACAATCAAGATTGAAATCTAAGGCTCGCATAACTGTTTATGAACACGATAGGCTAACCACCGATCATGCTTCTTTTAGCACAAGGCATTTAAACGCTTTGTTGAAGCTAAACGAGTATCATAATTTTGATTATTTTGACTCCATCCCTAATGGAGTTAAATTCAAACAATATGTTGGAATTATTCAGGTTGACGGCCTGAGTATTGAGATACTACCCAAAGCAGATAAAGATAATAACACTGCAGATTGGAAAGGACTTCTCTTGCAAATGCTAAAGGCTTGTGGGCACTTAAAAGCATCCTCTGCTGGTGCAGCAAATGTGAAACGCCAACATTTAAATTTACTGGAGGTTTATTTTGAGTTGTATTTGACTGAAATAGAAATACTGATTCATCGAGGTCTTGTAAAAAAATACCGTAAAAATACCGGCAATGTAAAGGCCTTAAAAGGGAAATTAGAATTTGCTGGAAACATACGTCATAACTTAGTACACAAAGAGCGTTTTTACACCACCCATCAAGTTTATGACCATGATCATTTATTGCATCAAACCCTAGCGCATGCATTAGAAATTCTAGAACAATTTTCTAAAGGAAGTTATTTGTTTGACCGCTGTAAAAGAGTACTTCTTAATTTTCCAGATACAACCCCTCTAAAGGTTACAAAAAAACAGATTGAGGGAATTGTCTTAAATCGAAAAACAGCGCCTTACAATCAAGCCCTGGAGCTTGCCAGGCTTATTATACTAAATTACTCGCCAGACATATCAACAGGAAGGGAGAAAATGATATCGCTGTTGTTTGATATGAATAGACTATGGGAAGAATTTATTTTAATTCAAATAAGAGAGGAATTGGCGGGTACAAGTTATACGGTAAAAGGACAAGACAGTCAAACTTTCATTGACAATAACTATCTAAAACCAGATGTGGTAATTCAACATGATGAGAATCCAAAAAAGGTATATATCATTGATACTAAATGGAAACGTCCTCAAAATAAATCTTCATCTGTTTCAGATTTACGACAAATGTATGCCTACAACCGTTTTTGGAACGCTAAAAAAGCAATGCTTCTGTACCCTGGTGAATCAAGAAACAATTCATTTAAACCCTTTGAAACCGAAGACTTTTTCAGAGAGAATGACCAGACAACAGCAATTACTCATTTATGTAAATCTGGATTTGTGAGTGTATTGGACCAAGACAATAAATTAAGTAGTACGATTGGAAAACAAGTGCTAGATTTATTGGAGGAGAGTTTTAGCTAAGTTTAAACTAATAATTATGAATAAACAACTATATGACAAAACACTAAACCTATTAAAAGATGGCGTTGAAATAAAAGGAGATTTTTATTCAAATCAAGGGAGAGTAATTGAATTTAAATCTTCTGATGAAGATTTAAATAATAACCTATCTGATTGGTTATATGATTATGAAGATTTATTATATGAAGCTGAAAATTATATATCTGATTCGGGTGAAATTGAATTAATGATAAAGTATGATTGTGTTTATTGTAAAATAGAAGCTACTATTTTTGGTGAATACGATAAAAAACATTCAAAGAATGAGATTATAACAAAAAAAATTTTAAAAATATTAAATCAATATACCTCTAAAGCTATTGATGAACTTACAATTAAAAGTGATATTGAATTTGATCTTCGATATGATTCAAGAAAAAATGATTTTGAAACATTAGATATTTATGTAAATGAAAATACTGTGAGCTTGAATAAAGAGGATTTAAACCAGGTCAAAGAGGAGTTTATATCAGTTTTTGATAAATGGGATAATAATTATTTTGGAGAAGATCTTGAAGATGAAATTGAAAAATGTATTGAGTATACTTATGATGGAAATGAATTTGATATAACTGAATTTATCGTATTAATAAATGAAGTTGAGCCCGAAGAGTTTTGATTAGAACTTAATTTTAGAGGTTACGACTATAAAAACAGCCAAAAACATTATAAATTCAAACCCCTTATTCTCCAAGCGCTACCCTTTATAATTTTACTGAGAGTTAATAAAGACGTGTCAAGATGTATGTCCCTTCCAAATCACCACTGTAAGCTGCCGAGATTGAGTCTATAGAGATTAATGTGTACTCTATTATTACACTATATCCATTGTCAGGATTGTAAAGACTTTATGATTTATCATAGACATAAGGAGAGTAAATGATGGGAGCGTACTTTTTTTTCATATGACATAGAGAATGAATAATAAAACCTTTTGGCTTAAAAAGGCTCATTGTTATCCTCAAAATATTCAAACCCCTCTATCTTTTCTGATTTAAAAAAATTGTTCTCTACATCGCTTTTATTAGTTTCCTTGGCAGGAAAAAACAGGAGAAACTTCCCTCTCAGTGTTAGATGTTTACCAACTTTAAATAAAAGCCTTACCGAATTAAATAAAAATAGTGGCCAAAGAAATAGAAACCCAAAGAACAGAATCAGATATTTTCTCACTGAATTTTTGAATCCTGAAAAAATAAGATGAAGAAGTAAATAGGTGATTCCTATTGTAAAGTAGAGTGTCAAAATTTTATTGATTAAAATTATGAACTTAAATTACATAAAATTAATTTAACTTATAGAACTATAGTGTTAGATTTTCTAATGAATAAGATTACAGAATAGTTGTAATGAAATTTTGACGATATTAAGAATAATAAAAAATGTAAAAGGTATAAATATGTGGCTTAAAAAATTATTGGGTTTTAAAACGGTTTCAACAAAACAGGTTAAAAAAGAACCGTCAAAGAATGAAGATTCTATCCAAATTGGATCTGATAAAAAACCTACTAAAAATAAGTGGCTTCACCCCAAAGACAACTTTGGAAAACTAAAAAGAGGTACAGAATAGAGATGAAATTATTAAAACAAGACACGGTAATGAAGAAATGGAATAAAAATAATGGGATAATTATAAATATCATGTTTTTACTTGTGATGACTCCCCTATTTGTGTTTGGGCAAGATGAAAATTACCAGGGGCAGTGGAAAACTTCTGGTGATACTTTTGAAAACATTCTAACACTAGAAAAAATAGATGAGAAGGAAGATATCTACCGATTTTCATTTAATGGTTGGCGGAAATCTTATGATACATTTACAAAGCAAATAATAAAATTTCCTGGTGATATGTCTGAGGATAGGTTTGTAGTTCAAATAATAGAAAACTATGGATATTACACGGATGATATATTAGTTGAAGTTGATGAGTTGCCATTATATAACGAAGGAGAAGAGCGCTGTAAGGTGTTTTTTGAGTTTGACAAACAAACCATAAGGGTGATAACAAAAGATTGTAGCATGATTTATGCCGGCTATGGAGTATACTTTGATGGGGAGTATAAAAAAATTAATTAATGAAAACCTTAAAAGACCTATGTATATATGGAATATTCATTCCAATAATTGTGATGGTGTTAGCAGAAATAGCAATTACTATTTCCTGCAAATACTATTGGGGAGAGCATGTACTTGGTTTTAAACTAAGTATATGGCAACTAACCCTAAGTATCTCCTTGAGCGTTATTTATTATCTATTCTGTATGGTATATAAATTAGTTAAGAGAAAAGCTGACAAACGCCTTATAACACTTCTATTTGTAGTGATGCCAATCTTGGTGTATCATATGAGCTCTACATATGATTATAGAATCACCATAAGCTTTGCGTTATTTCACTGCACGTTTTATGTTTTGTTCTTTGCAACAAGATATATTTGGAGTCCAATACTAACATGAACATGATCGAAAAATAATAAATAATGAAATTATAATGGAATTAATAAGTTAATTATAAACTATATGACTTATAACAAAAAATTCATCTGAAAAATTTAAACAAAAATGAAAGTAAAAAAAATCATAGCCTTTGGATTAGTTATAGTTTTGTCCTCATTAATCTTGTCTCAATCTAATTTTATTTCTAAACTAAAAAACAAAATAATAGCTAAAACAGAGCAAAATATTAAATCCAAAGAGACAACAGGAAAACTTTATGGAATTGATGTTTCTCGTCATCAAGGAAAAATAGAATGGAAAAAAGTAAAAAAATGGAAAAACAAGAAACTTATTTTTGTCTATGTAAAAGCAACTGAGGGAGCCACTTATGTTGACAAAACATATAAAAGAAATATTAAAGGAGCTCATGAAAGTGATTTCTTAGTTGGCAGCTATCATTACTTTAGAACAACTTCTTCAATTGAAGATCAATTTCAAAATTTTATTAATACAATTGATAAAAACCAACAAGATTTAATTCCTTTGATAGACGTAGAAGAAAAAAGTAATTGGACGGATGAAGAATTCCACAAAAAATTTACAGCTTTTTTAAAAAAAATAGAAAAATATTTTGGCAAAAAACCTATGATATATACTGTAAATAGCTTTTACAATTTAAATTTATCTGGAAGATACAGAGATTATCATTTTTTAATTGGACGTTACGGTAAAAATGCACCTAATATGAGAGATAAATCAAACTGGACAGTTTGGCAATTTTCTGAAACGGGGAAAGTTGAGGGTATTACAAAACCTGTTGACATTGACGTTATAAATGATAAATATAATTTACAAGATATTCTTTTAAAGTAATACCCCAGAACACCCACAATTGCTATGTGGGAAAAAACAAAAGATAGAATACTTTAGGTTTATTAAATGAAAAAAAATGCAAATTGAAATATGTTCTAATCATATATTAAAAACTATTTCCACTTTGTTAAAAACATTGTTTCAAGTAACGTTTTATTACTCGTCTCAACACTCAAACCATTTATTGTTATTTTTTTGAGAGAATGACAACTTTTAAGAATCTTTAAATTAGAAGTGTCAAAATAAACATACCCTTCATATTCTTTTTTCCTAAACGTCAATTCAAACGATTCTAATTTTTTTAGGTTACCAAGAACATCTATGTTCTTTAATCTAACCTCACTTCCATATTCACCCCCTATAACTGTTAAACTGATCTTTTTTAATTTTTTACAGGCAGTTAGAAAATCAAGATTTTCAAAACTTTCTGATGTAAAATCTAAGTTCTCGAGATTTTTTAAATATTTAAAACTATCTGTGTCAGTTATTTCTTTAATTTCTTTAGAATAATTATTTCGACTCTTCTGATCATCAAAAACTAGTGTTTTAATACCATTGAGATGCTCCATCCATTTGAGGCTACCATGAACATTTAGAACCTCTAATTTTTTTAAGCTTTTTGGGAAATAATTTTCAATATTTACATCATTAAAAGAAAAATCACTAAAAATTATTTTTAAGGTTTGTAAATAACTAAACTTATAAAAAGAATAAAATTTAGGGAATAGTGTATCCCAACCACTTCTATGGGCAATTGTATTTCTAAACATTCTTGTAGATAGATAAGATATATTTTTTAACAGTATTGACTTGTCTATCTCAGAACTCTGAGGAGTGTTGGCAATTATCTCTATTAAAGCATAATCCAAATAAGGCTGAGCAGGTTGTGAGCCTGAAAATATTTTATTTCTTTTTAATTTTTCCCAATCATACGCCTCTTTGTCAAATTTGACACCATTTAAGAATGTTTCAAACAATGATATGTTATTTAATGAAATTAAGAGTTGTACACCTAAGTCTATTTTTTCAAAATCTCTAGAAGTAATCAGTTTTTTAATTTTTGAAATATTTTTCTTATCCTCAGGACTTAATAGGTTTGAATATGATGCCGTCTTAGGTTTTTCAACTTTATTATATGGGTTATATTCTTGCTTAAAAGCTTTCGCATTTTTAAATATTGTATTAGATTTTTTCAAAGACGGATTTAATTTCCAATTGCTTATATCTTGGTTAAAGGTTGTTGCGTCTTGAAATAAACCCGTCATCTTTTGAACGTTAGACACAACCCAACCACTAATATCTTGATTGAATGAGGAGGCCTCTCTAAACATATTTTGCATTGTGTAGACATTACTTACGTCCCACTTTCCAATATCTTGATTGAATGAGGAGGCCCCATAAAACATATTTTCACACTGGTATACCTCAGACATATCCCACAAAGAAATATCTTGATTGAATGACTTAGCGCCTTCAAAGAGTGATTTCATTCCGTATACCTCACTAATATCTAAACTTTTTAGAGGTTTATTAAATGATTGTGCACCTTTAAATAAATTTGTTAATGATTCATATAGTTTCCAACCACTAATATCTCCATTAAAGGAGGTTGCACCCTCAAACATACTATATGGATTATATGTTTTTAATTTCCAATTTTTTAAAGACTGATTAAATGATTCTGCTCCTTTAAAAGCGTTTCTTACAATCATACAATTATGAGACATAATAATCCCATTAATCGAAGTGCCAAATCCTACCCAATTTTCAATAGGTTGGTTGAATGACTTGGCATCTTCAAACATGCTTGTAATATTATTTAATAAAGTAGTATCCCAATTACCAATAGGTTGGTTAAAAGCAGATGCCCCATGAAACATTGAAATCATAGCGGTAACATTTTTGGTATTCCAATGCCCTATGGCTTGATTAAAATCTTCATTTTTATAAAACATTTCAGACATTGATTTTACCTTGCTTGTGTCCCAGCTACTAATATCTTGATTGAAATTACTATAACTGAATAAATTATTCATGGTTGTTATTTTACTTGTAATAACTTTAGACATATCAAATCCTTTATCAACGAGCTTAATTAAATCTTGTTTATCCTTTGCTACATAGTATTCTTTCCCATTAAGTTCATACGTTTCACCGGCTTTTGCACCTTTTGCTCCTGGTTTAGCTACTATGGTTATTCCATTTTCATGTAGATAAATCACTCTATTGTCAGAAACTTTTTTTACAACACCCACTTTTTTGGGAGTTTTTAATAATTTACCATTAGTTTCATATTTATTTTTAAGTGGTGAATGTAGAAACATTTTACTAGCTTTTGTTTTACTATTAAGCTGCCAATCATCTAAAGGTTGATTAAAAGCTTTAGCATCACAAAACATTTCTTTCATAGCAATACAATTACTAACATTCCAATTTCCAATAGGTTGATTAAAAGCTTTAGAATTTTTAAACATAAAACTCATGTCTGTAACTTTTGAAACATTCCAATTTCCAATGGGTTGATTAAAAGAAGATGTTTCACTAAACATAAATCTCATATCAGTGACCTTACTCACGTCCCAATCTCCAATAGGTTGGTTAAATGACTTTGCGCCTTTAAACATTTCATACATACCTTGGTAACCATAGTTGTTCATAATTCGTATATCATAGACATTGCTTACATCCCATTTACCAATAGGTTGATTAAAAGCTTTAGAATTTAAAAACATACTACTCATATTAGTCACACTAACAACATTCCAATTACTAATATTTTGGTTGAAATTTTCAGTAAAAGCAAACATCATTCTCATGTTAGTCACATTTGAAACATCCCAATTACCAATAGGGTGGTTGAAATTTTTACATGAAGAAAACATACCACACATGTTAGTCACATTTGAAACATCCCAATTACCAATAAGTTGATTAAAACTATCAGTAAACATATAACTCATGTCAGTAACATTTGAAACATCCCAATTTCCAATAGGTTGATCAAAAGCTTGGGTGCTGCCATTAAACATATTACTCATGTCTGTCACATTACTTACATCCCAATCACCAATGGGCTGGTTAAATACTTTAGTATAACTAAACATGCTATTCATAATAGTTACGTTGGCTACATCCCATTTACCAATAGGTTGGTTAAAGTTTTCAGCATGTCCAAACATACCTTTCATTAATGTTACATTACTCACATCCCAATCACCAATGGGCTGGTTAAATACTTTAGCATTTCTAAACATGCTATCCATATTAGTTACATTGGCTACATCCCAATTTCCAATAGGTTGGTTGAAAGCACTACACCCAGTAAACATTTGAGCCATATTGGTTACATTACTAACATCCCAAGAACTAATATCTTGATTGAAATTAGTATTATTTTGAAACATACAATACATATCAGTCACATTACTTACGTTCCAATTACCAATAGGTAGGTTAAAATTTTCAGCACCTTTAAACATACTACTCATATCTGTAACTTCTGAGGTATTCCAGCCAGATATATGCCCGTAAATAGCTTCTGCCTTTAACGGATCCTCTAGCCAATCTTTTACTGCTATACCTATTGAATCGTCGTTGATTTTAATATGTTCCATATCTATTTAATTATTTAATAACAGTTCAATTTCATTAATATTAATTGCTTTAAGGTTTGGAGAAATTTTTAGCCCATTAAAACTTAAAATTTGAACACTTAGATGTAAAAGCACACCTTTTTCTCCCCTTGCTCTACCTGAAGACCATTTATCGTCATTTAATGTAGAAATACTAAGGCACTCTAGTTTTTGATTAAGGCTGATTTTTTTTAATACATTCTCTACCTGATGAAGTCTCCTCTTAATAGTCTTGGCAATTAAAATTGAATCATCATCATCTCCCCATATTCTCTCAATCTTAGTCCTGTAAATTAGTTTGTTAAGTTTTTTACAAGTTAATAAAACACCTGTATCAAATGTTTGCATCTCTTGTTTTGTTGTGTCAATAATTTCTAACTCTTCAAGAGTACTCAAATACTCTAAAGCATCAATATTTATGGTTGATTCAGCATCAGAAATATTTAATTTTAATTTTTTAATCTTAATACAGTTTTTAAGAAAAGTAATATCATTTGAGCATTTTATTTCTAACGCCTCTAGGTTAACTAAAGAATTAAATACTTCATGATCTTTAACTCGATCATACCATGATGGTGAAAGTTTTAAAATCTTTAAATGCTTAAAGTTAATCAACCATTTTAATGAGCCCTCAACACTCATAGCAGTAATCTCTTTTACTGTACTGCTTTTCAAATAATCAATAAAATTCACTTTACCAAACTTGCTAAAATCAATTATCACTTTATGTAAGTGTGTAAAATTCTCAACATTAAACATTCCGTCAAGACTTGGGTTATTTTCAGAGGATATTACAGATGATATGTTAAGACAAGTGATGTTTTTTAACATAAGTGATTCATGAATATTAATGTTTTGATTTTGAGGTAAAGAGGCAATAATATTCATTATAGCATAGTTCAAAAAAGGTTGGGCGGGTCCAGTTCCCGTAAAAACTTTATTGGTATGAAGTTTTGATTCAAAGTAATTAGGTTCACTACCATTTTTAGTTTCTAACATACAACCATCTAGGAGTATATTAAATAAATCTGGGCTATTTAATGATGTTAGTAATTCAACTCCTAAATCAATTTTATTAATATCTCTTGATAGTAATAATTTTTTAATTTTTGTAAAAGTTTTCTTATCACCAGAACTAAGCTTGGTATTTTTAATAGCAATATTTAAATCAGGTTTTTTTTCTACATTAATTTTTATGTTGCTTGAATCATAAACTGTTACTTCGTTTGTTGTGTTGATTAAATCATCGTAATTATCTACTACAATAGCAAATTCATCTAGTTCTACCTTTTTTATGTTGCCTAAAATATTTACACCGTTGATACTTTTTATTTTTCCATTAAAATCATAAGAATAACCTCCTGAGATATTTATTGATTCAAGATTTTTACAAACATTAAGAGAAGAAAAATCAATGCCAGTTACATCTAGAGACGAGTCTATTTTTAAGTTAAATATTTTTAAACTTTCACATCCTATTAGATGTTTAATTATAAATGTATCTTTAATATCAAGGCTTAATTCTTTTATCATTAAGCACTTATCGATAATACTTAAATCCAGTTGTTCATCAATATGAGTGATTTCTAAAATCTCTAAACTTTTTAGCCTTGAGAGGGCTTCAATATTGTTCAAATTAATTTTTGAAGAATAATTGGTAGTTCTATGTAAAATTAAACTTTTTAAATTTTCACAATTACTAAGAAAATCAACATTGCTTATCACTCCATTACAATCCAGTTCAAATTTTTCAAGATTTCTTAAAACATCGAAGCATTCAAAATTTTCAATATTTGCATTGTATTTTTCAAAGCTTAAATATAAATCTTCAATTTGTTTAAAATTTTCTACCCATTTTAATGAACCGTTAAAATTCTTGGCGATAATATTCTTAACTGATTTGTTTTTGAAATCAACATCAAAATTTATGTTTTTAAAATTTTTAAAATCAATAATGATTTTTTTTACATGAGTGAATTTATCAATTTCAAAAAAATGATTAAATTTATCATAAGTGTTATTAAATCCTATTATTGTAGAAATATTAAGATGATTAATATTTTTTAGAATAATAGATTCATCAATCTTAATGTCTATGTCTTCTGGTAGAGATGCTATAATATTCATTAAAGCATAGTTTAAAAAAGGTTGAGCGGGTCCTGTTCCCGTAAAAACTTTATTGGTATGAAGTATTGATTCAAAGTAATTAGGTTCACTACCATTTTTGGTTTCTAGCTTACAACCATCCAATAATGTGTTAAATAATTCGGTGTTATTTAATGACACCAGTATTTCTACCCCTAAGTCAATTTTATCAACATTTCTTGAAAGTAATAGTTTTTTAATTTTGGAGAAAACTTTCTTCTCCTCAGAGGCAAGGTGTTTATTTGATGTGTCAATAGAGCGTTTCTTTTTTTGAAAAGGACTATGGGCAGGGTTAAATTTTTTTGCACCTGTAAATATACCCGTTGGTGTTTTTATTTTTAGTTTATCATGAATATTCCAGCCACTCAAATCTTGATTAAAAGATTCAGCACCATTAAATAATTTATCCATTTTCTCAACCTTACTAACATCCCACACAGAAATATCTTGATTAAAAGAGGATGCTCCTGCAAACATCTCATCCATTCTAGTTGCAATATTAAATTTCCAAGTAGATATATTGCCATTGAATTTTTTAGCATTTTTAAACAACCTGTTTAATGAAAGACCTCTGTAATTAGTTTCTTGTAAATCCCATGAATCTAGGTCTTGATTAAAAGACTCGGCGCCTTCAAATAAAGAAATCATTGAGCTTACCTTTTTAACATTCCAATTATTTAAATCCTGATTAAATGATTTAGCATTTAAAAACATATATGAAATATCACAATAATCTCTAACATTCCATTTCCCTATAGGTTGGTTAAAAGATAAAGCACCAGCAAACATTTTTCTTAAATTATTATAACTAGTAATTTTCCAATTACTGATGTCACAATTAAATGAGGAAGCTCCCTCGAACATAGATTCCATCTGATCAACATTACCTACATCCCAATTGCTAATATCTTGATTAAATTTTCTAGCACTAGCAAACATAAAAGCCATACTATTAACATTACTTACATCCCAAGAACTAATATCTTGATTGAAATTAGTCTTATGTTGAAATAGCCATAACATCATTTTCACTCTGGTAGTAACAACCTTTGTGACATCCTCACCAGACTTTACCATGCGCTCCAGCATTTTCCTGTCTACAACCAAGTATTTTTGACCATTAAGCTCGTATGCTTGACCTGTTCTAGCTTTTTTATCAGCTACTATAGTTACCCCATTTTTATGTAAATAAATCATATATATTTAATTATTTATTTGTAGTGCTCTACCATATTTTAAATGTGACCCAAGTGACCCATCTGGAGTGATAACCCAAAAAACTTTACATCTTGGCTTGATTTCTGGTGCAGGTGCATAACCATCTGTTAGGTATATACATCCATCATATAGAACATTCGTATTTTTATTTAAGTACGCAAAAACAGGGTCAAAATTTGTTCCTCCCCTACCATGAACAAATTCAGGGAATTTACCTCTATAATTATATGTTTTTTGAACTGAAGCGTCACATTCTATTACTTCAATTTCAGCACCATTTTGCCACATTGAATGAATTTCATTAAAAAACATATTTAACTCATCATGAGATATTGACCCGGATGTATCTATTGCCACCGCTATTTTTTGACTTCTTTGAATTTTTAGCCCTGGTCTGGTTCCATACCTTTTACTAACTCTTTTTACAGTAAATTTTACCCTAGTTCTTCTGCTGCTTGACGAAAAGATTTTCAAAGCCCTTTTCCAATTAACTTTTGGATTTCTTTTTTCTATAATGATACTTATTAAATCTCTTATGCTAAATGGAAGTGAATAATATTGATCTGTAGAAATTCTTTCTTTTGTTTGTAAAATAATTCTATCCAGTTCACTTTCTGCATGTTGTAAATTTATATCAGATTCAGAAAACCCCCACTTGCTATGATTACTGTGGTTACCATTTTCTATAATGTTTTCAAGTGTTTGAGTGCTTGTGTTGGAAAATGAATCTTTAGAATTCTTTTTACGGTCCATTTTTCTTTTTAAAGAAAGAATTTTTTTATAATACCAATCTAAAGATTCATTCTCAGATAAACCTAATTCTGGGAATGATGCTAGGGTGACGGCAGAAGAAGGCAATTTCCATTTTCCAATAAACTGATTTACAACCAGGTCTGCAGCAATATTAAAAAGTTTAGCATCATACTTTTTAAAATCTAACATTACTAGATGTTTAAATACAAGATGTAGCGTTTCATGCTTTATAACAGCAACTCTTGAAGAAAAAGTAGTAAGTTCCTTTAAAAAAAAATGCTCGTTTACGTAAAGTGTTACATTTGAGTTATTGAAGCCTACAGCTGCTGTTGAAACCTCATCAGTTACTTTTCTTACTATACCACTTAAAAAATGAGCATAAAAGGGTTCATCAATAAGCATTTGTATGATACATCTGGAAATTTCATCGTTTATATTTTTCTTTGACATATTTACAAATAAAACTACATAGAGTTAATCAATAAATTTGCTAATTTTTTATCTCTCAGCATTTCTTTTATGTCATTGTTAGAAGATTTTAATAAATCCATGTACAAGCTCATAATTAAATCTTTAGGGATAAAATCTAAAAGAAAAAACTGTATTAGGTTTTTTGAATGTGTTTTTTCAACATGGTATTTACTTGATGTTAAATGAATGAACAGTCTGGATGTGATTGTAGAGAGCCTATCTGTTCGTTTTTCACCACCTTTATCCTTAGATAAAACTTTGAGTCTATTGTGTATATCCTTAAAATTAGAGGAATTTAATATTTCCTCGGGTTCAATTAAAATTTGAAGGTCATCATTAATAAAATTTATAAAAGAGCTTGATGTTACCTCATCTAAAGTAGATAATGCTAAAGAAAACACCAATTCTCTATTTTCTTTTAGGTCTTTAATATTTGTTATTAGTTGAAAAAATTGAGTTAAGCTTCTGGGAGTTGTTCGTCCTGTATTTATTAGTTCTGGATAGGTTAATACAAAAGAAATCCCTCTTTTATCTACACCAGCATTATAAGCCCATTGTGCCCATATTTTGTGATTAAATACTAAAGTTGTATGAATCATTCTTGTTAGCATAGCGTCATCCATTGGTGTTACAGAATAGTCTGCACCTTCAGGATTTGCAGTCGCTACAATTTGCCATTTTGCAGGAAGTTTCCATGATGAGAGCTCATAGTTTTGCAATAATTGCATACAACCTCTTAAAATTCTATCATCTGCCCTATTAATATCATCAATTAATAAAATCCCTGGGCCCTCAGTGGTTGGGACCCAATCAGGTGGATTGAATATGGTTTTATTACCTTCCGAGGATGCTTCAATAGATGGCATTCCATGAAGGTCACCCATTTCTTCAAACTGAGCAGGTGCTATATATTCAAACTGCCAACCTCGGCTATTTGCATAATCTTTAACCATTTCTGTTTTACCCAATCCATGGGTACCCCAAATACATATTGGGATAGGTTTATGTCCAGGATTTGAAATTCCATCGTTGTTATTGAAAATATGAGTAATTATATTTTCAATTTCTTTGGTGTTACCCTTTGGGCCATACTGTATTACTGAATCATTCATTTTTTAAAATTTGTTTTTCAAATAAATCTGCATCTTTAATATTATCACAACGTGTAAGCTCTATTCTTTTAAGCTTCTTACTATTTAGCAAGAATTTTAAACTCTCTAAATTTTGATAATTAAATATTGAAATCTCTTCTAAATTATCAAATGCTAGATTAGGTATCTTAGAAGTTGTGAAGACCCCACAATCAGGAAAATCACTATAGCCACCTTGCTCTAATCCATAACTCTCCGCAAGCATTGCGCTTAATTTTAGAGCCTTGATGTTTTTACGTTTGATACTTTCATGAATATTTAAATTCTTTGGAGCAAAATTTATTAATGAAATTAACGCATAGTCGAAATAAGGTTGAGATTGCCTTGAGCCTGAGAAGACATTTGTTGTAACTAACGTACCATCAGAATTTATTTTTACACCTGCTAAAAAATATTCATATAAACTTTTATCCTCCAGAGATCTTAACAACTCAAGTGCTGAGTCTACATAGTTATAATCTCTAGTTTTTAATAATTTTTTAATTTTTGGGATTGCTTTCTTAGAATTTTTATTGAAAGTGCTGGTATCTACTTTTCTTGTTAAAGAATTAACATCATAATATTTAGCAAACTCTTTAGAAAACATTTGACGATTAAATTTAACTAGCGAATTTATTTCAGGCCATTTTGATAAATCTTGATTAAAAGACTCAGCTTTAGAAAACATACGTTTCATGGTGGTAACACAACTTATATTCCAACTACCAAGGGGTTGGTTAAATACTTGAGCTCCCTTAAACATCTCAAACATATTTTCAACATTACTTACATCCCAATTACCAAGAGGTTGGTTAAATGCAGAGGTTGTCCAAGACATAAACATTCCTTTCATATTAGTAACATTACTTACATCCCAAGTATCAATAGGTTGATTAAAAGAAATAGCAGTTTCAAACATTTGTCTCATACTTTTTACATTACTTACATCCCAATTACCAATAGGTTGATTAAAAGATTTAGCCCAAGAAAACATATTATACATATTAGTAACTTTAGATACATCCCAATTACCAATAGGTTGATTAAATGCCTCAGCACTTTCAAACATGGATCTCATGGTTTTTACATTACTAACATCCCAATTACTAATATCCTCATTAAAAGATTTAGCTCTAGAAAATAAATTTGACATATTAGTCACTTTACTCACATCCCAATTAGAAATATGACCATATCTAGTTTCAATTAAATTTCTTTCATCATGCCATAACCTTAAAACATCTACCAAGGAGTCGTTGTCAAATTTTGTTACTGTAAAATCACATATAATACCATTTTCGTCAAAATCTTTTTCTATATAACAAAGATCTTTTTCATAATAACCTTGTGTTTTAATGTTCCCGTTTTCATGATATTCAGAAAACTCACCACTAATTTTTTGCTTTAAAATCATTACTTTCCGTGCTTTGATTCCATTTGTGTGGTAAGTTATTACCTCTCCATCGTCTTGTATACCATTAGTGAAGTTTACTTCTAATTTTAGTTGGCCGTTTTCGTGATATTCTTTATGAAAACCAATTAATTGACCTCTAAAATTGATTTTTGATTTAGTTTTTAGTTTTTCTTTATCCCAAGATGCACCGTGGAAAGTTTTTTTGATCCAATATCCCTTTCCCACCTTATTTAAAGGTTTATTATACGAGTTGGCACCATAAAGAACATTCAATATATTAGTTTCTTCACTTACATCCCAATTATTAATTGATTGATTAAAAGCTATTGCTCTAGAGAACATATGATTCATATCATTCACATTACTCACATCCCAATTTCCAATTGGTTGGTTAAATGATTCAGCACCTTCAAACATCCAATTCATACTGGTAACATTACTCACATCCCAATTTCCAATAGGTTGGTTGAAAGCTTTAGCACGGAAAAACATTTCCGACATATTACTCACATTGCTCACATCCCAATCACCAATAGGTTGGTTAAACGAGTTGGTATCTTTGAACAATTGACTCATGTCGGTTACCTCTGAGGTATTCCAAGATGAAATATGCCCGTAGGTAGCCTCTGCAGCCGCAGCATCATCTAACCACTGTTTTACTGCGGCTCTTAGTGTTTCGTTATTGAATTTCATTTGTTTAATATTAAAAAGTTCATTAACATTATCTAATCTTGATCGTTTTTGCTATGTAAACAAAACTTTTACTAAATATAGGTTTTTTAAAGCAACTAAAAAAAATACTAATCAATAGAAAATAGTGATGTTATGGCATCATAACTAAGTTTATCTGGAGAGATTATATTCATGGTAAGAGTTTGCTTTTTTGCAGTTTTATTTAAACCCTCAAATTGTGCTTCATTAAAATAGGCAAGCGTTCCACTGCTAGTTATACCCCAAAGTATATTAGCTTTTTCTGGATTGTAATTGATTTGATTCTTGTACCTAAAAAGCATGTTTCTCTCTTTTTCAACCAGTACAACATTAGATAATTTTAAAGGATTATTTTGGGTATCAACATAGCTTGCAAAAAATGAGCCACCCTGGGGGTAATCTAGTGGTCTATCTATATTAGTAAAACCAAAATTATTGACACTTAAAGTTCTAGTAATTTTCTGCTGAGTGTCCATATTATCAATATTTTGGCGCAGTATGTGGCATTATGGTACTGAGAGTTAATACAGCCGTGTCAAGATATAAGTACCTTCCAAATCACCGCTGTAGACTGCAGATATTGAGTCTGTAGAAATTAATGTGTACTCGATTTTTACTCTATATCCATTGTCTGGATTGTAAAGATTTGATGTAAAACTATTTCCGTCTTGCTTTATAATTTCTTCGGGTATAACATCGTATTCTTCAAATGATGTATTATAACAATTTACAACAGCATACTCTGATGCTAGAATGGTGCAAATATAATCTGAGCCTTCGTTGAGCCACATTCCATTAAAGGATTCTTGTGCAGTTACTGA
>Ga0206126_10001717_pt1 | contig 25665 bp, 28 predicted proteins | sample Helgoland_Spring_5_FD_148621 | JGI IMG/M metagenome (GOLD analysis project Ga0206126, IMG submission 148621) | Pelagic subsurface seawater microbial communities from Kabeltonne, Helgoland, North Sea - Helgoland_Spring_Bloom_20160412_1 | ecosystem: Environmental > Aquatic > Marine > Epipelagic ...
CACAACAAAACCCACCGGACCCGGGTCGTACGTGGGGGACACCGGCCGTTCCACAACAGAACCCACCGGACCCGGGTCGTACGTGGGGGACACCGGCCGTGTGATCCTCTGGCGCTTGGCGTGGGCTGCCCCGTCGTAGATATCGTCGTAGCTCCGAAATCGCACACTGGGCTCCGGCGGCGCCCACGGGTCTTGCGGAGGCGGAGGGAGCGGCGGGAGCCGCGGGAGCGGCGGTAGCAGTTGCGGCGCGCAGTGCCGCGACTTCTGCCTTTTTGCCGTACTTCTCTCCGGCGAGTATGCTTGGACGAGCCCACGCTCCGCCGTAAGCAGCGGTGCATATGCCAACCCATCCCCCATAGTGGCTCTCTGCTATTGTAAAGCAGACAATATGAAAAGAACACTTTTCCACCGATTTTGTGGGCGATTTGCCCCCCGCCTCCCTTAAGTTGGAAAGTCATGGCCACGGCGTTCCCCACAGAGGCCGCGCGCGGCCACTTGAAAACTGTGGTGTTCCCCATGACGCCCTCGCGCGCAGAGGACTACCGCCACACTTCCGTGGAGAACGTGTTGACGCGAGCGCGCGCCGAGGCGGAAGCTATGGACGTTGGGGAGGAAGAAGGCGCCGATCTGAGACTGTGGAGGTATAGAGCGTGCGTGCGACACGCAAAGTACCGGAGCCGAGCCCAGAGCCCGCGTCCTCCGACCCTTGTCTTCCCGGTTGTAGAAGGCGAGAAGGAAGAGGAGGCGCAGAAAGAACAAGAGGTACACACCGGCGGGGTGATGCCAGGGTGTTCCAACAAAAGCTGCCGCGCCGCGGGCAGCGACGCCTTCGTCACGCTGACCTTTGTCCAGAGACGAGCCGCTGACGAAGGAATGACACCAGAGTATACATGTAGTAAGTGCTGTACAAAGGTATATTTTTAAGAAGATATTTTCGGCGCACACTCTGAAAATAACAAGCGCCGAATCCACAGGGTGAAAGAGCAAAGAGTAATTTTACATCATTATAAAAAGCTTGAAGTATATACAAACTGCGTTCCCGCCTACCAAGTGATGCATGGTGACATACAATGTCGATGAAGCATTTGCGTAGGCTTAAAAGAATCCGAGATAGGAAAAAAAGGGACGAAAAAGTCTTAAAGAGCGTAGATGGTTTTATTTTGACGGCACACGCTGTAGAGCGTGCACGCGAGAGATCTGTTGGGCTACACAACATAAAGTCCGTGCTGAAAAACGGAACCGTGGAACAGACGGGTGCAAAAACCTTTCGCGTTGCTGAGGGCGGATATGTGGTTGTCGTCTCGGAGAAGTGCAAGGGCGCAGAGAAAGGTGGGTTTGATATCTTCCCTTCTCACCTTACAGTGATTACAACCTGGGGCAACGAATGGAAGGAGAAGCAGAAGAAGCAAAAGAGGAAGGCGGCAAAGAAGAAGATTACGCTTAAAGTATGAAACTAAAGAAATTTTATTATGAGAGAAATTTTTTTTTATCTCTGTTTAACAGGAGCTGCCTTGCTTCGCGCTGGGTTCTTAGGTATATCTTCTTGCAAACGCCAGAAGCCAGACTGCAGCCACAATTACACTCCGAAGCAACCCTGCTCTACATTGCAAACGCTAAGGGGCAGTATTTAGGCGAGTTGTTTTTTTTAGAGAACCAGAGCATGGACTGCGATGTGGTGTACGCTCTCGACGCGTCCGGCGACGCGCCGCGCATCGTCGGCGCATCCGACGTGCAGAACGGGATCGACGCGATCGTCTCCGCCAACGCGGAAGGCGCGGTGATAACAACGCGCAAGGCAAGGCGCGACCGCGTGGTCAACGAGACCGGACCGCTTGCCTGTTCGAAGGGGTGTAAAATGGTCTTTCGGCAGCGCAGCTTGAACGGACGCAAGCCTCACTTCGCACACCACGCCGCGCGCTCTTCGTCGGGGGGCGGGTCCGGCAGCGCGGCGTGCGCTTGCGGGGGTCGCGGCGGAAACGGGCACGCCCACATTATGGCGCAGAAACTCATCGCCGAGAACATCGCCTTAATCGACTTCAAGCACTGGTGCCCCCAAGGGTTGCACCAACTCTGCGTGCGCAAGGACACGGGCTTCACGGCAACCATTGAGAAGGGCGCGCGCAACGCCAACAACGGGCGCGTGAGACTCGATGTGTCCGTACAGAAGAACGGCGCATTTGTGTTCGCCGTAGAGGTGACGCACACGCACCGCGTGTCCGCCGCCTCGCGCGCGGGCATTCCTTACGTGGACGTCAACGCCAGGGAGACAGTGCGCAGGCTGCAGTCTGGTGAAACCACGCTGCTCTGCGAAACCGCGAGCAACGTGCCCGCCTGCCGCCGATGCGAGTACCAGCAGCGGTGCAGGAGGAGGAAGCACCTGCAGAACTGGCTGCGCACAGCCAACTTGGCGTGGAAACTACGGATTCGCCGCGCGTTCAGAAGTCTCGCGCGCGAGATGCGAGAGGAAAGAGCCCGGGAGTGGCACAGGAAAATGCAAGAGGAGCAGAAGGAAAAAAAATGTTTGTTGTGGTGCAGAGAAGCGTTGCTCCGGCGAGCTCGAGAAGCAACGCGCAAAGCGTTTGATTTCCTGGATGCACCAAGACGCAGGAAAATGCAAGAGGAGCAGAAGGAAAAAGACCGGCAGTGCGAAATCGACCGCAAGAAAAGACAACAGCGCTCGCAGTGGGGCGCCTTCATGCGCCACAGCGGCAGAGCACAGAGCAAGGGGGTACAAACTTTCCCAAAACGAAGGCGCGTGGAGGAGACGGGTCGTGCAAAGGTTTGCTTTGCATGCCAGAACAGCCGTGAAATAAATAAGAAACAGTGTTCACACTGTTTTACGAAATATACGCGCCAAGGCTGGGGGACCGAGATTGAGTTTTCGCGGAAAGACGATGATCAGATTTGCAAACTTTTAAACGCACACGGAGAGCCTATGTACAAGGACTACGCGCCAAGTCGCGTGTTTTTTTACAAAAGCGTGCTGTCGTTTTACGACGCGTTTCAACACAAAAAGTGGGAGGCGCTGGTAGACTACATCAGAAACGAATTCGCGCACTACTTCGCGTCCGAACACAGAGGAATGATTGACAGAGGCTGGTACAAAAAAAATGGTACAAAAAATACAATAATCTAAAGTACATATAAATATTTTTTTATCTCTGTTTAACAGGAGCTGCCTTGCTTCGCGCTGAGTGCAGTCAGAAGGTCTGTTCCCGACATTGAGTACCTTGCAGCCTTAAACCCCGCGACGACACCATTGGTGGACAGCGGGTGTGGGATATTCTCATAGTAGAACTTGAGATCACCCGGGTCGCCTCTCCCAATCACAAGATCCAGATCACCGTCGTTGTCCGTATCCACAAAAGCGGGGAAGCTCAATTGTCCCACGTCGGCGACCCCATCAAACGGGTTGTACACACCCTCTCTTCTCGTGTAAGAAGGGGTGAACACAGGGGGGGTCGCAGCGTCCCAGCTGCCCGTATTCTCGTAGTAGAACTTGAGATTACCCTCGTGTCTCCCAATCACAAGATCCAGATCACCGTCGTTGTCCGTATCCACAAAAGCGGGGGCACTGTTGATTCCCACGTCGGCGATGTCATGAAACGGGTTGAGCGCACCCTTTCTTCTCGTGTAAGAAGGGGTGAACACAGGGGGGGTCGCAGCGTCCCAGCTGCCCGTATTCTCGTAGTAGAACTCGAGATTACCCCCCTCTCTCCCAATCACAAGATCCAGATCACCGTCGTTGTCCGTATCCACAAAAGCGGGGGCACTGTCGTATCCCACGTCGGCGATGTCATGAAACGGGTTGAGCGCACCCTCTCTTCTCGTGTAAGAAGGGGTGAACACAGGGGGGGTCGCAGCGTCCCAGCTGCCGGTATTCTCGTAGTAGAACTTGAGATCACCCTCGTGTCTCCCAATCACAAGATCCAGATCACCGTCGTTGTCCGTATCCACAAAAGCGGGGGCACTGTTGTATCCCACGTCGGCGATGTCGGCGATGTCATCAAACGGGTTGAGCGCACCCTCTCTTCTCTCAAACCCTGATGGGCATAAGTCAGGTTTGCCGCAGATCTTGGTTGGTATGCCGCAATCGTTCATTTCGTTGTTACCTCCGCATACGCCGGCGCAGTCCAACTGTGCACCATCGTCGCAGCTCTCGGCGGAGGCGCCGCCCAGCAAAAAAAGGGTGACGGCCAGACCGCGAATTGCTTGCATTGCTTGCATTGTTCGGACAAAGGGGGTCAGAGTATCATCCCTTCGTGGGACATTGGTTATATAGTTAAAAAAATCGAATAATTTTTTTATCTCTGTTTAACAGGAGCTGCCTTGCTTCGCGCTGGGTTCTTAGAATTTGCCCTGGCTCAGCGAGTCGTAAGCGGCAAGAGAGAGCACGAGCGGCACCGTGTACGGGTAGAGCCCGTCCTTGAACGGGTGGGTGCCCATGGAGGCCGAGAACACCACGATCGCGAAGGAGGACACGAGGAACCGGAGCGGCGGAATGGTGCCGGCGTGGAAGTAGAAGGGCTTGACCTCATTTCCCACCTTGCACATGCAGCGGGCAAACGCCAAGTTCAGTACAGTCAGCAGGACGTGGACCGTAAGTAGAATCCACATGATAAATTCCCACGTCTGGAGCCCCTCTTTGCCGGCTGGCACGGGCTCGCCGTCGCGGAACACGTAGACCGAGGCGAAAATGTGCGAGAAGATGAGCGCGATGATGGCGAACACAATACCCTTTGATTTCTCCTCGTCCGCGTTTATCGCCACCACAAGATTGCTGGTAGAAGTATCCCAGAAAAGTGCACACAGGCGTTCCCCTGTGGACTGCTTGGCGACCTCCGTCTCGGGCACGTAGCGCTGCCAGTACCCGATAAAGCGGGCGGCGGCGGCGGCTACGAACAGAAGGGTAAGCGAGGGCTCCGATTTGCTGTGCCCGAAAAACACGGCGGACACGAGTGCTAGGCTCACCGTCGCCTCGGTGCGCTTGGCAGCCACCTGAAACTCCGCCTCCTTGACGTCGGGGTAGCAGCCGCAGATCTTGAACTCTGGGAGCAGCAGAGCCTCCACCATTTTTACGAGCAGAGTGTGCCCTGCAAGAACGAGCACCGTGAGGATGGCGTAGACTCCCAGCTCCACCCTCTCGCGGTCCTCGCCGACCGCCGCCCCCGCAATCTCCTTGTTGTACAAGAGGTCTGACCCCCACAGCGCCGCGGTGCAGAACGCGCCGAGTAGCATTGCGCCGGCCAGCTGCGCCACCGTTCCGAGTTTGCGGAATTGAACCGCGGGTCTAAACTTCTCGTGTACGCCGTCAAAATCCTGAAACTGCACCACGCCCAAAAATGCGAACAGTATCGCAGCGTAGTACAGAAAGTTCGACGCCAGAAACCCCTCCAAATAGAACTGCTTGGAAAAATCGCGGCCGACCGACATGGCCAGAGCGGCGGCGGAGGAGTACAGCACCAAGGCGATGGTGACGCCAAACCCAGCGTGCCAGCGGAAACGGGTTTGTGACGACTCGTTGTTTCCGTCAACGACGGGGAAAATAAATCCAAGAACAAAGCCCTGCACGACAAAGGCCACACAGGCGGCCGCAATTGTGGCAATGACGCCATAACTGGTCATGGCGCCCACCGAAACCGGTGATTTGTCGTAGTCGCAGGTGTAGTTTCCAACAGAACCCTGAAGCCCAAGCTTCAGTGCTCCTGTAGAGCCCTGAAGCTCCAATTTGCACTCGTAGTGCCAGTGGGAAATGGCCGAGAGAGTGATGGCAAAAGCCACGGAGATGAAACCCACCATGGACATCTGCTCGCGCTCGGCCATCCGTTTTGAAAGAGGTGTATTCTCAAAATTCTCACCAATTCCCTGATAGAGCGCGTCGCTCACGAGACTCAGTTGAACAACGTCAAAGACCCACTCGAACAACGTGACAAGAGACAGACACAAAAACATACCGCCGGGAAGATCCCCAAGAACGTCCCCCAGCGAATCTGTGTGTTTGGTCTTGAGGCCGACGAGAAACGCCGACGCGAGGAACGCGAGCGCCGACGCGTAGACCTGGCTCTTGGCCGCCTCTTTGCGCCAAGAAAAATCCCCGCGGGCAACGAGAAGAATGAGTGCCATGACAAACATGCCCAACCCCATGTAGGCCGTCAGGGTCAGCGCCACACTAGCTGGCACGACCTCATCAATGTACAAACTAGCGTATGACCTCTTGTCGGTATTCCAATATTCGGCTAGTGAAATGGCGAGGGTGGAGGCGCCGCCGATGAGGCGAACGATATTTTTCGCGTCTTGGACTCTAAACCCTGGCATCACAGTGTGCGAAAGTGCTGGTCGAAGAAATCAAAAGAAACGGGGAGAGGCTTTCTCACGCAGCAACGAACCAACTTGGATATAGTCTAAAAAAAACGTTACACGGTTCTTTTTTTAAAACACCGGGTAGGTTTTAAATCCCGATGTCGGCGGCTCTAACCAGTCTCTAACCAACGGTTCTCCTCGCGGACCTGCACCTCCTCCTCGGGTGTAAAGTCGTTGACGATGTTGAACGTCTTGCGGATCTCCTCGGCCGTCTTGCCCTTAATCATGGACGCGACCTTGGCGCAGGTGAGGTCGAGCAGGGACTTGATGTTCATGTAGTTGGCCGCGAGGATGAGCTCGAAAAGCATCTCCTGCTCGATGGCGACAAAGGCCGCGTCCCATTTGGACACGACCTCGGCCATGTTGGCGGACTTGAGCGGCTTTTCGACCTCTTTCATCACATTTGTTGTGTGGTAGACGCAGAACTCTACGACCTTGGCGAGCACGGTGGACTTGACGTTGGGCAGCGGGATGACGCTGTCCTCGTCGTCCTCGTCGTCCTCGTCGTCCTCGTCGTCCTCCTCGAGCATTGTCTTGACCAGCTCCGACATGGCCGCGACCTTCATGTCGACCTCGAACACGTCGCCCTCAGAGGACACCAGGTTCACCTTGCCCTTGGACCCGGCGCTGTCGGTGCCGCCGTTTTTTGCTTCAGCCATGGTTGTTGTGAAAGAAAGAAAAAATGAACGGCAGAGGGTCTCTCACCGACAATAAACCAAGTTGGTTATAGTGAGAAAAAAGTAACACTACTTCTTTTGTTTTTTTCGTAAAAAGCTCGTACAGGATACCCAAAAAGTAATCAGAAGACCGCTTCGCTCAAGACGGGCGTCAACTTTTGAACGCGGCGGTGACAACAGTCTGAACTATAACTTCAGACTGTTGCAGAGACGTAGTAGAAAGACCCCAGCATGCTCTTGTCGGGCGCGGCGCGCCTACGTGCCGCGCGGTGGGTCAGGGGGTTTGTGGGTCCGCCCGAGGCCGTCGCGTGCGCGAAGCGACTCGACTTGGTCAAACTCGCGGCCGATGGTAAAAACGAGGACCTCGTGTTTGTGAGGCAGATCGAGGCTGACGTCCCCCGCTCTGGAGTAGACTCGCAGGCTGAACGCGACGAGTTGGAGACGGTGCTGCTCGCGTGGCTGGGTCTCAACCGCGCCATAGGCTACACGCAGGGGTTCAACGCCGTGGCAGCGCTGCTTTTACGCACGTTCCGTCTTGGCGGCGTGGCGGCGCCGGCGCGTATGGCGCTGGCCGCCCTGGGCAGCATGCTGCGCATCAACATTGGCATGGTCCCCCTCGGGGTGGAGGACCGACTTCCGCTGGAGCAGGGGCAAGCCGTCGCCAGGGAAATTGTGCTGGAGGTTGTGTCGGCCTCGCAAAGCCTTCGCGTTGTCGAAGCCGGACTGGACGTGCTCACCGTGCTCGTGTTTAGAGTATTCCCCGTGCTTTTCGTGGGGTTTTGGTCCGACGACTCGTTGCCTCTCGTCCTGGACTACATCTTGGAGGGTTTCACCAGCGCGCACCTGGTATCCTGCGTCATTGCGGCAAGGCGGTGCCGACATGTGGTATCGGCTAGCATTTTGCTGCATCGCAAACTGTTCGTGCTGAACGCGGAGGACGTGCGGCAGAGCTTCGTAATCTTTGAGTCCTGCTGTGGGATCGCCCCCGCGCGACACGTCGCCGAAATCGTCGAGATGGCTCGGCACCTAGAGAGAGTCGAAGCCCTCGGAGGCGCCGCTGTATGATCCATTTATCATAAGAAAAGAAACCACATTTATATTATATCACTACACTCTGATAAGGTACACCAGCAATTCGCTGACGAAACACGAAGACGAGTTGTCTTTCAGAAACATGGCAAGGTTCTATTTATAATTCTTTTCGTATGATTTTTTTTCACGCCGCGTAGCACCAGAGCGAGGCCGTGCCCAGTTGACCTCTGGCGGTGCAGGGTTGAACACCCACCGCACCGCCGGCTGCGCACGTAAGCACTTGGTCGCGCCCGCTCAAATACACGAAGCACACCCCCCTGCCGGTCTCCACGAACTGCCTGGCCGCCGCCGCCTCGCGGTCGTCGCTCCGCCACCACTGTTTAATAATGTCGTACGTCGTGTCCGGCGGAACCGCCTTGGCGTGCCGGTAGCTCGGGGCGCCCAGCATGGTCGCATCTGCAAACGCGCACGGCCGTGTACTTATAACCAACGTTAGGCAGTGTGCCTCGCCACAACTGCGTTTAGCAGTTTCTCCTCTTCTTGAAGCTTCTTCTTCTTTTGTTGAAGCTTGCGCAGCCGGGTCGTCGCGACTTCAAGCTCGCTCTTACGTCTGTTTTTGGCGCGCGTGTTGACCTGTGCCTTCGGCGGGTCCTTGCGCTTTCTTCCAGCGCTCTTTCTCTCGATGCGTTCCTGCTTGGCCTTCTGTCTCAAGATTTCAATACGTTCCGCCAACTGTGCGTCACCCGGTTTCTTTTTGGGGGGGTTTAGGCGGTCCCCGGCATCGAATTCCGCCTTTCCTTTAAGCAGACGCAGCTGCCTGCCCCGCGCTCGCGCAAGCTCCACGACGGTGGGACTCTTACGGTATTCCTTCTCCAACCACTGCGTACAGAACTTGCAGAAATTTCTAAACCCCCCCCCTTTCGTGTTCTTGGCACACCGGTTAAAGTATTCGTGTGTGTTTGGTTTTGGTTTCTTGCAGCAAGTACAGGTCCTGGACGTTGCCGCAACATCGGCGAGCACGTCAAGGCACGCGTTGGAAGAGGCGCCGTCGTCAACGTTTGACGTGTTGTTTGCCATGGCGGGGGCTGAGTGTTCGTAAAAAACCTGTGCTGCGTAGGAGAAGAGCACGCGCGGCGTGAGTACAAAAAATAAAATTAAACATTGACGGCGACTCTCAACACGACGCATGCCAAAAAAAGTACATTTCGCGCGCGGCCTGGGTGCCCGCTCGCGCGCGCGGGGGTCCCCCTCCCCATTCCGCCCGACACCGGTGCGGTCTGTGAGCTACGTGCACGCGGAGAGCACAGAGGGGGGGCGCTGGGGGCGCGCACTAACGAACGGAGGGGGTAACGGCGCGAGAGGAGTGAGACAGAGGGGGGGGGGGAACATACCTTCTTTGTTTATTTAGGGGGAAGTAAAAAATATCCTGGCATGCCCTGTTTCCACTCAGACAGATCCTGGGCAAAACCCGAAACCTCATATTTTAGTACATAAATGTATAAACACACATATCCTGGGCAAAACCCGAAAACACTTCTTTTAGTACATAAGCTTATAAAACGGTTTAAATTAACAGTCCGCCTGCCGGCTGGCCAGCGCCTGCATCAACAGTGAAGGGTCCACGTGCAAAAGTATTTATAAGGTTTGAATGAATTCTAGCCGTACATCATCCGGCTCTCGCCGTAGCTGATGGCCTTTCCGGTCGTCGGGTGCGTCATGAGCGCTGCTACGGCTCTGTCGAGATCGCCCTTGTCGATAGCGGCCACTATTTTCTGGACAGCTTGCTTCTTGGCTTGCTTCTTGGCATGCTTCTTGGCTTGTTCCTTCGCGAGCACCTCGTTCTCGGCCGGGTTGCCCGCAGCAGCGGTTTTGGTCGGTTTCTTTGCCACGTCGACGATATGCCCGTGCATCAACCAGCCGTGGTCGTAGACGCCCGAGGAGAGCACCCGGCGCTCCTGAACCATGGTACCGTTCGCCGCCACAGAGCGCACGAGACAGCTGTACTCGAAGTTGTCTGCGTCGGGGTCGAGACTGCCCGCGTAATGTTTTACTAGCGCCGCGTGCATGCTTCCTACGCCGTTGAACGCCACGTCGACGATCAGGTTCACCGGACTCTGGTGGTCTTCCACGCAAAATGTGAGCATGACGTCGCAGTTGGTCCGGCGCTGCTGGCATTTCAGCACGGAGCCAGACCACCTCCGCGAGGTCTTCCAGCACTCAAAGTAGGGCAGCGCGCCGACGCACGACGGAGTGGACGTTTCGGCGCGCTGGAAAATGAACTCGTCCTCCTCCTCCGTGAACTGACTGCATCTGTGTTGAAGCGTGTTGTAGGGGTGTGAAAGAGAGGACATTATTTATGCGGCGACGACCCGTGTAGTGAAACAGAAGGAATGACCTGCAGAATATGTTTGGACCCCGTGCTGACCCCAAGTCGGTTCGCTCACTGCGACTGCAAGGGCAGTCTTTCCGTGCACACCTCCTGCCTCGAGCGCTGGATCGACGCGAGCAAACAGATGCGGTGCGAAATATGCAACCAAAAGTATCTGCACGTGCGCAAGCGCGCGCTCTGGGACGAGGACAGCGACGACGAGGTGCCCGTAGCGTGTGTTGTGCTGATGAAGCAATATATGGCGGGTATATTCTTAACCTTGTGCCTGGTTGTGGCACTTGAGCATTTTTGCCCCAAAACTGTGTCTTAGGCAGCAGCGTGAAGGGGGGAAAATGCCAAAAGTGCACCGACGTCGGCGACTATTAAAGCAAACCCCGTCGTGCCTGTGCAACCGCTCCCTTGGGAAGAGTTTGAAGCACGCCCACAACTTCCACGTGGTCTCCTGCAGCAACAGCTCCTGCAAGCGGACCGTGCTGTACCTCCACCAAAGCTGCGCGCGATTTTACATCGACACGGTAGGACCCCACTGCTCGCTGTGCAAGCGTAAACTCGTCTCCAACCGCAACTTCGGAAAGAAAAGTCTGAGTCAAGTGCTCCAGGAGGTGTCGCGGGGGGTGCGCTGGAGGAAGTTGACGAATGCGCGGGCATCATGAGTAAATTCAAAGACCTCGTGCTAGACTTCAACATATACACCGAATCGACTGTGCCATCGCGTCGCCCGCGCAGAGCCACCTCGTCCGCGGTGCTTACCCTCGCCCCTTTGCCCACCCCCGAGAAACCGCCGGTGTCGTTCGGCGCTCGTCCAGAACCCGCTTCTGGCTCACCTAAAAAAACACCAAAAAAGCAATCGTTCGGTGTCGAAACAAATACGACAAAAAAGACAAAGAAGACAAACAACCCAGAAAAGAGCGCAAAGGAAGGTGGTCGAAAGAAGTGCACCAAAAGGCGTTGCAGTGTAAGTCGCAGGCGGCTGTTGCTATTGGTGCTCGTTGCGTGCGTGATCGCCTGCCTGTGGCTGCTTTCTTTGTTGTTCGACCATGCAAATGTTGTCGGTGGAAAACACACGCTGTCGCGCTGCGTCCGACATAAATCTTCCGTGTCCTGCCAGAACAAAGCGTGCTCGGGGTTTAGAGGAACGTGCGCCAGCGGCCGCGTGGTCGTATTCGACTCCCACGACTGCGCAGATCGGATCCAAACCATGCACGTTGAGCAGCCCGACGGGCGGCTCCAACGCCTCCCGGCAGCCTATTTTAGAGTGGAAAACTCCAGCATGTTTGTTTTTCACGGAAAACGCGTCAGCTTTCAACCGGCCGCATGCGGGGGCAGAGTCGAAACCGCTGTTGTCCACCCCGGGGGGGGGGTGTCTCGGCTGTACGGCCACATTGTCTGGACCTACCGACTGGCTTCACCGGAACATAGGTTCAAAATATACGAGGGGCACAAGGACACTCGGATCCTCCTCGCCGAATTTGACGGCACCTTTGTGCGCACGCAGTGCAACGCAGACCACTGCGTGTATCAATTCCCAATCCACTGCGCCTCCGTCGATCCCAGCGCCCTCAGGGTGTACTGCGAACACGAAGGCAAAGACACCGTCGTCCCCCCCCTCGTCTTTTGCGGGGCGTAGGAACACGGCGCTATCCCTGCCGGCCTTAGCGGAGATGCTCAGCCTTGAGGACGCTTACCGTCTGTCCTGCGCGACCAAAACCCACTTTGTGGTGTGCTTCGAGGCGCTGATCGCGCGCTCGCGGTGCAAAATGCCCCGCGAGCTCGCAGTCGCTCGCCTGTTCGGCGGGAACTGGACGGCAGCGCGCGCCATCGCGTTGCTCCGGGACGCGCGCAGCACGCCCTACAAAACAAAACAAAACATGATCCGACACCTTTTCCGGCACGTGCTCACGCGCGACGACCTCTACGCGCTCGGGTATAGCACACACAACACGCTCGCCATGAGATTGGCTCTCAGAATGAAATGCACCTTGGAGTGAGTGAATGAAATGAAGGCGCGCTCCAAACTCCCGTTGTGTGTGCTGGGTGTCAAGCCCCCCCCCCCAGGCAGGGCTGGTGGGTGCAACTTAACACCCAAGACCAACCGGTGTCATCGTGTAGAGAGAAAAAAATTATCTTTAACTGGCTTTATATTGCAACATTGTTGTCTTTTCTGTACCACCCTCTGTACCCGGCCGCACTCATCGTCATCGTGAAATTCGAGGACTATTTAGGAAAGGGTCGCTGGGAGGAGAGGAGAGCATGCTGAATTTAGACGGCACCAAAACACAGGAGACGCTCGACGGGACGCCGCGCCGCGAACGGCTCAGGCAAAGGCTGATCGAGTGGCCGCAGGCGCTGCGCGAAGAACCGGTGACGTGGACCGCGTTTCTGGCAGGTGCGTCCGCCTCCTGCCTGGGATTCGTCGTTCTGATCGGCCTCGTAGTCTGGAGCATCAACATTGGGCGCGAACTGAAAACCACCCTGGATGGCGTCAACGAGATTGTGCCCGAAGTCAAAGAAGCGCTGGGGCTGCTGAAGCTGCTTTGTGCGCACCAAAACTTCACCCACAGGTACGGACCGTGTCCGTGGGAGGGCGCACTATAAGAGCAAGCGGTCGCGCCTCATCGATTAGCCATGAACGACATCTGTGGTGTGCCCACCACCGAGGCCGTGCTGCTGGAGTGGGCAACGGGCGCGGCCAAGCGCATGGAACAGTTGGAGACAAGGGTGCAGGTGCTCCACGACCTTGTGTGTGTGGTCGGAATAACTTTATTCGTGGCGTGGTGGTCCAGGTGCTGGTGCCCGCCGCCCAAACCGTACAAAGAATACAAACACTGAAATGAATCTTCCGTGGGTGTTGTACTCTTCTTATCGTCCTAATTAGTACCTTATTTTTTGTATCGTTTTTTCTTCTTGGGTTTCTTCCTCTTTTTCTTGCCGCTCTTGTCGCTCTTGCCGCTCTTGCCGCTCTGCAGCACTTGGTCGTCAAACCCGCCCTCGTGTTCAAACGGGTTGGTCGGAAGAGGCGCCGGGTCGAGATAACCCAGCGTCGTCGCCGCCTCGACGACCATCGGTACTTCGCCGTGGTGTTCAATCATGTTGTTCCAAAACTCACCCACGCGGCCCTTGTGCGTCAGCATCATGGTGTCCCTCAAATTCTCGAGTTGAACGCGACTTTGCTTGGCGTCCACCTTGCAAAATTCCTCCATGTGACTCCGAACGGCGTGCATGGCCGCGCAGAAACCGCGGACCGCGCGAACGGCACGGCGCAGGTCCGGCACCGTGTGCACCGGCAGCAGCGCCTCCTCGTTCGGATCGCGGAAAATCTCGATGCAGCAGTTTGTTTGATCATCCCACCAGTCGTCGTTTTTTTCGGCCAACACGCGCACCCGAAACAGAAGCTCCTGCCGTACGATGGGGCGCCACTCCTGTTTCAAACCGTCTCGGAATCTTTGAATGGTGCCGTAGACGTTTGATACGAATGTCATTCCCAGACAGGCATCCTGCACAAAGAGGTATGCGAACATGGTCCTAAAAAGGTAAGGCTTTGTCGGTACAAGGCTAAACATGTCCTCCACGGTAGTCATATCCTTAAGAGCCCACGGCACCTCGTAGATTGCTTCCGTGTCGTACGTGTAGTGCACCTCGCAATCGTGCTTCACCAAAGAGGTCTGCAGCATCTGAACCTTGACTTCCCCGCCCGCGGTCTTGTGCACTCGGTTCACAAAAAAACCCTCAAGTCGCAGTCGAGGATCCTGTAGTGGTTTCTGCTTGTTGTCGCAAATCCGACAAATAAACCCCGATTGGACATCTTGTCTCTCGTAAGATTCTACCCTCCACCAGGGAACTGCCAGCTTCTCGTCCTTTTCGGAGTCAAAACGCACAGCGTAGGTGCCGTCGGGGTGGTAAGCCGTCGCAAAGCCTATTTTGTCGCCCACGCGCACAAAACAAGGCTCGATGTTCGCGTGCGGGGGGGCGCGCGAGAGCAAAGTAGCTGCGTGCGGGTACAGAGGCGCCACGTGTTTTAACGGGAACATCCACTCCGCATACTGACCCGGCGCGTCGTTGTCTTGCAACCAGACCCTGTAACCGTCCTTGGGCACAGGGTTGACTCCGATGCGAAACAACAGCCGTCTGCCCCCAAGGTGGGCGAGCGGTCCGTCCTTGCGAAAGTTGGTAGTCGTCCACTCCAAGAAGACCAAACGTTGCTCGGTGAAGCCGTGTGGGTTGCCAGCGTCTAAAACAGAAGCCTCGAACCCGTGGGCGGCCGGCTGCCAACCGGCCTCGTCGGGGGGGCGCAGTGCCCGCACGCCGTGCGTCAGTTCGGCGTTCACCCAACTCAATGTTTTAAGACGCACGGGCACGACACCCGCGCCGTCGCCGTCGTCGCCTCGCTGTTTCTCGTTTTCTTCGTGGGTAGTGCGTTTCGTGCCCTCAAACGCCCGCCCCGGCACTTGGGCGCCGCTCTTTATCATAGTCTCGAGCGCAATGTTGGCTTAATATAGGGGACGGGGGGACAATCCGCCCGCGGGGGGAAATCCGCCCTTCTTGTCAAGTGTTAGGGCTATGTACTTTGTTTTTTCATCGCAGTACTATATAACTATTTCTAAGTAGTCCCCCTAAAAGCCAGTCCCCCTAAAAGGCAGTACCTTCCTTTGCCTTTCTTTTTCGATCATCCACACCCATGTACTGCCCCTACAACTGGGTAAACCAGGTGGAGAGGACGTCGGCTCCGCTGGTCCCCGCTGCGCCCGCCGCCGCGCCCGCCACCGACGCCGTGGGCGGCGCCGAAGAAGGGCGCGGCGGGCGCGCCCTCGTGCCCACGCTGGAGGAGCAACAGGAACAAGACGAAGTCGACGCAGAGGCAAAGGCCGAACGCGCATTTCTCCTGCGTCACGGAGAGGAGCTAAACGCGCGCGAATTTGACCGTGAACAAGACACTTACACTCGCGAGACCGTTCAGATTGCCGTGGACGCTGCAGCCCGGCTTCACAACAGAGGTTCGGTCGTGGGTGGCGACGTGGCTGCCAAGACTGCTGGAAACAAGGAGGAGGTGTGCCCGGTGTGTCTAAGGACGACCTACGGGATAAGCTACAGCGACAAGGACTACCACACCTTCACAAGGTATGATGACGGCACGATTGTCTGCGAGGGAGCAGCAGCGCAGAGGCAGTGGTTTCACCAGAGGTGCGGGATATGTAAGGAGGTGAGCGGAAATTTTAGCCAGGTGATGTGCGGGTGCGCGGTTTTTGGTTCTTTTTAAGCAAAGAAGAAGAAGTAGAAACCCAAGAACAAATACATAGAGAGTACAAAAAATCCAGAAGACGGGTCGGGGGGAATCCCCCCCCCCACGCCCCGTTTGTCTTTTATCCCCTTCTTGTTTTAAAGTCTCATGTTTTCTAAGTTGTCAGCGTTGTTCCCGAACGACTACCCGCTGGACCCGGGCGCGTGGGCGAGGTTCGAGCGCGTGGTGGCGGGGAGCAAGCGCGCTCGCGCGCAGGACGCCACAGGCTCGCGCAAGAAGCCCAAGCAGTCCAAGAAGTCCCCGAAATATGTGGTTGTGCTGCTGTGCGCCGGAGGTATGGTTGGCACGGACGACCTAACCCCGCTAGGCGGGCGGCTCGTGCTGGCCGTAGATCTGAGGACAGAGTACTTGGACGCGTTCGGGGAGACCAGAGCGGTACTGTGGCAAAAAACCCGCAGGCAGCACATCTTGGGCGCGTTTGCCACCCATGACGACACCGCGGGTCCCTTCAAAATTGCAGCGTCGGTCCAGCGAGGGTTCTACGTCCCTGATCTGTTGTACGACGTGCACGGCGTCGGCACCTTTTTAGGAGCGGCCCATGCTGCGAGTAACGATTTGAATTTGATTTTAGGAGCAGTACGCTCAAAGTACCCGGGGTCGAAGGTCGTGCTCATGGCGAGCCCGCCGTGCCGCATGTTTTCCAACGCGAATCAGCGGAGTTGCGACGCCGACAAGCGCGAGTTTCTTAACGTGACGCTGCGTCTACTGCGCAAAATGCGGTGGAGTCATCACCTCGGTTTCTGCGACGCCGCCGTCATCGAGTGTTCGGCCCCGGGAAAACGCGCTCGTGGCGGGACGTTTCTGCCTGGTCGAGAATGCCAGCTTATGGTAGACGCACTCAATTGCGTCGGCAAAAAGATGTACGTGGCCGATAAGATAAACGCCGCTGACTACGGCGCGTATTCGAACCGATGGCGTCTGTTCATCGCACCCGCCGGCGCTCACCGCATGCTGCCCGACAGCATTCCAGGAACAAAGAAGAGAAAGGGCAAGAGGAGCGGACACCAGCCGCCGAGAAAACATCGCGGCTGGGGAATCCCGCTTCAGGTGGGTCCCGCCTCGCATCTGAGACTCGTGCGAGGCTCGTGGCTCAACAAGAGATTTGCGGGCGAGCCCCCCACAAAACCCGGTCCGACGCCGACAACGCACAGACTTTATGTGTACCCGGGCAACGAGCGGCGCGTCACGCTGGTGCCCGTGCAGCGACGGGGCGTCCTCATGGGGCTGCGCGCCGACGATACTCGCGTCCCCAAGCTCCGAGCCATGCCCTCGGGTCAGAGAAACACGCTGACCGGCATCACCTTCTGCGTGCAGTACTATCTGGGAACGCTGGCCGCGACCGCGGGGCACCTTGGGTGCTTTCCCAACCAGCGCGAGGCGAGCAGGGCGTTCTGGAGGTACGAGAACCGCCGCCACGCGACGCACCCCGCGCCGCAGGGAGCGCTCGCCGCGAGGCGGTACAAGCTAGAGGCCGAGAGGCTGGAGGGGTGGTTGGACGACAAGACCTACTACCAAAGGTACGCGAGGTTGTACAAATAAACCCAGTTATTTCTCCAGTACTTTAATCGGTGTTTCGTTTTTTCTCTTTCGCACCTTGACAAACCTGCGCGGCCGGGCAGTCTGCTCAACGGGTCCGCTCGCGGACGAGCTCGAGCGCTTGAGCTGCGCGCTGCGGTACTCTCTCGCCTTCCCCGCTGCGAACTGTTCGATTTTGGACCACTCCGCGTTGTCCAGTTGCCGCGGCGCGAAGAGCGCGGAGCGAATGGCGTCCGCGGCCATTTGCTTTTCGGCGGACGGTTGAGGTTGGGGCGTTCCCGCTGACGCCATGCTGTTGTTCCGCAAAAATACGAGGACCTCTGCATATATAGTAGACTGTTTGCATATTGCGCTAGAGGCTCCACCCATGCCACGGGGCAGGAAAACAAAAATGACATTTGCCTATCTGGCAGTGTGCCCCTTGCCAAGGGCATGCACCACGGACGGTCTTAACATTGTCGGGTTTCCGGCCGCGTTAAAAGTAGAGTCAGTGTCCGCCACGCACGGTAATCTGTCGGCCAAGCTCTCGGCCAAGAACCAACCGCAACAGGGAATTGCAAAGACGTGCAAGTGGCGAGCTCTGTTCGGATTTTACACCACGCGCAACGCGTTTCGGCAGCAAGTGCGACCGGTGTGGAACCGCAGCTTAAAACACGGGTGGCAGGAGGCACTGCGAGAGGGGGTGAAGCTGGGGGTCAAACACTCGCAGGGGGCCGTGTACGTGTCTGAGAACGCGACCAGCGAACCGCCCTGCCCAATTTTGCAAGGAATGCAGAGGTTTACCACACATACAGCTTCAGAAGCGACAGACGACAATACGCGTTGTGTTTTTTGGCAAATGGCCGTCTCAAAAATACCCCTCTCTGAAGTACAGACTCTGTTTGACGGTTTGTGCAAAACTGATGTCATTTTATAGTATTTCATAGTATTTCATAGTATTTCATAGTATTTTAGACAACACTGTGACGAATTTCTAGAGTTAATCGTTACATTTAGGCTCAGCGTACACCGAGCAGTACTTTTCCGTGCACGAGGGCAGACCACCGTCCGAGCTGACGGTGCACTCGTTGCACCCGTCGAACCACCTCTGGCAGCCGCCCATATCGTCCAGCAGGCACGCCGCGCGGATCGCACCCTTCTTTTCCATCTCAACCCAGTCCACCTCGTCTTTTTTCCAGGAGACAACCCTCTTTTTGTCGCAGTCACCCACGGAATCTCCATCTGTCCAGGAGTCATCAAGACAGTATTCATATATGCCGTCAGAATCGTGTCTCTCGCACTCAATCAGCTCGCACCGCTGGTCGCACTCGTCGCCCGCCACCTTGTACCCGGGCTTGCAGCTCACCTTGCTGCACGGCGTTTGGCCGTCGCAGCACGCGAGCCGCTGGTACTCCTGCGACCACTCCAGGCAGTCGTCGGCCGGGTTGTCCAGGCAGCAAGCTGCGCCCACCTCGTTGCCCTCGGCGCGGTGAGCGTTGCCGCCCTCAACAACCCATTGCGCCTCGTCGTAGACCGTCTTGAGCCGCGCGCACTCCTCCCACGCATCCGCCTGGCCGTCCGAGCACGCGCCGTCCCCGTGGGAGCAGACGTAGGTGGGCTGTTGCGCGCAGGTGCCGCCGTACGCCTCATCCACAGTCTTCACGGCGGAAATCGTCCCGCACCGCGCGTCGCAGTCGGCCGCTGAGGGGACATGGGACCACACGCAGTCCACCGAAGGTTCGCACGTAAGGTCGAGTTGCAGCTGCTGGCCGTCAGGGCAGCCGTTTACAACTGCAGGGGTCGTGCATGAGCAGCGATATGAGCCGCACCCATAATTACTGACCCGGCTGTTCCAAACCCATCTCCCGGTGCCCCAGTGAGTATATTGCCAACACCCGTAAGGCCTATTGCCCGCTGTCTGAAACCTCAACTCTTGCGGGGTGAACGTTTTCCCAGCTCTGGTTTCACATTCAGACAAGGTTGACCTGCGCGCGCCAGATGGGCAAGATCTCGAGTTTACTTGTGAAAAAACCGCGGCAGTACCAGCAACCGTATTGTCCGTTTGGGCTTGTTGGGTGGCTTGTTGGCAATTGGCCGTGCTCGCAAGCCCAAGAGCCCCGATGGTCGCGAGCACAAGGCGGAGCATAGCCTTGACAGTGGTCTTGAAAGAGTTTGTCTTTTATTGCTGAGTCTGTGCTGTGGGTGGGGAGAGAGATTTCAAAAGGCTTGGGATCTTCACCTATATATTCCAAAAAATACGTTGGTGGTCGGATGTGCGCTGAAGTATGACGCTTTGCTTAAATAGTCTTCGGAAAAAATTACACGCTCTTCGATCTCTTGGATCTCTTGGATCTCTTGGATCTCTTGGATACTTGGTTGTCTTTCAAAGATCGCATCTGTTTTTTGAGGTTCTTCCACAGAGCCTTGTGGTTGCGCACCCTTTCGGCGATGGCTTTGGGGCACCGCCTGTACTGCAGGACGGCAGCCCGCAGGGTGGCCATGTCGTACCCCGCCTCGCGCAGCGCGGCCGCCGTTTTCGGACCGACGCCCCGCAGCGCCACGAGGGGTGCGTTTTTGGAGTTGGACGTCTCCCAGAGAGCGTGCACGGGTATTTTTTCCTGTTGCGAAAGGTGCGACACCACCCTGACCATGGCGTTTACGTCGGCCAGAGCGTGGTGCGCCATTTCAAACCCCTCCCCAAAAAGGTGTTTGTACAGCGGGCCGAGAGCGTAAGACTTCAACCCCGGGACGCAGCGGCGGGCTACGGGAATGGTGTCCACCATTCTCTTTGCGTCCAGCTGCGGCAGTTTGAGCCGCATTGTGGTGTGCCTGAGCACGTTGTGGTCGAACGTGCGCCCCGAGTGCGCCGCGATGAGCGGACATTGCGTGCTGCCGTTGTACACGTATCTTGTGAAATGAGCAACCGCCGCTTTGGAGGAGACGAACAGCTCTCGGTCGGAAAAGAGCCTGTCCAGCCGCGCCATGCCGTCGCCGTCCGAGTCTTTGTCGAGCAGCCCCTTTTCTTGGAACAACCGCGTCCACGACTTTAACGTGCGGCGCACGTCTTGCCCGGTCGCCTCGAGGGTGGTTTTGAGATCCGTGTGCTTGAGCCGCGGGTCCACGAGGCGGTGGAAAACGAGGCGGTCCGGCAGAGATATCGCCCCGATTTCGACGATGAGATTGCGCCGTGAGGCTCCCTTTTTGCCCTTGAACAACCCCTCCCGCCACGGTCCGGAGTAGCTCGTTTCCAGATCGTAGAAGACGCATCTTTTCGGGGCAGCAGAGCCCGCGGCGCGCGCCATTCCTGCAAATTTCGACGCCATGCGGTTTCTCTCGCATGGCAAAAAGGATCGTGGTATATATGTTAGGTTGTTTTTGTATAGTACTGTGCGGTGATATGCCGACTTTTTTTTGCGGTAACTGCCTGCCGCCACAGCAGGAGCGTGTCGGAGGCTGGTACGACGACCCGACGTTCAAGTTTTCGAAGGCGGAACAGGAGAAGCTGCAGCTCGTGGGCAAAGAGATCCGGTTGGAGCACCACCCCGATTTGAAGGCGGGAAAAATCGTGCGGCAGACGCAGGACGCGTCGGGGCGCGTGTTCATCGTAGCCAAAATCCCGGACGGGCACAAGGGGGCGGAAAGCGAGTCGGCGGTGAGGGTTTTCGCAGAAAAAAGCATCGGCGTAGGTCCAGGTCACTATTACAACGCTCTCAGCCTGCAGCACGAGCACGAGGAGGACGGGAATGGCGGGAAAAAATCGGCCATCGAAGTCTCTTTGGTCAACGAACCCAAACGGAAAAATTGCGCCGTCAGGTCCGTCTTGCGCAGCCGACCCGCAAAGCACGCGGCTTCGTCGAGGGCTTCGTCGAGGCAAGAAGAAAAAAACAAGGACTATATAAACAACACCACGAGTAATAATACGACAGGACGCCGACTCGTTACTTCAAATCCCTCTTTTGCTGCCATGTCCGCCGATGCTTCTGCCGCAGCACAGGCTGAGAACACGCCGCAGGTGGTGTCCACCCCCGCCCCGGCTAACCCACCCGCCAGCGCAGTGGTGCAGCAGACGGCGCCCACCCCCGCGGACGGGGGCGATGCCATTAAGATGGATCAAGTTGTAAACACCCTTGTTGCCCAGGAAAACGAGCTGGACAAAATTAGGGAACAGCTGCGTCTAGCAAACGATCGCGCCACAAAATCCGAGGGAATTTTGCAGAAACAACAAGCGGAAGAGGAGGCAAAGGTTGCCAAGGAGAAGGAGGCGGACGCCCAGAAGGGTGTCAAGCTTCTCGAGACCCTCACCGAGCTCTGGGACGATTCCATGACCGAGGACTCGCTCTGGAAGCAGGACAAGGAGGCGCAGACGGCGAAACTAAAGCAGCTGGTGGCCGTGAACCCGTCTCTCGCAAAGGACGTGCTCCGGATTGTCCACAGCGCGTCGGCGCGCGCCCACTCCGTGATTAAAGGGAAAGTCGCGGAGCAGCATCGGCTCACCAGCACGATGGAGCACGTGATGAAAAAGCGCAAGACCGTGCACGCGGCGTCGGCGCGCGGCGCCGACCCGGCCGAGCCCAAGGGGCAGCCCGCGCAGCCTCCGCAGGACCGGAACGCGTGGGTGAAGTCCATCATGGGAAATTATGGCCAGACGGGAGGCGCAACTTCCCTGATGAACAAACTCTACGAGAACAGGATGGAGAACCGACCGATGTTCTAAAAATAGAAAAAAACAAAAGAAAAATCAACTGTTTTTATTCATTTCTTCCTTACGCGTTTCCCGCGCAGATAACATACCACGGATACCCTCGTGTCCGAAAGTATGGGTGCGTTGCAGTGCCACAGCATGTTTGTTCTGCAAAACAATACGTCTGAAGGTAGTACATCAAACGCCAATTTCATTTGCTGCGCGAAAGTTTCATGTACGCGCGCAGCCCAGTAATACAGTCAGAATCGCAACTCGAACGTCTCCTCCGGCGCCAATCTGAAAAAGGAATCTATAATCATCGATGCAGGCGTTCTGCGCATCAATTTATGCCCCTTTATTAATTTTTTTAGGCTGTCCCTCTCTTTTTTGGGCAGCGCGTTTACCAACCCCGCGTATTCCTCCTCTGTCAAAATAATGGTAACCAGGTGGCGCAAGATTTTAAGTTTTCTTTTCTCCTTTTTTGTAAGAGTGCCGCCCTTTTTTTGTCTCAATAATCTCTTTGCTTTTGCTACGGCTCTTCTTACTTCGAGTTTGAATAGTAGATTGTCGCCCAAGAGGCTTTCTGCCATTTTGATGGCTTCTGCCAAGGTTTTCCTCTTTCGTGCATCTCTTTTTGCTTCTTCCTCCGCCTCTTCGTCTTTCACTTCATGTTCCGCCTCGTATACTTTTTTCATTGCTTGTCTCTGGTCATAATAGTCCAATCTTTCTTTGTCTTGCCTGCGTTTTATTTCCGCCTCTGCGCCTTCGGATGGTCTCCCGTAAGATTCCGCCCAAGGAGAAGGGTTGAATCGTGGGTTTCGTGCGGTTGTCGGCGGTGCAGGTTCCGGCAACTTTGGCAGGGCGTCTATCATCTCCGCCCAGGAAGTCATGTTTTTTTGGGTATCTCCTGCTACGCGTGTAGCCCAGTAATATAGTGCGCGGCAAAAAAGCTCACCAATAGGATTAGGATTAGACTGAGGCCGAGGGGGTGCAGGGTGATGACATCGGGATGTGGGCGCGCCGCGTCCCAGACTCGGTGGAACCCCCAGAACCAGGGCGCGCACAGCGCAACCGCCTCCAGCGCCAGCGTTGTCGCGTGAGATCCGCCGTGCGCCATTTCGCGCGCAAACCGCAGCGGCAGCGCGAACACCAACGACGCGGCCGCCGCCGCCAGGCACGCCACCCCGACGGCGCGGGTGGGGCTCCCCACCCTCTCGCCGGCCGAGAGTCTCGCCTCGGCGCAGAACACGGCCGCCAGCGCAGAGGAGGACACGTCCACCGGGCGCACGCCGTCAGAGCGCACCACCGCCACCAGCGCCACCACGGCGAACAGCGCGTGGGCAGCCGCGGCCGCCCGGTGCGCCGCGGCGTCCGCGCGGTGCGCCGTCGAACCAAAGGACACCAGCGACACCGCCGTGGTGGCCAGCGGCAGCAGCAGGGAGGGTTCGAACGCCACCGAAAGGCCGAGGCACACGGCCATGAACAGCATCACCACGTTGGAGCCGACGGAGGACTCCAAGCCGAGCATGGCGCACAGGGTGAACGGAGTCGCGCACGGCGCGTACACGGGGTACTGCAGCGCGGAGCCCAGCACGAACAGCGCTCGAACCCCCGTGGAGGGAGGCAGCGCCGCGAGCCGAAACCCGCCGACGCCTCGGAGCCACCGCTCCGAGGATCTCGTCTCGTAGAGGGCGTACCAGACGCTCGAGGTCAAGTGGAACGACAGGGCGGCGCTTGCCGTCGGCTCAAAACGGGGCACCACGCTCTGCACGGCGTACGCCGCCGCCAGCAGCGACATTCTCTTGCACTGGTCTACCATTTTTATGCTTTATAAAAAGAATTCTATTTTTACACTCAGTCTAACATTTTAGCATTGCGATTTTCCGACGTTACTACCCAAAACCCTAACCCTACACGGAAAAAATACTCAAGAGAAGCAGCGCGGTCGCCAGTTTGATCGTCTCATAACCGTGTTGGCTCCTACCCGCACCGCTGTCCACGGGGGTGATGTTGTCCACGGGCTCGGCGCTTGTTAGCGTCTTGCACATGTCCAAGTCCTCGTGAGTAGCCTCCGAGTTGTACTCGACAAACGACGCGTCTAGACACCCTACCACTGTCTTGAAACACTTTAACTCTAACCCTAACACGGAATTACGCCGCCACGTCACTATCTCTCCCTGGTGGGGGTCAATAGCAAAGTATCCGGCGTCGCACGCGCACGTTATGTCGGCAAAGTTGACCGTCAAGCGGCATGTTTGTTGCGCGTTGGAGCCGCAATAATCGTGCTTGGCAGCCCAGTCAGAGCATAGTTCGCACGGCTCTTCTAGGTAACCGTCCCCGCGTGGACAGTGGCAAGTAAAACCAGAGTCGGTATTAGTGCAAGACTGGCTCTCAGGGCACGGGCTTGAGGCGCAGGTGGTGGGCGCCGCCGTGGTGGGCGCCGCCGTGGTGGTGGTCGGCGCGGGCGCCGACGTGGTGGTCGGCGCGGGCGTGGTGGTGGTGGTCGGTGCGGGCGTGGTGGTGGTGGTCGGCGCGACCGTAGTTGCAGAATCGCCGCTTGCATAGTTGCTCGGCGGCGTATAAATAAATTTTGCTAAGGCTTTAGGAGGATTTCCGGCCGCATGACAATAGTAAAGTTCATCCTGCTGGACGCTCGAACAGCCTGCACAGTAGACCTCCCATCCTTCGTTAAAAAAATTCATCAAACAAATGCCGCCGATACACCCAGCTTCCGTCCCGTCCCAGCCAATTTTGTCAGTGTCAAACGCTCGATTATCGATTACGTCGGTCAAATCGGGTACTTGACCCGTGTTGCAGGTAGCTACACCCGCGGCTGCGGCGTGGACCATCGCGAGAGAAATGAGAGCGGATTTCATGGTACGATTCATTATAATAAAGAGAGTGTACCTTTATAGGGTATATGTTTTTAGTTACACGGCGGGCAGCGCCACGGCGACGCGACTGGGGCTGACCAGTTCGGGAGTGTCCCCCGGGTCGGACGGAGTTTTTGGCTGGCCGGAGGCGATGCCCATCGTGCCCGCGGGTAACCGCAAGGGCGCTTCCGGCAGCAGATCCTCCACGGCCACGTTGATGGCGGCCGCCGGTCCGAGCTGGGGTTCGTCCATTTCCTCGAGCTCCTGCATCAGGTCGCTGTCGTCCATGTCCAGCATGGGGTAGAGCTCCTGGTCCTCGAGCACCGCCGTCAGGTCGGTGAGCATGGACATCTGCTCGTCCAGCTTATCAGAGGCATCTTCCACAGAATCTAAGCCTCCCACTCTGCGCTGAAACGTCGCAAATGCCTGCGCCGTACTTCGCACTGCCTCTATCTGCATCTGGCTGATTTGGAGTTGGTCCAGCGCCAGCATTTTGGAGTTAATCATGTGCAGCCTCTTGTCCGTCTGTGTGACGTAGTGGGCGAGCATTTTCCGCCGCCTGAGCAGGTCCATTAACCGGTTCTTCCGCTTGTCGCGCTTATGAGCCGTATCTTGCGCCATCCCCCTGGCGTTGGAGATGGCTTCCGAGATCTCGTCCAGTTGATCCTCGTACTTTTGTCTCATTTGGACGAGCTGCTCCTGCGTGTCGCGCAGGATGACGCCGCACTTGCGGTTCCCCTTTATAGCCTGCCTCTTGGCCAGAAAAAGCTGGCAGTTGGAGAAGAGCGCGCCCATCACGGCAGCCTCTTGGTTCCGTGAAAATATCATTCTTGGCTATATAG
>Ga0206126_10001719_pt1 | contig 25626 bp, 20 predicted proteins | sample Helgoland_Spring_5_FD_148621 | JGI IMG/M metagenome (GOLD analysis project Ga0206126, IMG submission 148621) | Pelagic subsurface seawater microbial communities from Kabeltonne, Helgoland, North Sea - Helgoland_Spring_Bloom_20160412_1 | ecosystem: Environmental > Aquatic > Marine > Epipelagic ...
CTTAGGTTTAGCCTTGCCGTTTTTGCTTATCGCCTTTATACCGTTCTTAGCTAACGCCTTGCCTAAGCCGGGAAATTGGATGGTGCGGTTAAAAGAGTTTTTGGCCTTTCCTATTTACCTCACCGTTATTTGGTTGCTCTGGGTGTTCTCGCGTCAGACGGGCGGTGATGCAGTTGCCTTAATGTTAGTGGGGCTGGTATTAGTGGCACTAGCACTTTGGATTTGGCGACAAACTCAATTCCGTGATGATGCTTTTATGAGTCGTGCTGTTGCTGCGTTTATTTTAGTGGCTGCAATTATACTGGCACTGTATGCGGCGAGTGTAGAGCGTAATGATATCGTCTTAACTGATATTGCAACGGTAGAAAGTGACGCACAGGAATACACGCCAGAGCGCTTACAACAAGCGTTAGATAATGGCGAAGCGGTGTTTGTTAATATGACGGCCGACTGGTGTATTACTTGTAAGGTCAATGAGCGAATTGCATTAGGAACGAATAAAGTGAAGAACGCTTTTGCAGCGCAGTCCATTACCTATTTAAAAGGCGATTGGACTAATAGCGATCCGGTAATTACCGAGTATCTAGCTACTTTTTCTCGTAACGGCGTGCCGTTATATGTTTATTATGCACCTGGCAAAACGGCAGTAGTGCTGCCGCAAATACTTACGCCAAGTATTGTTATTGATGCCATACGTTAGTGTTGTTTACGTTTAATGTAACCCAATCCCGTTAAGGCAGATAAAAACAAATAAGCCGCTGCAGGAATAGGGACTTCAGAATATACGACTTCATAACCGATGTCGGCAAAAGACGCTATCGTCATGTTACTAATGAATGTGGGTGAGTTTAGCCACCCCGTCATTAATTCGTAACGCAAATCATTATTGTTTGTATCAGTAATGCCCGTTAAAGCGCCGCCATTGTTAACTTCATTCCAGTGACCGCCTGCAGTGCCCGGGCCGCCGCCCAATTCGACAGGAATATACGTAGCACTGGTTTGGCCAAATTCAGTTTGCCATAGGCTTAGCGCATTGGCACCCGTGTATTGGCCGCTGCCAGAGGTATATACGCCGTTGGCTTCCCATAGTGTGCCAAGACCTAGCACGTGAGCCATTTCATGCAGAATCACGCTTTCGAGTGAGCCGTTGCTTTCTAAATTGTTGAGGTCAGCAGTATCGAATCGCATGTCGCCTTCGGATGCCAGTACATAGCCACCTATAGTCCATCCAAAGGTTGGTCCAGCAGAGCCAAGTGTACCGCCGACACCATCGATCGCTGTCCCTTCAGCGTTAATAACGATATTGCTTAGGAGACTGGCATTGACGCTAGGTTGATAGCCCGTAAGCGTAGTTTCCCAGAATTGTTCAGCCTGAGTGAAAAGCGTTTTTTGAGAATTAGACAGTGTGCCGCTGAAATTAAGATCAATATAAATAGCTGAGGCTTGCTGCGATAAGCAAGATAATGTAACAAACGCGCAGGTACGCAAGTGCTTAAAGATGGAATACATCTTTTTCTCCAGGGTGTGATTTACTTTCTAGCAATAAATAAAGCCATTCGGGGGAGAACGGTTTTACGTTTTATAATTATTAGATTAATCGTATCAGTCGAACAATCAATAAACAAGTATTAACGTGTAAGCTAATTGGCCGCATAATTGGCATAACGTTTTTTATAAGCTTATGATTTATATGAATAATTTCATTGTAATCAGTGCGGCATACTTGTTGTTAAATATATGAAAATCATAGTTTTGAAACAGTATGTGATAATGCTGAAAGCAAATATTTCTCTTCAGGTGATAGTTCTTTCGTTTTTATCGCCTGCATTGCAGTAACCATCGTTTTGAGTTTTTTAGCTACAGGTTTAGCTTTGATGCCTATAGCGTCGAGTGCATTGGCCGCATGAATTCTCACCATGGCTGTGGGGTGAGTGAGTTGTTTCATCAGGATTGCTAGGGCTTGCTGCTCATTACCTATATGGATAAGCGCTTCTGCGGCGGCAATTTGAACATCTGCCGAGTCATCGCGAAGTCGTTGTGAGAGTTCAAGCTTTGCCGGCATAGCCTGTTCTTTTAAAATAGTGCATCCCATCGCTGCCCAGTATCTAACAATGGGTTCTTGGTGCGATAGTCGCTGGGTGAGTAACGGTAGATTTTTTGGTTTCGCTAAACTGGCAATTTCTGCTGTTTCAATAATTAAATCGATAGGAAAGTTATCTTCTCTAACGAGTTCATAGCCGGTTTTGTTTTTAGTCCGTTTAGCGAGCTCTCCTTCGGGTATAAAACCTATATCTTTGTACTGTCGATTTTTTGCTTGCAATGCCGTGCGCATTTCAGATAACACAGCGCTGTAAGTGCCGTCATTCGCTAAATTGTTCACTTCCCAGGGGTCAACGCTCGTATCATATAATTCTTCGCTAGGACGCGCTTGCCAGAAGCGTTGCTGAGTTTCATTGCATTGATTCTGTTGGCAGGCTTGCTGCCATGAGCGTACGGATGCAGCTTTCCATAAATAACTTAAATGCTGTCCATTAGGACGATGCGGCATATAGTTACGAATATATTTGAATTTCTCATTACGCAATGCGCGCACTAAATCTATGCGTGCATCCATACGGCCACGATACAAATAGTTATATTGTTTACGGTTATTGTCAGCGCTGCTAAAAATGTTTTCGCCATGCATATGAGCAGGTTTTTTGATGCCGGCCAAATAAAGTAATGTAGGCGCTAAATCAACAATATCAATAAGCTGATCTGTTCGACTGCTCATTTCATGATTCAATAAGTGTTGATATTTTTTTGGTGCATGGACCATAAAGGGGATTTTGGTGCCCGTATCATACAAGAATCGTTTACTTCTCGCGAGCGCACCACCATGATCGGAATAATAAAATACTATGGTATTTTCAAGTTCTCCAGCCGCTTCTAATTCAGTCAGCTTATTACCGACGATGCTATCCATTTGTGTTATACGATCATAATATAATGCCCAATCACTGCGTATTTCTAAAGTATCAGGGTGGTAGGGCGGTAGGGTGACATCTTCAGGGCGGTGCAGGCGTTTTTTGAGCTTTCTATGCAAGCGGCTTTCATGAGATTCAGATATATTGTAGACATGAAAAAAAGGCTGACCCTCTTGGCGGTCTGCGTAACTGCCTTTATTCCAGAGCAGGCTATCAATCGCTTGCCACTCTTTATGCTTAAGCAGTTTACCATCGGGTATGTCTGCAGTAGCGAAGTTGTAATCGGTTTTACTATTATTGGTAACGTGGTAATTCGCCGCTCGTAAATAGTGAGTATAGGTTTTAACGAATGCTGGAATTTTATTCCGGCTACGCATATTACCGGTGCCCATAGCATTCGCATGCATCCCCGTAATAATTGAAAAACGAGTGGGAGCGCAAACAGGAGAGTTAGCAAAGGCATTATCGTAAACGATGGATTGCTTAGCGAGCTTATCGATATTAGGCGTTGTAGCGAAGCTATCACCATAGGCTCCGATTAAAGGACTATTATCTTCACTCACAATCCATAGGATATTAGGCTTCTCAATCTTTGCATCGAGGGCAAAGGCCGTTGAGATAAATATCAATGATATTACTGAGTAAACAATACATTGATTAACTATCGAAGCCATTATTTTTTTATAAGATATCATTTTATTTTTGTCGATGATTCGTTGATAAAGTTTGATTACATATCATATGATGATTTGATCAATAGATTAAGTCATTCACGTTAATACTGTTCTTATGTCGATTTTTTTATAAGTGTTTTTAATCGATCGTTATTAAGGGCATCTTCTATGCGAAAATCCTTTTCTATCACAGACTACCATTTCGGTCTCTAAGCCTAGATCACCTTGCTGAGCCATCCAGTTCGACAAATGACTTTTTAAAGTTATGATTTCATCTTTATACTGAGGTTGATCAATAATATTCACTTGCTCAAAGGGATCTTTAATAATGTCATAAAACTCAAATTCAGGGCTGGTAGCATAGCGAGCATAATTGCTTTTATTGATTGCTCTCTCCGCTTTAAGCTCGTCTTTAAACCAAGCACCTTGAGTGAGAATGTTAGAGAAAGCACCTTCAGCATAAATATTATGAATGAATTTATATTGCTTACTCCGTACCGATCTAATGGGGTAGGGTGCGCCATAGTGCACATTTAAGCTGGTTTGAATGCCATAAACATAGTCTTTATGTTCGGAAGTCTGACCTAACAGTACAGGTTTAAAGCTTCTGCCATCGTGGTTATCAGGTACAGACCCTTCTACCAGATCGGTCAGTATAGCGTTATTTTAGTTTAAAAAAATAAGCTCTAATATTTAATTCTAAATGCAAAAAACTCCAATAGTAAGGTCTGGACTAATGTTGGTAATGTATCGGCGGGCTACAGAGCTCTTCATGATATTAGGTTCTTCAATAAGCTGATACAGATCATTCGCGTCATAACCTCAGTTAATGGCATTAAGCGATACTTTGTCTACGTGTTGGCTAGGTCCTGGCTAGGCACTGTCTAATCGTTAGATAAGCAAAAAATTTCGGAGGCATGTCGCCATCCTTATATTCGTGGCTATCAGTTAGTCGCGAATATTACTGAATTTAAGACGTGTAAAAGTGGCTCTTTTACAAAGGTAATTGATGGTCCTGATGATGCTTATTTTGATGGGAAAGTAGCCAGCAAGTTGCTTAAGTGATTCATGCAGATCAATACACGTTAATTTAATGGTTTGATATTAATAACCGAGTTAGAGCGCAGGTGTTATATGACAATAAAAATGATCATGATGAAGCGCAAAATCTATCGCGTATCGTATGCGTATAAGTCAGTATTGAATGGCTTAAGTTAGCAGTTAGAGGTATATATTAACGGGTGAAAAAGAAAGAATTATTGTCTATGCGTAAGTCAGATTTAAGATTACAATGTTAAAATTAATTAATAAATTAATAATATAAATATAAATATAAATATAAATATAAATATAAATATAAATATAAAAAATCCACAAATTTACTCTAGCAGAGAGACATAAAGAATATGCATTATAAAAAAATACTTTTAACCTTACTTTTATCGACTTTTGTTAACAGCGGAGTTAATGCCTCTAATAGTAAGCAGCCGAATGTGTTGTTTATTATGGTCGATGATTTAAGAGTGGAGTTAGGTGCTTATGGCGGAGAGCATGTGCAGTCTCCGAATATTGATAAATTAGCAGAGCAGGGCACACGTTTTGCTAATGCTTATGTCAGTGTTCCAGTTTGTGGGGCATCACGTGCTAGCTTGTTGACCGGCATGAGAGCGACAAAAAGTCGTTTTAAGAACTTCTCCACTTTGGTAGATAAAGATGCCCCAGGGGCCACCACTATATTTGAGCAGTTTAAAAATAATGGCTATGCAACAGTCGCTTATGGGAAAATTTTTCATCACAAACAAGATACAGCTAAAAAGAGCTGGTCAGCAGGGAAAGTTTCGACTGCTGAAAAAGATCAAGATAAAAGTCAAAGAACGGGTTGGCGTGATTATCACCTACCTAAAAATATAGCTGAGTATCAGGCAACGAAAAGAGGCCCTTCAACAGAGATGTTTGATGGTCCTGACGAAACATATTTTGATGGTAAGAACGCTAATAGAGCGATAAAAGCTATGAATGAATTTGCTGAATCTGAGAAGCCTTTTTTCTTGGCTGTCGGTTTTGTAAAGCCGCATTTACCTTTTAACGCGCCCAAAAAATATTGGGATTTATACGATGCTAATCAATTTACACTACCCCAAAATACCTTGCCTTTAGGTGCGCCACAGCGTGCATATCATAATTTTGGAGAGCTTCGAGCGTATAGTGATATTCCAGAAAGGCCTCAGCCAGTGGGTGATGAGCAAGCAAGGCGTTTAGTGCATGGCTATCATGCTGCGGTCAGTTATGCCGATGCTCAGGTGGGTAAAGTGTTAGCGGAGTTGGACCATTTGGGGTTGTCCGAAAATACGATTGTTATTTTAATGGGTGATCACGGTTACAGTCTTGGTGAGCATGGTTTGTGGTGTAAGCATTCAACCTTTGATGTGGCCACTAAAACGCCTTTGATTATTCGCGCGCCAAATATGCCCTCGAAACAAACGGTTGAAGGGTTGGTAGAGTTTATTGATGTGTTCCCAACATTAACGGATTTAGCCGGTATTGATACGCCTGCGCAGGCGGCAGGAATGAGCTTGGTAAAGCATCTTAAGGATGATAGTTTGCCTGCAAGGTCAGCGGTTTTTCCACGTTATCATGGAGCAGAAGCGATACATACTGATCAATTTACGTTAACTCAATGGTTCGGAGGCGGTAAAAAGGTTAAGGCGCAAATGCTTTATGATAATAAAAATGACCCAGATGAGACGCGTAATCTTGCCAATGAAGCAGAGTATCAATCTGTGTTACGCGATTTGAGTAAGCAATTAGCTACTCATATGAGAACGCGAAAATAAAAGCCTATTTATAATTGTTGAGTCCTAGATTTTGTTAGGCAAGGTCTTGATGAATCAATAAGTTATGAGTTTGTGTTTAATAGATATTAATAATAATTAAGAGGAATAGGTTTTGACCATAAAAGAAAACGAAGACAATACACTGTTTATTATTTTAATTAGTATCGTTGCCACCATTGGTGGGTTTTTATTTGGTTTTGATAGCGGTGTTATTAATGGCACCATAGATGGCTTTACCTCGGCATTTGGTTCTAACAGCGCCGCAACGGGGTTTAATGTGGCCAGTATGCTGTTAGGTTGTGCAGCGGGTGCTTTCTTCGCTGGTCGCCTAGCCGATCGTTTTGGACGTCGTAACTTATTAATTTGCTCAGCCCTATTTTTTATTGTGAGTGCTTGGGGCTCAGGTATTGCCACAGGTTCAATTGAATTTGTGATTTATCGAATTCTGGGTGGTCTGGCTGTGGGTGCGGCGTCGGTCATGTCGCCAGCATATATTAGTGAAGTGGCGTCAGCACGTTATCGCGGTCGTCTCATAACTATTCAGCAAATTGCTATTATCAGCGGTTTGTTTATGGCTTTTGTGAGTAACTATTTACTGGCTGATTTAGCAGGGCTTTCTACCGCTAAATTATGGATGGGTTTTGATGCTTGGCGTTGGATGTTTTGGATTGAATTACTACCAGCCTCAATATTTTTAATCGCGTTATTTTTTATTCCAGAAAGCCCGCGCTTTTTAATGGCGGCCGGCAAGCACGAAGCCGGTCATGCGGTGTTAATAAAGCTTTATGGCGAGACTGCTGGCACGCAAAAAGCGACTGAAATAAAAGCGTCTCTTGCTGAAGATCATCATGCGCCTAAGCTGTCTGATCTTATTGAGAAATCATCAGGTAAGGTTAGAAAAATTGTTTGGATTGGTATTGGCCTTGCCGTTTTTCAACAGTTAGTCGGTATAAACGTTGTCTTTTATTATGGCGCTGTACTTTGGCAGGCAGTTGGTTTCTCAGAAGCCGATGCTTTATTGATTAATGTGATCAGTGGTGCTGTCAGTATTATCGCTTGTATCATAACGGTGTTATTAGTCGACAAAATCGGTCGCAAGCCGCTGCTTCAATGGGGCTCTATAGGCATGGCGGTATCGCTCGCTTTAATGGTACTTGCATTTGTTAATGCCGATGTTGGCCCAAGTGGTGATCTTGATGCCGGGCAGTGGGGGCCGTTGGCATTGATTGCGGCCAATGCCTATGTCTTTATTTTCAATATGTCATGGGGTCCAGTGATGTGGGTTATGTTGGGCGAAATGTTCCCTAATCAAATTCGTGGCTCGGGTTTGGCGGTTGCTGGTTTGTTTCAGTGGTCGGCTAACTTTGCGATTACTATGACGTTCCCGATATTACTGGCGAGCGTTGGCTTAGCTGGTGCCTATGGTTTTTACGCATTAAGCGCCGCTATTTCAGCCGTCTTTGTTTTCGTTTATGTTTATGAAACCAAGGGTGTTGAGTTAGAGCAGATGAAGGGTTAAATCGCTGTTTGACATGAGAAAGTATGGCCCATAAAAAACCCGACATGCGTCGGGTTTTTTATTAAATGGCGGAGAGGCAGGGATTTGAACCCTGGGACGGGATAAACCGTCGCTGGTTTTCAAGACCAGTGCTTTCGACCACTCAGCCACCTCTCCAAAAAATCAGGCGCAAGTATACCTTGCCATTTTTATCTGGCAAGGCCTTTTTCGCCTTAAACTGCCGCTATTAAGATGTTCTTTTCGCTCTTGGATCATTCGATGCACGATTTACATCTTTAACCGGCAAATCAGCAGCGTCAGCCACTAATGGTTTGCTAACGTTAATCTCAAGTGTGCTAGTGGCAATCTTATGCTCAGCTTTCTTTACTTTCTTAACACGAGGATCATTTCCCGCGCGTTGATCGGGTGATTCAGTAGTATCTGCAGCGGTAACACTTACAGGGCTCACTGTCTCTGCAGCTACTGGTGCAGCTTCTACTGGCGCCGCTTTTACAGCTTCAACACTGGCAGGAGCAGCTTCTTTAGCTACTGCTTCAGTGGCGGGGGCTGCTTTCACTTCAGCAACGGCTTTCACTTCTGTAACTACTGGCTCAGCGGCTATAACCGTTTTACTTGCTGGTGCTTCGCTAGTGACTGGCGCTGTCTCTTTAGTTGTAGCTGGTGTTGACTCTGCTGCTTTAACTACCGGCTTAGCGGCTTGTTCAGGCGTTTTAGCAACTGTTTTTTCCGTTACTGGCGCTGAGCTTGGAGTTGATGCTGAGTTTGCAGAACTATTATCAGTGGCAACATTGCCATTCACATCAGCGCTGGCGGCTTCTTGATTGCCATTCGCTTCATTGCTAGCTTCGCTGCGTTTTCCACCACGACGTCGTGGTCCACGTGATGAACGAGCGCGTTGATTATCAGGGCGCTTTCTTGGCGCGTCCGTCGAATCATTGCCTTTTCCTTCACTGGTTGGCGCTACAGCATCAGTTTGGGTTTTTTCTGCAGCATTGTTATTGGTCGTATTGTTAGCATTGTTGTTACTGCCTTCACCGCCACGTCCACGTCCGCCTCTGCGACGATTAGAGCGAGGTTTAGGGCTATCATTGCTTTCGTTGTTGTCATTGGCGCTACGGCGTTCTTTGTTTTTCTCAGATGCTTTAGCCTCTTGTTGATTGCCGCGTGGCTTTCTTCCGCCTTCGTCGTTATTACGATTTTGATTATCGTTGCGATTTTTTGAATTACCACGATTACCACGTTGATCTTGACGACGTTTATTATTGCCACGGCTGTTTCTGTTTGAAGAGCGGGCAGGCTTTTGTGCGGGTTTAGGCGCTTCTTTAGCTGGGCTTCCAAATAATGCCGTTAAGATGCGCTTCAGTAAGCTAGGCTTTTTCTCTACTGCAGCTGCGTCAGCAGTGGGCGCCGTTGCAGGACGACGATTCGGTGCTTGCTGGGTCAGCTTTGACGGCTGAACGGCTGCCACCGGTTGCTCTATAGCAATTTCTCTGACATCCAGAATAGACTCTTCAACTTCTGCATCATGAGCAAGATCATAACTCACGACTTCACCGGCATCGGTGTCGTCATCACGTAAACGAACAACTTCATAATGCGGTGTAACTAATGCTGGATTAGGGATAACTAATACACGTAATTTATTAGTCTTCTCAATTTTGCGAATGGCTGAGCGTTTCTCATTTAGCAAGTAGGTTGCTACATCCACAGGTACCATAGCGCGAATTTCTGCACTACGATCTTTTTGTGCTTCATCTTGTATTAGTCTAAGAATAACTAACGCCAGTGATTTAGTATCACGAATAGTGCCTTGGCCATCACAGCGTGGGCAAACAGTCGCAATTGTTTCGCCAAGTGATGGGCGTAAACGCTGGCGAGACATTTCTAATAAACCAAAGCGTGAGATACGACCGACCTGGACGCGTGCACGATCAGCTTCAAGCGCATCACGCATGCGGTTTTCTACTGCGCGCTGGTTGCGGTTAGATGACATATCGATAAAGTCGATAACGATTAAGCCACCCATGTCTCTTAAACGTAATTGACGAGCAATTTCGTCTGCTGCTTCTAAGTTGGTTTGCAGGGCTGTCTCTTCGATATCACTACCGCGTGTTGCGCGTGCGGAGTTGATGTCGATGGCGACCATGGCTTCGGTAGGATCAATAACAATTGAGCCGCCAGAAGGTAGGTGTACTTCGCGTTGAAAAGCCGTTTCAATTTGGCTTTCTACTTGATAGCGATTGAATAATGGAATTTCACCGCTGTACTGTTTAATTTTGCTCGCATAATGCGGCATCACTTTTTCAACAAACTGTGAGGCTTCTTGATAAGCGTCGGCACCATCAATTAACACTTCGCCAATATCGTTGCGAACATAGTCGCGAATAGCGCGAACAATCACGTTGCTCTCTTGGAATAATAAGAATGGTGCAGGTTTAGGTTCGGCAGCGGCTTGCACGGCTTCCCAAATGGTTAGCAGGTAGCTTAAATCCCACTGCAACTCTTCTGAGCTTTTACCAATACCAGCGGTACGGACAATTACGCCCATACCTTTAGGGATTTCAAGATCGGCCATGGCATCACGCAGTTGGTCGCGTTCTTCGCCTTCGATTCGACGAGAAATACCGCCGGCTTTAGGGTTATTTGGCATAAGAACCATATAACGACCTGCGAGGCTAACAAAAGTACTTAGTGCTGCGCCTTTTCCGCCGCGCTCTTCTTTTTCAACTTGAACAATAACTTCGGTGCCTTCTTTAACGACATCTTTGATTTTCATTCGCCCTTGGCTGTTAGGCGGTGAACGGTAGAAGTATTCGCGGGCTATTTCTTTAAGCGGTAGGAAACCATGACGCTCAGCACCAAAGTCGACAAAGGCGGCTTCTAGGCTGGGTTCTACGCGGGTGATTTTACCTTTGTAAATGCTGGCTTTCTTTTGGACGCGGGTGCGGTTTTCGATATCAAGGTCATACAGTTTTTGACCGTCGACCATGGCAACCCGAAGTTCTTCAGGCTGTGTAGCATTGATTAACATGCGTTTCATAATGTTCTCTTCACTGGTGGGCAGCTATCGCGATTATTCGCGCAGTAAGCTCAATAGTCAGAAAAGAATAGAAGCGAAAGAAGGAACGTGTTGAGACGGTGGGTTAAACCTAGCGGCAAGGGTTTGAAGTCTAACGAAGTACTCGTGGCTAGTGATGAGAGGTAACAGTATAAGGGGTTAACACACCGCTTATTTGTTAGTTCGCCATAGCTAGTTTTGAGCTATTTTGGGCGCTGCAGACCGAAGTAGAGGGTTTGCCTTAAAGTTTTAGGCTGTTATTAAACCATGGCTTGGGTTCGACGGCGGTTGACGGCCGATAACACGAACGAAGTCATTTTCTATTTTGGTGTGCGCTCGATACTTATCTTATTCCAGCTTAACTGGAGTAGGGCGCATCGATGGCGCTTCTTCTTTGTTAGGCAGTGCGTTGCACTGCTTTGGCTGGCGGTCCATGTGCAATCGCTATTACTAGTGATGCTTCAATGGAATCTTTCAATACATCTAACTGCGTGTATCGATGGAGCGCCGGCTAAAATCTTTCCTCTATCGCTGGGTGATAACTTAAAGCAAGGCTAGATATAAGCGTCGCTTTGTCTGCACTGTTCATACTGGTAATTGACCTTGGTAAGGTGAATTACTCGCTCGATTCGTCATTCGACTATCGATGTGCTTGGGCAGAAATTACATATGTGCTTTCTGCCGAAAGTTTTATCACTGTTAGCTACGTAATATTTAAAAAATCAATCCAAAGCTGCGGTTCCGTTGCTACTTTGGCGTTAGTGTCTTTGCTCTCGCTTTATCTGTATTAACTGGCGAGGCCCTTCAGTTATTTGGTCTTGAGCCGTAATTAAACGGCTGACAACTACTGGGCGGAAACTACTGACCCGTTGTATAGCCTGTTGTCTTTTAGACTTTTGGCAATGCCAGACCGTAATAGGGGTCTGCTTAGCCTTCGAAAAATCTTAGCGGTGAGTATCTAGTCGCCGTTTTAGTCTTTCGCCTTAAATGACTTGTGTCATTTGAATATCATTTAGCAGTAGTGGGTCCTCAGGCTACCGCGCGGCCAAAAAGTTCATTCTTTGGGGGCGATACGGCATAAGGTCATGCTGCTAGTGCTTTAGTTTAGACTACCTTTGTCTAAACCTCCTTGTCTGGGTTGTTCGTTTGTACACAGAATTATCATTATTTGAATAATCGTGGTTTATTATTCGATACTTATACTGTGTCGATCTTAAATCAATGAAACAGGGCTTTAAAAATCTGATAAGCTCTCTGTTTGTTGGCTTTTATTAAATAAGCCAAAATAAGCAGAAGTCATCGTAACATTATCCTTTAAGTACCTCAATTGCTTTGATTTTTTAATTCATTCTTTACTTTTAGCCATGGCTAGAGTGACAGGAAGTGTGTTCTTGGTTGAAATAGTGCAGAAAAGCGTCGAACTGGTCACGATCGATCTCGATTATGCTGGGCAGCGGCTTGATAATTTCTTAATGGCAAGGCTGCGAAGCTTGCCTCGTTCACGACTCTATCGGATTCTTCGGAAGGGTGAGGTGAGGGTTAATAAAGGCCGTGTTGGGCCCGATTATCGGCTTTGTGAAGGCGATATCGTCAGAATACCTCCGGTACACCTTACGGCCAAAAAACCGATGCCGGGTGTTTCGCCCAGTTTTGCCCGTTTGTTGACAGATGCCATCCTGTTTGAAGACGATAGCCTCATGGTAATCAATAAGCCCGCAGGTTTGGCTGTGCATGGCGGCAGTGGTTTGTCGCTTGGTCTTATTGAGGCTTTAAGACAAATTCGCGAAGATTGCCGCTTTCTTGAGCTGGTGCATCGTTTAGATCGGGATACGTCCGGTTGCTTAGTGATTGCGAAAAAGCGTTCGGCGTTGGTTTCTTGTCATGCGGCATTAAGAGATAAGACCGTCGATAAAACCTATACAGCGCTGGCGGTGGGGCGATGGCCTGTCGGTTTGGATTCTGTAACAGCGCCTTTAAAGAAAAACACCTTGCAGTCGGGTGAGCGAATGGTAGTTGCCGCTCCCGATGGTAAGCCTTCAGAAACAGGGTTTAAAGTTTTACAGCATTACGCAGGTTACACCTTAATGCAGGCTATGCCAGTGACGGGTCGTACCCATCAAATTCGTGTGCATGCCCGAGTGGCGGGTTATCCCCTATGCGGTGATGTGAAATACGGTGTCACTGAAGTGAATGCGGCGCTGGCTGAACAAGGCCATAAGCGCTTATTTCTGCATGCCAGCGCTATTGATATTCCTTATGATGGCGGTCGCTTGCAAGTGCAGAGCGAATTACCTCCAGAGTGGGATGTTTTCTTGTCGACATTAGAAGCTAAAGCGCCACGTCGCTAATAAACTCATACGAGTATTAAATGTTATTGATTTTTGATTGGGACGGCACCATAGCCGATAGTCGTGAGCATATTGTTGCTGCGATGCAAGCGGCTATAAGCACGCTTCAATTACCTGCACAAACGGATAATCGCTGTGCACAGATGATTGGTCTGGGTTTGCAAGAAACCGCTCTCAAGTTGTTTCCTCATTTTTATAATAATGGATTCGATGAGCAAGAAGGCATTAATCAAAGCGGCCTTGAACAATTTTCCCAGCATTATTCTTCGCATTTTACTTATTTAAAAAAGCAGTATGGACCGACGCAGTTTTTTCCTGGTGCTATTGAAACGCTAGAAAAGCTTAAAGCGCAGGGACATTTATTGGCTGTTGCTACGGGTAAAAGTCGGCGTGGCTTGGATAGGACGCTTGCTGCGGATAATCTTGTCGATTTGTTTATTGCTACCCGCGCAGCCGATGAAACGGCATCAAAACCAAATCCAATGATGCTTGAAGCGTTGCTTAATGAAACTAATATGTCCGCCGAGCAAGCCGTGATGATTGGTGATACCAGTTATGATATGCAAATGGCTGCGAATATCGATATGCAAAGAATTGCTGTGAGCTACGGTGTGCACGAAGTCTCAGTGTTGGAACAGTATGCGCCATCACTTGTCATAGATCGCATGGAACAGTTGTTGCAATGGCCTGCGCTAGTCTAAAATCATAGGTTAAGCGTCGATGTGGCGATTAATTGAAATAGCTTGGTCGATGTGGCGATTAATTGAAATAGCTTGTTAGTTTGTTAGTTTATTAGTTCGGTAGTTAAAAGAGAGGGATTCAATTTTGTTTGGTAAAAACTCATCAAGTGAAAGTGGCAGTCAGAATAGTGCTATCGATAATTCATTGAATAAACCTGAATGGCAGATTTTAGAAAAAGTCGCCACGGCGTCTGTGATTGAACAGCGCAAAGCGCGTCGCTGGGGAATCTTTTTTAAGTTTCTCACTTTTGCCTATTTATTTATGATTGTTGCTGCGTTTATGCCAAGCGATGCAACTCTTCCTTCTGCGGGTGGCGATCATGTTGCCTTAGTCTCTCTTGATGGTGTTATTGCTGCTGGTGCGCCAGCTAACGCTAATACCGTGGTGGCTGGACTGCGCAATGCTTTTGAAGCAACTAGTTCAAAGGCTGTTATTCTTGCTATTAATTCTCCGGGAGGAAGCCCTGTTCAATCAGGTTATATTAACGATGAAATTCATCGTTTAAGAGGTCTGTATCCGGAGAAGAAATTACATGCGGTTATTGCCGATTTAGGCGCCTCTGGTGGCTATTATATTGCTGTGGCAGCCGATCAAATTTATGCCGATAAAGCTAGCCTGGTAGGTTCTATTGGCGTTATCAGTGCCGGTTTTGGCTTTCAAGGGCTAATGGAAAAAATAGGCGTTGATCGTCGCGTTTATACGTCTGGCGAGAGTAAAGCCTTTCTGGATTCTTTTCAGGCCCAAAAAGAAGCCGATGTTGAATTTTGGAATTCAGTCTTGGATGTTACTCATGCGCAATTTATTGATGTCGTAAAGCAGGGTCGTGGCGAGCGTTTAATCGATGACCCTGAAATTTTCTCAGGGTTAATTTGGACTGGTGAGCAAGCGTTAGCTAAAGGGTTGATTGATGGCCTAGGTAGTGCCGGTTTTGTTGCGCGTGAAGTTGTCGGTATCGATAATATTATTGATTACACGGTTCAGCCGAATCCTTTTGAACAATTTGCTCGCAGAATAGGCGCGAGTTTTTCTATGGGCGTTGTTAGTGCGGCGGCACCTCAGCTGCGTTAACCGTTTATCATTACCGGCAGTAATATTTGTACCGATAGGCCGGCTTCAGTGTTTTTTGCACTAACACTTCCCTTATGTCTTTGGATGACTCGCTGCACAATAGCGAGTCCTATTCCATAGCCGCCAGTATCACGATTTCTTGCTCTGTCAACACGATAGAACGGTTGAAAGATTTGTTCTAGATCTTCTTGTGGGACGCCTGGGCCGCAGTCATTAATAGATACTTGAAAGTAAGAGCCCGATACAAAAACGAAAGACTGGTTTGCGCTCTCTTTATTCGGTTTGTTAACTAAAGAGAGCTCGATAGTAATTTGACTATTATTCGCGGTGTAATGAATCGCATTTCTAATAATGTTTTCCATCGCACTATGTAGTTGTACAACGGTTGCTGCAACCAGTGATTCCCTGCAGTCGGTATGCAGCGATAAGCTAACTTGTTTGACTTCGGCTTCAATGGTGCAGTCATCGATAATCGACTCTAACAGTTCAGTTAAGTCGATAGTGTCGCTAAGTGGTGCTGAATCATCCGGCATCGATAGCAGTTGACCAATCAAATCATTTAAGCGATTAGCTTCTTTTTCTATACGATCAAGTTCTTTGCTGCTGTCTTTTTGGCGCGCTATTTCTAGTGCAATTTGAAGGCGTGCAAGCGGTGAGCGCAATTCGTGTGAAATATCTCGTACTAGGCGTCTCTGATTTTCTAAACTGGTTTCAAGTGCCGTTGCCATGTCGTTAAAATCGAGGCCGAGCTGTGACAGTTCATCATTTTTGCTTAAGTTAAAAAGCTTTGCTCGTGCACTTAAATCACCGCTGGCTAACGCACGTGTGGCAATACTTAGTTGTTTTATATTGCGTGTTAGGTAGCGTGCAAGTACAAAGCAGACAAGGGCGCTTAGCACTAACCCCAATGTGAATTGCACGCCTATATCATTAACCCATGCTTTTGCTTTTAAAATATTGGTGCCTGGCATATCCAGTACAAAGCGAATTTGTTCGCCGGTAATCGATCGCTCTTTACGGCCAATGCGCAGTCGTGTGACGCTCGATTGCGTTTGATAAATGGAGGTATCTAAGGCGTCAATCATTTGCTGAATGTTATCGTCAAATAACGGTGTGCTTAAAGGGCTTTTTTCTTCATAGGCAACGTGAAAATGAATGTCGTTTTCTGCTAGTTGTGCTTTCCACTCTTCAATTTCATCGGGTAAGCGGCGTACAATAAATACCGATCGATCGACGAGCTTTAAGGGCGTGAGTCCCTGCATATCAATGGTGCTTTGTTGGCGAAGTGCGTCACTGAGTATTACGGCGCTACTGCCAAGAATAAGGCTGGTTACCCAGAAGCCAAGAAAAATTTTCCAATAAAGACTAAACATCGATTTGGTTCACTAATATATAACCTGAGCCGCGAACGGTTTTGATAAGTTCTGTTTCGCCAAGATGAGCTGCAATTTTTTTTCTAACGCTACTTATATGTACGTCGATGCTTCGATCGTAGCGCGTATGTTTTCGATTTAATGCAATTTCGGTCAGTTCTTCTTTGGTGACAATTTTTCCTGCATGAGCCATAAGCGCTTGCAAGGTATTAAACTCTGCGCTGGTCAGTTCAAGGGTCTTGTCATTAATGCTGGCATTGCGATTGCCACTGTCCAGGGTGATGCCATGAATGCTTTGACTTGATGAGCGTTGGCTAGGCGTACTTTGTTCTGTGCGTCTTAATACGGCGCGCAGCCTGGCTAGTAACTCTCTTGGGTTGCAGGGTTTTGGTAGGTAGTCATCGGCGCCAGCCTCAAGCCCAACAATGCGATCAATATCATCACCGCGTGCGGTTAACATTAGCACGGGTGTCGCTGAGAAGCCTCGAAGACGTTGAAGAATATCGAGCCCTTGCATGCCGGGTAGCATAAAATCGAGAACAATAGCGTCATATGGCTTATTTTGACTATGCGTTTGTTGCAGGTGTTCTACTGCTTCTAAACCGTCGTGTATGAGTGAGACAGTGATACCTTCATTGTTTAAGTATTGCTCGAGTAATTGACAAAGTTCTATGTCGTCATCAACGATAAGAATGTTTTGTGACATGACTGTGGCCGCCGCATAAATAAATAAATTGTGATTATGCGTTAAGTATATCGCGAGTCGTGGCTGCTTAGCGATAACCATTATGGCAATTGCTGTTGAGGTTGAATGAGGTGAGTCATTTATGGCAAAGCTGGGGTCGTAATTTGATGATAATTGAGGCAAAAAAAAGCCCACTAATAAAGCGGGCTAGGAATAAATTGTATGCCTGGAGAAACATAAAATTTTGGAGTTGAGCAAATAACTTGGATCTAAACATTAACAATGATCTAAACAATAACTCTGGTTTAAACAATAACCCTGATTTAAACAATAACCCTGATCTAAACAATAACTCTGATCTAAACAATAACTCTGATTTAAACAATAACTCTGATTTGAACAATAACCCTGATCTAAACAATAAATAGTGTTCTTAGTTGCTGAAGCTGGCGCTCTTAAGGTGAAATAAGATTGCTCAGCGATTGAGGTTCATTATCATGATTTCTAGGTTAAGTAGGTTTAAGGCAATGTAAAGAAGGGTAAAGCCAGTGGTTTTATGCGAATTCTATTTTAAGTTATTGATTTTTAAGTACTAAATAATTCTCTTTATTAAGGGCGTTAATGAGTTTTATCAGTGGCAGGCCAATCAATGTGGAGGGGTCATTGCCTTCATAGCGCTCAATGAGCGTTACTCCTAGGCCTTCAGACTTAATGGCGCCTGCACAGTCAAAGGGCTGTTCTTTGTTAAGGTAGTCGTTGATTTGTTGATCATCGAGCGATTTGAAGTGCAAAATATAGTCATCATAAAAGATTTGGCTATGGTTAGTGGCTGAGTTAAGCAGGCAGCAGGCGGTGCGGTATATCACCGATTGGCCGCTGCATTGACGAAGCTGTTGCTGTGCTTTTTCGAAATTGCCGGGTTTTCCCAGCACTTTTTCTGTTAAGCCATCTTTGGCGCGCAGCAGTGCAACCTGGTCAGAGCCAATAATTAATGAATTATCCCAGCGTTTAGCTATTTTGACGGCTTTTTCGCTAGCGAGCCTTAAAGCTAGTGATGTGGGTGTTTCATCAGCAAGGGCGGTTTCGTCAATATCGGGGCTGTCGATGTCGAAATCGGGGACGATTCGCTGAAGTAATGCTGCTCGATAACGGGATCCTGAACCAAGAACGATACGCACTAATTTTGCTCCAAATCTTACTTTTTTAAAATAGAGAGGCTTCAAGTGGGTAAATTAGCCTCTAAATAGACATAATTTGCTTGTAGAGCCTGTTATTACCACTAATCAGTTAAAAATCAAATTGACGTAACGCAGGTAATCCCTATAGAATCCGCCCGAATATGCCTAGTGAAAAATTGCCTCAGTCCGTTACCGTTAGAAAGCTCGTCGATGGCCGTGCAATTTTGGCCGGTTATGTGGTTCCAGAACGCTTGTCGAGACTGGTCGATGCGATATCGGCTTTTACGGGTAACTTTCAAGTTGAGCTCGATTTTGGCTTAAATGAGTCTAGAAAGTCAAAGATAGATGTGCAGATTAATGGCGATGTTGAAATGCAGTGCCAGCGATGCTTAAAACCGGTCATCGTGGAAGTCGCTATAGAGACTACACTGACGGTTGCCGCCCATGATGAAGAGGCGCGAGCAAAGATTAAAGATTACGAACCCATCCTGCTAAATGAAGAGGGTGTGTTAGATATCGATGCGTTAATTGAAGAAGAAATTTTGTTGAGCTTGCCTCTTGTGGCAATGCACACTGAATCATCGAATGATGAAGCGGATCGAACAGTAGCAATAAACCCTGCGTTGGCGGATGAGCCAGTGCAACAAATTGAACGGCGCTCAGGTATGGGGATGGATAATCCTTTTGATGTGCTAAAAACGTTAAAGGCCGAAAGTGGTCAGGAGCATATGTAATGGCAGTACAAAAAAGTAAGGTAACTCGTTCTCGTCGTGGCCAACGTCGTTCACATGACAGTTTGGTAGAAGGCGTTTTATCTGTAGATGAAAGCAGTGGTGAAAAGCATCGTCGTCATCACGTTACACCTGAAGGTTTTTATCGCGGTAAAAAAGTTGTTAATACCGGTTTAGATGACTAGCGAAAGCTATTTGCACGCTAGTTCAGTGCATACTCTCACCGTTTGAAATATGAATGCTCCGTACGAGTCACTTCCTTTAAAGTTGACTGTTACATGCCTTACCGCGTGGCAGTTACTTTATTTGAAGCGCCACAGTGTACGGAGTAATTTTATTATCGCTCTCTTTAAATTCTCTCCTAACATTCGATTTTTCTGCTTATGAAAATTGCTATTGATGCAATGGGCGGTGATTTTGGTGTGGCTGTTACCGTGCCCGCTGCAATCCAATCTCTCATCGATAATGTATCTATTGAGCAGGTTTTATTGTTTGGTCATGAGGCTGATATTCAGTCTTGCCTTGATGCCAGCCCGGTCTTAAAAGCCTACCCTAAGTTATCAAATAGAATATCGATTGTGCATAGCGATCATATTGTCGAGATGTCGGCAAAGCCAGCAGACGTCCTCAGGCAGAGACAAGACACTTCAATGTTGTTAGCGCTCAACGCCGTTGCCGATGGTAGCGCGGACGCCTGTGTCACTGCAGGTAATACGGGTGCATTAGTCGGCTTAGCTCGGCATAGCTGTGGTTTGGTTGAAGGTATTAAGCGTTTGGCTATTTGCGCGCAATTACCAACCGCTCTCAGTAATACTTTTTTATTGGATGTCGGTGGTAATGTCGATTGCTCAGGTGAGCAGCTTCATCAGTTTGCGCGCATGGGATGTGCGTTAGTGAATGCGTTAAATGGGCGTGATGAAGCTGTCAGTATGCAGCCGCGCGTTCGTGCATTAAGTATTGGTGCTGAAGCCGGCAAGGGTAATTCCGCCGTCAATGCTGCTGTGCAATTATGTGAAGCCGATTCGCAAATGCACTTTGAAGGTTTAATTGAAGGCAATCAATTATTAGAAGGCGTCTGTGACGTTATTTTTTGCGATGGTTTTGTCGGTAATATCGCATTAAAGTCTTGTGAAGGTGCGGCATCGTATATTCGTTCGAGTGCGCATAAGCTGTTAAGGTCTGAGTCGGCATCATCTTTAAATGATGATTATGCTCGCTTAATGCAGGCTATGGATCCTGAACAATTTAATGGTGCTGTGTTACTGGGTCTTAAGCAGCCAGTGATTAAGAGTCATGGTTCAAGTGGGGCCGTTGGCTTTGCTGCCGCAATACAAAAAGCAGTTGATGTAAGTCTTGGTCAACTGATTCAAAAGTTAGAATTTACACTGCACTAGTGTAAAATTATGTTATTCATTTTAAGGGTAAATTAATGAGTCAGAATCAATTGGCGTTTGTCTTTCCTGGACAGGGTTCACAAAAAGTAGGCATGCTCGCAAATGCCGCAGCAAGTTATAGCGAAGTTACCGATACGTTTTCCCAGGCATCAGAGGTGTTGGGTTATGACCTTTGGGATTTAGTGCAAACAGGTCCGCAAGAAGCGCTTAACTTAACCGAAAAAACACAGCCATTATTGCTGACAGCCAGTGTTGCCTTGTGGCGTGTATGGTCTGCTAACGGTGGTGCTAAGCCGAGTTTATTGGCCGGCCATAGCTTAGGTGAGTTTAGTGCCTTAGTGTGCAGTGAAGTCATTAGCTTCGAAGCGGCGGTTGATTTGGTCCGTCAGCGTGGCGCTTTTATGCAGTCAGCAGTGCCGGTAGGTATTGGTGCAATGGCAGCGATTATTGGCCTTGATGATGAATCTATTATTGCTATATGTAAAAAATTATCGAGTGATGAAGTGGTGCAGGCGGTCAACTTTAACTCGCCTGGCCAAGTAGTGATTGCAGGTCATGTTAATGCTGTGACGGAAGCGATGGCAGCGTGTAAAGAAGCGGGTGCTAAGCGAGCATTACCGTTACCAGTAAGCGCGCCTTTCCATACCTCATTAATGCAGCCAGCCGGTGATCAACTGGCTGAGGTCTTAGCAGGGATTCAGTTTTCTTCACCGCAAATTCCTATTATCCATAATGTCAATGCGTTGCCAGAGTCAGATCCTGAACGCATTCGACAATTGATGGTTGAGCAAATTTATAGTCCCGTACAATGGACTCGCTGTGTTGAATATATGGTGGCGCAGGGTGCGGAAAAAATTGTTGAGTGTGGGCCGGGTAAAGTGTTGAGTGGTTTATCGCGACGCATACATAAGCCATTAGAAGCCTTCGCATTAGAAGAGCCAGAGGCAATAGTTTCTGCACTGGATGCACTTGCTGATTAGTGAGTTACGCATATGTTAATGAACGTATGTATTTATTTGAATTAATTATTTTATTATTAAACAGGATATAACCATGTCTTTGAATGGAAAAGTAGCTTTAGTCACTGGCGCAAGCCGAGGTATTGGTCGTTCAATTGCTTTAACTTTAGGTGCGGCGGGGGCGACGGTTATTGGGACTGCGACGACGGAAAGTGGCGCGCAAAATATTAGTGCTTATTTGAGTGAAGCAGGTGTTAGCGGTGCAGGTTTTGCGTTAAATGTGACGGATGCCGAGCAAGTAGTGAGTGTTGTTAAGGATATTACCGAGCAATACGGTGCGCCGTTGATTCTCGTCAACAATGCAGGCATTACTCGCGACAATATTATGCTGCGAATGAAGGAAGATGAGTGGAGCTCTGTAGTCGATACTAATTTGAATGCGGTTTATCGTGTTGTAAAAGCTTGTTTAAGAGGAATGACTAAAGCGCGCTGGGGTCGGATTATCAATATCAGTTCAGTGGTTGGTTCTATGGGTAATGCAGGGCAGGCCAATTACGCCGCTACTAAGGCCGGTGTTGAAGGCTTTAGTCGCTCAATGGCCAGTGAGCTGGGCTCTCGCTCGGTAACAGTTAATTCAGTAGCGCCTGGCTTTATTGATACAGATATGACGAGCGGCCTGCCTGATCAGCAAAAAGAAGCCTTGTTGACGCAAATTCCGTTAGCGCGCTTAGGTCAGCCTGAAGAAATTGCTGCTGTTGTCGGCTTTTTAGCGGGCGAATCAGGGAGTTATATTACGGGTGAAACCATTCATGTGAATGGTGGCATGTACATGGCGTAACGGTCGATGAGTGAAACGACCCAATAATGACGTGATGCGGTTAAAAAATAACCGGTAAAGGCGGTATTTTGTCAGCAGGTTGATGGTGAGTTAATACAGTAAACCCCCTTACATTTTAGAGTAATAAGGGTACAATGCGCCGCATTCAGATACCGGTTTTTGCTTTTTAAGTGAGCGGCGTCTGACGATGAAGCCTATAGGGTTTCTAACCATGGCCAGTCATTAGTTTAATCATGTTATGAAAACAGATGAATGAGTTGGTCCAGATTAAATTTTTAGGAGTTGAATAGAACAATGAGCAGTATTGATGAGCGTGTAAAAAAGATTGTTGCAGAACAGTTAGGCGTTAAAGAAGATGAGATCCAAAACTCGGCATCTTTCGTCGAAGATTTGGGTGCGGACTCACTTGATACTGTAGAGTTGGTTATGGCGCTTGAAGAGGAATTCGAAACTGAAATTCCTGATGAAGAAGCCGAGTCAATTACTACTGTTCAGCTTGCTATCGATTATATTACGAAGCACTTAGACTAAGTTTTTCAAAGCCTACTGCTTAGTAGGTTTTAAAGCGGTTGTCTTTCTCGTGCTGGCAGCGTGTAAGTGTTGTTTACAGGGTTTCTGTGAATAATTATTACATCGTTAGAGAGGCCAGCATTTCAAGCGCTATATTTTGTAAAGCTGTGTTGATTTTCAAGCAGTGAAGTAAAATGTGTGCGTTTGAATAAAAACCGCTTCTGTTTTCAGAGGCGGTTTTTGTCTTTCAGGAATCTATTTTTAATTGTTTTAATTGGCAGGAGCTGAATTGTGTCAAAAAGAAGAGTAGTTGTTACCGGTGTTGGTATGGTCAGTCCTGTTGGCAATAATGTCGAGGACAGTTGGGCAGCAGTCAAAAATGGTAAAAGCGGTATTGCTCCGATTACTAGTTTTGATGTCTCTGCTTACACGACTCGTTTTGGCGGTAGCATTAAAGATTTTGATGTCTCGCAATCTATTCCTTTAAAAGATGCGCGCAAAATGGATCTTTTTATTCAATACGGTATGGCTGCAGGTATTGAGGCAATTACGGATTCGGGTTTAGAAGTTACTGATGAAAATCGTGGACGCATTGGTGCGGCCATAGGTTCAGGTATTGGTGGCATTGGTTCGATTGAGAAAACACGTGAAATTCTTGATACACGTGGTCCTCGTAAAATTTCTCCTTTCTTTGTTCCTGGTTCTATCGTCAATATGATTGGTGGAAACCTCTCTATTAAATACGGTTTTCAAGGGCCTAACATCGCTATTGTCACGGCGTGTACCACAGGTACTCATAATATTGGTGTGGCTGGTCGCATGATTCAGATGGGTGATGCTGACGTAATGGTTGTGGGTGGTGCTGAAATGGCAACGACGCCGGTTGGCTTAGGTGGCTTTGCTGCTGCGCGCGCACTCTCAACACGTAATGATAATCCTGAAGCGGCTAGCCGCCCTTGGGACAAAGATCGTGATGGCTTTGTGTTAAGTGATGGCGCAGGCGTACTAGTTTTAGAAGAATACGAATTTGCCAAAGCACGCGGTGCTAAAATTTATGCTGAGCTTTCAGGCTTTGGTATGAGTGGTGATGCGCATCATATGACTTCACCACCAGCCGATGGTAGTGGTGCAGCAGCGGCCATGAATAATGCGGTTAAAGACGCAGGTATTAATCCCGGCGATATTGATTATATTAATGCTCATGGCACATCGACCAATGCGGGTGATTTAGCCGAATCAATAGCGGTTGAGTCGGTGTTTGGTGCGGCGGCACATGAAGTGGCGGTGAGTTCAACAAAATCGATGGTTGGCCATTTATTAGGTGCGGCTGGTGCGATAGAGGCGGTGTTTTGCGTATTATCAATAAGAGATGGCGTGGCTCCGCCCACCATTAACCTTGATAATCCGGCGGAAGGTTGTAATCTCAATTACGTGCCTCATAACGCGCAAGAAAAAACCATTGATATTGCCATGTCTAATTCCTTTGGCTTTGGTGGTACTAACGGTACTGTGATATTCAATCGAGTATAGAGTATGACGGCAACGCTTTATGCTTGGTTTAATGGTGAGTTAATTGCTTCACCAGTAGAGTCTACTAGCGTTGCCTCAGCGTCTGATTTTTTATTAGATCGTTCAAATACCTTTGGTGATGGTGTTTTTGAAACCATGCTTGTCACTGGCGGCCAAGTTCATTTGTTAGATCGTCATTTACACCGTTTATCTGTTGGTCTAGAGCGGCTGGGTATTGAGTGTTCCGGCGAACTGATTCAAGCGGATATTAATATAGCGCTATCACAGCTTTCTTCTAGCTCATCTTCAAGTTATATACTTAAACTCGTTATTAGTCGCGGATCTTCTGTCTTTGGTTATGGCAGCAACAATTTGTCTATTAACCGTCTCGCTTTGCTTAAGCCTTATTTGTTGAGTGATACGTTGAGTAATGCCTTGAATAATACCTTGAGTGATGCATCGTCTGTGCAGCTTATGGTTTGTGACACTCGATTAGGCTCTCAGCCTGCGTTGGCAGGCATTAAGCATTGCAATCGTTTAGAGCAAGTATTGGCTAAAAAAGAAGTTGAGCGCGAAGGCTTTGATGATGGCTTAATGTTAGATCAGGCCGGTAATGTTGTTGAGACAACCTCTGCGAATGTTTTTATTTTAGAAGCGGGTCAGTTAGTGACTCCGCCGATTATTGATTGCGGTGTTGCGGGTGTCATGCGTGAGCATGTGATGAATCAGTTTGATATCCCTGTTAGTGAAGCCACTATTTCGTTAGAGCGTCTGTTTAAGAGTGATGGCGTTATATTAACGAACTCGGTACGAGGCTTAATGATAGCGAATGCTTGTCGAACGGCAGATGGAAGCCTTCATCGTTGGCCAGAGAGCAATACTTTAATAACGCTTCAAGAGGCGGTTAATAGCAGTATGAAGCGTTAGTAGTTTTTTAATGACTGAGTAGTTCAATAAGCGAGGAGAGTAATATGAAATTAATAAAAACACTTTCTATCTTGCTTGTCATCCTATTGATTTTGATGTTTGTGACTAACAAACTGGTTATTTCTTATTGGCATTCGCCCCTTAAACATTTAACCGAGCCGCAGTTATATACGGTTGTCTCAGGTACAGGATTTAATGCGGTTGCGAATGATTTGTCCGCAAAGAATATTTTAGATCGACCGCTGTTAACGACCTTATGGGTGCGTTTTTTTGAGCCTGATTTCTTATTAAAAGTAGGTGAGTATCGCTTTCCT
>Ga0206126_10001724_pt1 | contig 25582 bp, 26 predicted proteins | sample Helgoland_Spring_5_FD_148621 | JGI IMG/M metagenome (GOLD analysis project Ga0206126, IMG submission 148621) | Pelagic subsurface seawater microbial communities from Kabeltonne, Helgoland, North Sea - Helgoland_Spring_Bloom_20160412_1 | ecosystem: Environmental > Aquatic > Marine > Epipelagic ...
ATATGCGCAACCAGGAGAACGTATCTTCTCATTCATTGCTGCGACATCAAGAGCAGATTCACTTGTTACTTCTGCTGATATTGATCAGCTTAAAGAATTATCAGGTGCTCCTCTCGGAGGTGATTATAAATTCCCAGATGGCCCAGACATCTTGGCTGTGAATGCATTCTGTTTATCTGGTGATGTTAAAGCGTCTATTCAGCTTCGTTGGTCTGAAGCGCAGGCTTAATAGGAAATAAAAACTAATGGTACAAAAGCTAAGTGATCATCTAAATATTAGCCTAGGGTTGGCAGCACAAACCGACTCTGCAGATGTTCTTGCTATTATTAGAGAAACAAACATTGCTATGGACTCCGGTACCATGGGTGATTTTGTTGCGACTATTGCTGGTAAAGGATCTGATGCAGGTATTACAGTTCTCAACTCTGGTACTAATAATGCAGATGTTCAACTTAGATTAGACTCAGCTGTTGCTGCTACTCTTACAGGGTCTCAAACACTTACTAATAAAACAATTAACCTTACAAACAATAGTTTGACTGGTACTATTGGTCAGTGGAATGCAGCTCTGAGTGGCGGTAACTCTTTCACAACATTAATTGGTACTGAGACACTTACTAACAAGACAATGACTTCTCCTGTTCTTAATACAGTTGATATCAACTCTGGTGCAATTAATGATATTAGTACATTCTCACTTAGAGATGCTACTGTAGCAAGCTATGAACTTTTACTTGCAGCAAACAGTTCAGTTAACGCAAGTGCTGATAGAACATTAACCTTTGATGTAAAAAATGCTAATAGAACTTTAAGTCTATTAGGTAACTTAACCCTTGGTGGTTCTCTTACTACATCTGGTGCATACGGAACTACACTCACAGCAACTGGTACTACATCAGTCACGCTACCAACATCTGGTACTCTTATATCAAAAGATGGTAGCAATAATGTAACTGGTATTAATAATATTACAGCCACAGGCACTGTTGATGGCAGAGACTTATCTGTAGATGGTGATAAACTTGATCTAATTGAAGCTCAAGCAGATGTTACTGATGCTGGTAATGTTGGGACTGCTTTAACAGCATTTTCTACAGGTACTGATGCAACAGGTTCAGACCTTATACCGGTATATGATGCCTCAGCAGGTACATGGGAAAAGCAAACTATTACTAATGCATCCTTGCAAGGACCTGCGGGTGGAACTGGTGCTAAAGGGCAAAAAGGTCAAGCCGGTTCTATTGGTGTTGACGGTGATGCAGGTGCTAAAGGGCAAAAAGGTGAAGTTGGTCAAAAAGGTGCGGCTGGTTCTAATGGAGCTGCCGGTGCTAAAGGACAAAAAGGTGAAGTCGGAGCCAAGGGTGCAGCTGGTTCTAATGGAGCTGCCGGTGCAAAAGGTCAAAAGGGTCAAAAAGGTGAGATTGGTGAATCTGGTTCTGGTGCATCTGGTGTCAAAGGCCAAAAAGGTGAAGTCGGTGGAACTGGTGGAACTGGTGCTAAAGGTCAAAAAGGCGACGGTGGAGCTAAAGGACAAAAAGGTGTACCTGCATCATCTATCACAAATACAACTGCTCCAGGTGGAGCTGTAGACGGTGATCTTTGGTGGGACGAGGAAACTGGTGCTCTATATATTTACTATAATGATGGCACTTCAAGTCAGTGGGTACAATTTAATAATGCAGTTGTTCCAGACGGATCTATAACAGGAGCCAAACTTGTTGATGACTCAGTCACTGCAGCTAAACTGGCTGATAACTCTGTTGATTCTCAACACTATGTTGATGGTTCTATTGATAGAGTACACTTAGCAGCTGACATCGTTGATGGTACTAAGATTGCTAATGATGTAATTAACTCCGAACACTATGCAGCCGGATCTATAGATGCAGAACATTTAGCATCTAATTCCGTAACACAAGTCAAACTTGCAGATGATGCTGTTGGCGCAAATGAATTAAAATCTGTCGTATCCTTTGTAGTGTACAACTCAGCAGGTACAGCACTCAAAACCATATACGGCGCAGGAGGCACATAATAAATGGCTGCTATTAATTTTCCAAGTTCACCAGCAAACGGTGCCACTCATACAGCGAATAATGTAACATGGGTATTTGAATCCGCTAAAGGGGTATGGAGAGCTGCTACATTTGCCGATGCACCTACTGGAGCCAAAGGCCAAAAAGGTGAGAAAGGCCAGAAGGGTCAAACGGGTGACACTGGAGCCAAAGGTCAAAAAGGACAGACTGGTAGCACGGGTTCAACCGGTTCAACTGGGGCTAAGGGACAAAAAGGCGAAGTAGGAAACACAGGTTCAACTGGGGCTAAGGGACAAAAAGGACAGACTGGTAACACGGGTTCAACCGGTGCGAAAGGTAATACAGGAAACACAGGTTCAACTGGCCAAAAAGGTCAAAAGGGTGAAGTTGGCCAAAAAGGTGCAACAGGCTCAACTGGTTCTACTGGTAGCACTGGCTCTAAAGGTCAAAAAGGTGATACTGGGAATGTTGGAGGTAGTAACATTGATATTACCAATATCGGCATTTTCTCTAATGCTTCATCTAACTGGACTGGTGATCCAGGCACAAAAGGTAAAATTCAATACCACTCAAATAGATGGTATATTGTTGCAGACTCATCTTCAAACAGAATTGTTCAGTTTAGAAGAAACAACTCCGATGTATCGTATGTTGATAACTCAGGTATCTATCAAGGTACTGCAGCATCTGCTAACTGGTCTGACCTTGCGGAGAAATATTTAGCTGATACGATATATGAACCAGGTGATCTTTTAGGTATTGGCGGTAATGAAGAAGTTACAATCTGGCAAAAAGGTATGCCGGTTGCAGGTGTTATATCTACATTGCCTGGGCTTAGAATGAACGTATCTGAAGAAAATAAAGAGGATCCGCTATGGCCCTTTATTGCTCTGAAAGGACGTATTCCTTGTAAGATAAATGGTACTGCTCAAAAAGGCGACTATATAGTAGCAGATGATAATGGTAAATGTAAAGCAGTTACTGTCGAACGTGCTTCTGAAATACACTTCTTACATTATATTGGTGTAGCTTTAGAGGACGGTGAAGGAATAGTTGAGGTTAAAGTATAATGCCAACCTATGCGCAACTTAACTCAAGTTTACAATCACAGTGTGGTGGGCAGTTAAGAACATTTGATAAAACAGCAACAACTACGGTTACTGCTTATATTAGAGTTTATGGTACAGATAATACATTCGGTGCTGTAATGGCTTCACAAAACGGACCTACATCATCTAGTGGATTTAACCATAGATTTGAATATGTAAACGCCAATAATACATTATATGCAAATTATCTTGATAGCGGAATTGCTACTGGTTCAAGAATATATAGTCAAGATGTTATTGACTCAATCAATAATACATTAAATAGAACAGTTACCTTAATCGAAGGTAGAATAACAAATAGATCAATCAGTGCTTTATTATGTCACAATAGTTGCCACAGTAGTTGCCACACATCAAGAGGTAGACGCTAATGGGTAATATGTCAAGAGATAGTGTTGACAGCTATATTCAAACATATTGTGGTTCTCAGCTAAGAGGTTTTGATAAAACTATCAGCTATTCAGTGAATGCTTATATTAGAGTTTATGGTACGGACAGTATATCTGGTGCTGTAATGGCTTCACAAAACGGACCTACAGCTAATGCAACTGTAAACCAAAGATATGAATATGTGAATGCTAATAATACATTATTTGATAACTATATTGATGGCGGCGTTTCAGCCGGATCAAGAGTATATGCTCAAGATATTGTAGATACAATTGAAGATGGAGTGAGACGTGCAGTTGATTTAATTGAAGGTAGAATAAGTAACAGATCGTGGAGTACATTACTTTGTCATAATAGTTGCCATAGTAGCTGCCACACATCAAGGGGAAGACGCTAATGTCTATGCAAAAATCATATTGTAAGCAGATGAGATATTCTGGGCCAGAAAGCCTAGCACCGTCTGATGCAACAAAGTTTGATGTTCTCATTCAAATGGAGGTTCTTGCAGGGTGTGATCACGGCTGCTTGGGTTGCTTCGTTGATAAGAATATTGATCCAGCAATGAATCAAATGATCATTGACAGAGCTAAAGAACTTACTGATGGAGTAAAGCGTACTGGATTAAACCTACGTGAATTTGTTATCGGACCAACAGATTTCTTTACAGCAGAAAATACAGAATCCGTATTAAACAACTCAGTAGTTCAAGAGATTATGAGAGAACATACTGGAGCACGTATTGCTGCACCAGCTAAGTTTGATAAAGTTTCTATGGATAAACTTGAGCACATTTTCTCTATTCTTGATGATGAAGATAAGTATCGTAAAGAAATGATTATTGAATTTATTATGCCAATTGGTAGAGTAGGTGAAATGTTAGATGATGACGATTACTTTGATGAAGTAATGCGTAAAGTTGAATTCTTTAAGAACGATACACCTAAACAAATGGATTGGTCTTGGACTCTTCAAGCATCAAATGTTGTTGGTAAAAAGATTGATAAAGAAACATATAATAGAATTATTGATAAATCAGTAAATGAATATAATACTATTGTTGAGATGAATCCAGCTTTCTCTCGAGCGCGTAGTCAATTAATTAAAAGAAGTAATTTGTTTGCTTGGAATAATTTCCTTGGAAAAGTAATTGATGAAGATAATGCTAATAAGACAGTAATGTCTATGGCTAATCTTTACTGTAATTCAATTAACTTTATTGGATTAACTATTGTACCTGGAGAAAATGGACCAACAACACATCTAAACGTAATGCTGCATGAGCAAGCATTTTTCTTAGATAATAAAAACCTAGATGTGACTGGGCTTACCTTTGAAGAAATCCTTCAGAGAAAAAATGAGCTAGTTACTAAAGGGATAAATAAATCAAGTAAAGTAAAAGACTGTTCTGATTGTCAATATGCTGTTGCTTGTGCTAGCCGTCTTATCTTTGAGGCGCAAGACTCACTTAATATTGATGGGTGTGTGCTTAATAAAGATATTCTTGAGCACTACAATCCATATGACTTTACTTGGAACGATGATGCTGAAAGGGCAATGGGATGATTGGTCAAAATTTATACTATCTAAACAACACAAAATATATTTCAAATGTTACCAATTTGGAAACCGTGATTGGTGAACTTAATTCTTACTATCATACTAAGACGCCAAGAAATATTGTGATTGTTCAACCATCAAGTGGTGCAAGATTAACAGAAGGACAGTATACTGAACTTGCTAGATTGCAACGTACAGATGCTCCTGATCTTATTACCTTTATGGAGTGGGATGCTGTTAACACTATTTCATATATTCAGAATAGTGATAAGAGAATACTTTTATTTGCTACTGAAGAGGATATGCTTACTGTTTATGTAAAATATACAGCAGGACTATTAAAAGCATGTGGTTGGTATGATTCAGCAGATGATACTGACGGATGGGCAGCAGACTTTATTGAAGCTACACTTGCAATGGATGTAATGTTTACATATATGCAAGCTTCTGAAACCCTTGGTGATATCTCAGATTTCTGTGATAATATTCTTAATCGTAGTGCTGATTCAGATGGTGGTGCCTATGTGGTAACATATCAGAATGGTAAAAACTTTAGCTACGATTTACTATTCTGGCTTAATGATAACCATAGAAATGCTTCAGTACAAGCTTTAATCAAAGAAAAGTTCACTGTACACCAGTCTGTAATGGCTCAGGATGTTATGGAACACTTTACATCAAGACGACACTATATGGCATATATTCTTTCTGTTATTGATTGGATGAATGCAAATACTGCTCGTAATTCTGCGTATGCTACTAATAAAAAAGCCTGGGTTACAGACTGTTATATTACAAAAGCTAATGCAGGTAACTATACAGCTGCTTTCTATAAGTTAGAAGAATTGTGGAATCTAGTTAAAGATGATACAGCCTTTATTGCAGCACACCAAGATAAAGCAGATAGTGATGCAGACGGCTGGGAATATATGGATCTATACACAGAATTTAAAAATGTGTTTCCTATTGTTCGTAAGGTTCTACAAAACGACTTTGATATGGATAACTTAACAGCTGATTTAAAGTTGATAAATACAGATGTACAATTCTTCTCAAAGAGACAGAATCGTATCCCCTATCTTATCCACAAATATCCATTGTAAGGAAAATTTTATTATGCAAGAGCTTGATATTAATCAATGTTATGAGTTACCCTTAGCTCCTCAACACCTTGTTCAAATATATAAAGACAAGGAGTCTATAGAGGACTATATCCTTTGGGTTGACTATGAAAAAACAAAAGAAAAGTTATCACCTCAGCATATTATTATCTACCTTGCTAATACTAACTTTAAAACAACTTTCTCTGCAATTGACGATGATCTAATTAAAGCATATATTCAATCTGACTTTATGGTAGACTGTCCCTTGTTAGCTCGTATTGTTGTTCTTCTTATTAAAGTAAAATACCAACACGAAATATTTGGTCAGGAAGCAGAGCTTCTACCTATCTTTGATATGGAAAGATTAATTAAGTTTAATGAACAAAACGAAGAACTTATGGATAAATTGGTTGCCACTGTTGCATCTAGTGTACCATTTGCTCTCAGTAAATTCTATAATGGTTTACCACCAGAGATTAAAGAAAAAGAAGTAAATCTAACTGACTTTTTGGACCTTGTAGAAGTTACGGATGCTCCACCTCCATGTGGACCTAACATTGCTAGACTGCTTACTGTTGGATTTGATGCTCTATTACTTATTTTAAGTAAGGAAGGCTTATCTGTAGAATACAACAAACAGCTATATAATGATTCTCCAAAGTATTTTGGAAAGGATCTTTATTTTATTATGTGTGAAACTAAATTGACAGATCAGATTATATCTTTCTTCCCAGAGGACTTTATTTTAAATGCGAGTGCAACTTAATGGTTCATATGCTGGGTATTATTCATATGATCCAGAACACAGCCCTATTAATCAGGACTTTCTGAGAACAGAAATAAATCTGGATATACTCCATGGCTGTGATCAGATGTGTCCTGGTTGTTTTATTCCTCGTAAAAACTTAACTAATCCAGATCAACTAAAAAATCTATATGAGCTTTTAGTTAAAGGCGATTACCATCCAGACGAAATTGTAATCGGACCAACTGACATCTTTGATGCTCAGAACTTTAATGAAATTATGAATCATCCTTATATGAAGAAACTCTATGAGATTTCTGCAATTGGATATACATCCACACTTTTACAAGATTATGATTCTATACACTATAAACTTAAAAAGATATGGGATCTGTATTATCATATTAAACGTATTCCGGATATAGATTTTAAGATAGTTTTAGACGTTAATAAGTACCTTGACAATGAGTTGGACGATTGGTACAGAAACCTCGAGCTGTTTAAGAGTGGTTCTGTACAGTTTAGAGTAAATTATACTAAGGATGTATTCAACCGAATTGGTTATAATGAATTATGTGAAAGAGTATACAAAGACTTTAATGCTCCAGTTGTAATAACTCCATCGTTTCTTACAGATAGAAATGCAAGAGGTAAGGTTGAACAATATCTAAGTAACTTCCGCAACGATATGCTTGCTCAAAAAATAGATCCTAAATGGCAAAATCTTTATACTTTCTTTGATGCTAAGTTTAATGGTTTTGGTTGCCAAAATTATAGTTTCTATAATGGTAAGTTGTATGTTAACCCTTTTCTATATGATGCTATTATACAAAGAACACCATTCTTTGAAACAACTATGGATGAGAATAAACTATATCAGAATATTGAATATGCTCAACAAGTAGACGACTGCAATGGTTGTGAATTTATGATGAGTTGTGCTGAAAGAAATGTGCATATGTATATGGAGTCACGGAACATAGATCAGTGTGTCGCGATGAAAGAATATATGCATGCCTCTCATTAAGAACAATTTATATTACGAACTTACCACAGAGACACAGACAAAGCCAGTATCTGCAGTAAAGATACAGCTTGATGTATTAGATGGTTGCCATCATAAGTGCCCTGGTTGTTTTGTACATCGCAGAGGTAATGCTAGTGATGAACATCAGTTAGATAAAGCAAAAGATTTTATAAGAAGCATAACAGATCAGGGAATCTTGGTTGATGAGATGCTTATTGGACCAACTGACTTTCTTGCATCAGAAAACTTCTATGAAGTGATGCCACATCTTCTGGATATCATTAACGAAAACTCACCTATTCTTGCATTTGTATCTACACTTATTGATGGAGATATAGAAAGATTTGTTGAGTTTATTAATGAACATGTTAATCTTGATACAGAAATAGAAATTGGTATTGCAACAAATCCTTACAAGTTTTTTGAAGAAAAGTATTTACAACACATTAGTGATATGTTATACTATATTGATCAAAATGTAAAGCATGAGGTTACATATACATTTGTCGTAAATATAAGAGATTATGGTTTAGATTATACTACACTACATGATAAAGCAGTAGAGAAGTTTCAAACAATTCTTGACTTTGTACCTTCGGTATCAAGATCACATAAGCCTAATATTATTCTTGCAACACTAGATAAGTTTAATGAATACTTTAATGTATTAAGTCTTGATACTAAACTAAACAATATCATGGTAGATCATTCACACGCTGGTATGAATTATCAGGTTCTAAACTATAAGAAAGGCGATTGGTATCTAAGCCCATTTATGTATGAAAATATGGCTATCTATGATCCTATGTTTAAGATAGAATCCTTTGACGATGTATATACAAATGTAGATACACAGATAGAAAGAGCAAAGGGAACAGAATGTGAAAACTGTCCATTATTTACATCTTGCTATAACAGAAAGATTATATTATTAAGAGATTACTTAGGTGTGGATAGATGTATTGCTCCGAAAGAGAATATGCTAAGGAATATACATAACTATAACGGACCAGCTCAGACTATGTATGAATGGGATGGCTATTCTGTTGAAAACGATAAGAATGGTTATAGAAAAAGATTTTTAGTTACCAAAGATGATGATCCAGAATTAGAAAGATTGAGGAAAATTTCATATGTTAGTTAAACCTAAAAGAGTAATGATTGATCCACCTAACGGATGGAGATATGGCTTTCCTAAGATGCTGCCTTTAATTCCAAAAGAAGGAAAGAACTTTAGATTAAAAGACTGGCTAATTCAAGAAGGTTATCCGCCACATGAAATAACGGATAATCCTAACTTTGCTTGTCGAATGTGGGAAACTGATTAATGTTAAATGACGAATGGAAAAATATTGTAGCCAAGGGCCATAAGCTTGAGGAGTTTACTGCTGTATCATCCATGAGTCAATATAAAATACAAGTCAATCTTGAAATACTTGAGGGCTGTTCTTATATGTGCCCTGGTTGTTTTGTTAAACGTAAAGGCAATTGGAATCCAAACTCTATTGCAACATTTCACTCTTTGGCACTTGAGTTAAAAGATAGAGATGATATTGTATTAGATGATATTGTAATCGGTCCAACTGATTTCTATGGAGCACAAAACTTAGAAGACATTATTAATAATCAGAGACTTGCTGATGCCATATTAATGATGCCTGAAGATAATAGAAATATCCAACATAACTGTTCTATACTCGGATCGTTATCTGAAAAAGATATTGAAGGTAAAATAAAATCTATTGAAAACTCTTTGCTAGGTAAAGCTGTCGAGGCATGGGATGTACAAATTGCTTTAGATTTAAATAGACTGATGAATGATCAAGAATATCTAAACGCACTTGATGAAAGAGTTGAAACTTTTAAGAATAGTTCTTTAAACTTTGAAATTAGTATGGCTACTAATATTGTACAAGGCGTAGAGGATATACTATTTCCTGCTATAGAATTTGTCAGAGCTAAGTATGAAACTGTTATCGAAGTATTGCCATCAGTAGTACGTTCATTTAACCACAGCGCAAAGCACGGTAATAAACTATTTGAATGGAATGATATGCTTACAAGATTGGCTGCAGATCCACATAGATTTAAAAACAAGTTTCACTTCTTACAAGGTGATGTATCGCATAAAGCATTTCATTATTCTGTGGTAAGCATATATCATGGAGATATGTACTTGTCTCCGTTTATATATGAGAACGCTCAAATACATACAGATGATTTTAAAGTTGATAATGGTTGGCTTTGGTTACCAGATGCTGATATATCTGAGTATATACTAAACAAAAAGAATGCAATTGTAAAGAGTCAGATTAAAGAAAGTACTGATAAAGAATGTGGTAGCTGTAAGTATCTAAACATATGTGCAAATAGAATGGTTCCTATGATTATGGATACAGTATTTAATGGAAGAAAAGAATGTATTCTAAATAAGGATGTTATTTCTTTGTTTGATAATGAGGTTTACCATGGGAATAGTTACTGACAATAGAAAGCATGCTCAAGCATCTACTGAGTTTGATACAAGCTTTGCAGATGGGTTTGAGATAAAGGTACAATTTAACTGTGAGATCCTATCTGGATGTGAGTTTAAATGTAAGGGTTGCTTTGTAAATAAACTAGGAAGTAATGTAGGAGAATTTGATAAACTAGATGATGCTATCGACTTATTCAATACTAAAGGTTATAGAGTTTCAACAATTAACATTGGACCTACTGACCTATTTGGTAACAACAATATAATTACTTTACTACAAAATGAAACCTTTGTAAAGTGTTTATCTAAAGTTTCTACCATACAATTCGTAACAACTCTTGAGAATATTAACCATCAAGTTATTAAACTGTTAAATGATATTCCTAAGAAAGATGGTTTTATGTATGACTGTAATATTGCTTTACAGCCACCTGTAGACTGGGACAGAATTGAAGAAAGATTAGAATTACTAAATGACTTTAAAGATGATCTAAACTATTACCTAGTGTATAACATGGGTAATGATGATGAGTATAATAGTAAAGTGTTGGAGATGTCTGAGATTGCAGATGATAGATTCGACACTATTCTACAACTCAATCCTTCCTTCTTCCGTGCTAAGAAATCTAAAGTACAAAAGCATCTCATCGAGAAATGGAAAGGCTATGACTTTTCTGATGATCTATACCCTAAAACAATTGTAGATAAAGCACAGGGCGGAAGTCTTGAGCTTAACTATACGTTCTGCAATAATAGATTTTTCTGGACTCCATTTGTATATGATATTGCCTTAATAGGTACAGAGGAGTTTGAAGTAAAAGATGTAAAAGATATAGACAGCTGGACAGTACCAAAGGATATACAATTTACAAAACAATTACGATATTCAAGTAAAGCGGATAACTGTTCTACTTGTTCTAATCTAATGACTTGTATTGATAAAGGTGTGCTATCTTATATGGAACATCACTCACTTACGGCGTGCGTGTTTCCGGGTGTAGTATCTACCTAAAAAGGTTGCTGGAAAAGCATTTATTATCGTAGCTCTTTCATACTTTTCTATTTTATTCATCTTAATATCAATCTTTTTGTCCGTCATAGGAAACATTGCCATAAGAGGTTGATCATATTTTAGTGTTACTTCATATGACTCTTTCTTAGTAGGAAAAGCAATAAAGATATTAGCTGCATGTTGATCATTAAAGTTTACTATGCCTGGACAGATAAACATACCATGCTTTCTAAACTCAGTGTCGTAGTGTACATCCGTACAAAGAAAATCTGTAGAATCAGATCCTTTAAACAACCAAGGATTGTGGAGTTTACAAACAGTATGATTAGGATATAATTCCCCATACTGCTTATCATCATGGACACCTATTTCTAACTCACCGCCACCATGTAGAGGAGTTGCAGTAGTTACAGTTCCGTCTGGATTCACTTTAAAGATAGCATCAGTCCACATCCTAAACACAATAGGCTTTCTTACAAAGTCAACTATGCCAGGGCAAGCTCTTACTGTAGGAGTTGGTACTCTGATGCCACTTCTAAAGTCCATTTTATTAAATGTCTTTTTAAGTTTATGCCACCACGCTGGTGGTTTATTTCTGATCTCAAGTGGTTGATAATCAATTATTCTTTGATCATGTGTATACACATTAAGCGTTACTTTTTTCATAATTAAATCCAGTAATTAAATTCTGTCCAGTTTTATCCATATAGTTAAACCACATTCTCATAATGCAGTCAGGTAAATCTCTTTCACGGTTCTTCCAATCCCATTGTGTATAACAACGGAATCCACATTTATTCCACCATTTACAAGATAAGCAACCATTCTCGTCCATATATGCTTGCATCATACCAGCATTATCTTTAGGTTTATATTCTGTATTAAAATCTCTTTGATCATATCTATCCCACCTACAGTTTGATGTAGAGTTATCAGGAAAGATAGTAACTTTATTTAATGCCATACAATGCATATGATTTGATTCATTATAAATCAGATCAGCCATAGGATTAATACTAGGATAGCTATGGTATACAAATTTAAGAAATTCAAGATAAAGACTATCAGAGGGGATGAGATGATCAAAACCACGGTCTGGTATGTAGTCGTCAAAATAGAAGTTATCAAATTTCTCAAATAAGTAATGAAAGTATTCGTCATCATCTGCCATAAACCTTTCTATAGATGGTACAGTCGCCACCATGTTAATTGAAGTAATATAGTCTGCAAAGTATTCAATGTTTTTACCATAAGGACCTTTTACTGGTCTTCCGTCAAAGTCATAAGAACAAATAATATATGATGGAACATCAACTGCATTTAAATCGTCCAATAGTTTTTGTACACGGTCTTGCTTACTAAACTGAAATGATGTAACCCATACCACCTTAATCTTTAAACCTAGTCTATCATATATTTTCTTAATTTCAACTAGCAAATCATAATAAACTGGATAAGCCCATTCTGATATTCTATCTTGAAATAGTTCACCACCAACCATATTGATCTGAACTTCTTTTACCATTCCAACCATTTTATTGAGGTGATCCTCAACTAGAGGTATCTTTGAGAAAATACCTTCACGTGATAAACCTACTGTAGATTTCTTATCATGATGGCAGAACGCACAGTTGAGGTGACAATTCTCGAATAATGTTAATTCGATTTCACCTAACTGTGGTCGTTTCTTTTCAAGTATGACTTTTGTAAAGTCAAATTTGTCCAATTAACATTTCCTCTTTATAGTATTGATATATGTCTGGTACCATACCTTTAGATTCATTCCATTCCATTTTAGCTATTATAGCATCATAGGTTTCTTCATCTTGCCAGTAAGGTACAAAATGCGGATCATTATTAAAAAGCAAGTCTTCGTCATTAAGTGCATTATAAAATGGTTCCTGAAAATCATGCCCAAGCCAATATGCATAGCATATAGCAACCACATAAGATTTGGCTGGATATATCCACTCATCAACATATTCAGTAAAATGTTTAAGAGCATCATCAACTACAGTATTAGGTCTCCAAACAGTTTTTATGTTAGTCAGATCATCCTTAAATAGAGATGCCGTCATGTGGTATGCCGCTTGTCTGGCTTTCCATTCTTTCATAATATTCTAATAATCCTTTATATCCATTACATCCATTATCTAAATCCAGAACATACCTGTAGTGTTCGGTGAGACAATTACCAAAATAGGTACAGCTGTGACATATAGGACTAAGATTATCTCGTGCCTCATTTTTTGCCCACTGCTTATACTCGTAATAGCTCTTATATTCCTTAAAATACTCTTTATCATTATTATCAAACTCCAATACCCCAAACTTACCAGATGGTGTAATATACACATGATTGTTTGAGAATGCATTATATTCTTTATCTATACTCCTATAGATGTTATGAATATTCTGAAAGTTAAAATTCTTAGCTGTCTTGGCTTCATCAAACCTAATTACAAAATCCTCAAAGTCTTTATGAGTAACAGGGTGGGCATTTGCTTGGTTAATAGAATATGGCTTAATTTCTACAGAAGTCACATTGTAAATCATGTTAAGTGTAAAGACCATAAACTCAACATCCATTTCTAAAACTTTAGGCGATGCTAAGATAAGAACAGAAATTTCTTTATCAGTCTTCATCATATTATCTAATACAAATTGTTCTTTCTCGCGAGCATGGAAATCATATGATACAGACAAAGTCACATCATCATCACGAAAGAAATCTGGATAGGCAGATAGATTTGTATTAATATTAATTGGTCCGTCATAGTATTTACGAATAACATCCTTAATAGAATAATAGTAATCTGAAGATAGTAAACCTATTTCACCGCCATATAAATCAACATGACTAATGGGATCTGTTATTTGTTGCATCGAGTTGTGTAGCCATAATGGTGTTATCTTATGTCTATCACCTAGCTGAGCCTCTGTTAGATAACAAAAGTCACATCTAAAGTTGCAATAGTAAGTTGGATTAATGGATAGATTCATCGACATATGGCGTCACTCCCTCTGGGTTCATCCCGTTTATCTCAAGTATGCGAGGAGCAAGACCTTTCATTTGTCTACAGTGGGCTTCTACAGTTCCTTCCCTTTTCATATCTCTTACTGTCTTTTTACATCCATTGCAAATCTCAAACATAGGACAAGTAAAGCAAGCTGTCTTCATTGACTGAATATTTGGATCCCATTGTAGAGGTGTCTCATAACCACCAGCCATTTCTTTCTCATAGTCTATCGGATAATCCATATCATCAGCAAAGGAACCACAACTATAATAATCACCACCTGGATTAAATGCTCTGATACCAGCATCACAGTTCCTATTCTGAGGACAAGATGTAGCAGATCCACCAAGTCGTTTCATCATTTGCTTTGTATTATATTCCCATTCAGATAAGCCCATATCATATATTTTAACGTATAGATCATAAATCTTACTTAGTTGTAATGTTGTACCTTGGACACCAGAAGCCATTGCATAATTTAGCTTACACTCAACACCCATTTTCTTAGCAAGTAATACATTATCAATTGCACGGTCATAGTTTTCTTCTACAATAACAGCAATAAAATCAGGACGTTCTCCACAATACTTGAGCATTGCATCAGAACATCTCCAGAAATCTGCCTCAGTAAACTCACTAAAATCACCTTTCAGTCTACCACCACCATATTGAAATGATGTTGCAATACCCATGCGAGGATGATTGAATAGTTTCATCCACTTCATAGGCTTTACCATAAATGGCCATAGATTGGTTGTAAATGATATACTTGCTGGATAATCATGTTCATCAAGATGAGCAATTAAGTCCCAATAATATTGTGGATCAACCATAAGAGGATCACCACCATTTACAATAATAGTGGCAGTATCAGGGTATCTTTTAAGAAATCTGTAAATATAATTAAGGTCTAGTAAACCAGCTTTGTCTGGATCAATAGAAGTAGAAGAACAGAAAGAACATTTAAAGTTGCATGCCTCAGTAGGCTTAATAATTAAATCCATCCTTTATCCTTTGCAAGAGTCATCATAAGAGTTTTAGGCGCCGGGCATACATCATCCATCCAACGAAGTTGATGACAGTCAGAGTGACAATAGATAAAGACCGGACACTCATAACATCTTGGATCACGTTCGTGTTGTTCACAAGATATAATTTCCATACGTTTTGGTGACAGCCGAACTTCTTTTGCTGGAGTATCTATATTGCCGTACCAGTCAGTAGGTGCAGCGTTAGGACAGCCTGCTACGGTACCATCAGCATTTATTGTATGGATCTTCTGTTCACAATCCCTACAAAAAGTTCCGTTAAAGAATTGCCCTTTACTAAACTTATCATATACTGTTTGAAGGTATTGATTCTCTACAGGGTGATCCTTGGTGGTTTCGTGCATATGCATCCACCATTTGTTTAGATCACGGTTATGTGGAAAGATTTCTAAGTTTAATTCAGCGTTACCATTGTGAGTTAATCTCTCATATGATATACTTCCTATACCAAGTGAGTGCATATAATCTGCAATTTCTAATGGTTCCATCTTTACAACATCTACAGATACTGATATAAAACACTTAATAAAGAAACCTAAACTTGCTAACTCTTTTACATTTCTTTCCCACAACTGTCTTTGTTTTTCATTACCAAATCTTATATTAGGATCCCATGATGTGGCAATACTACCACCCGACATTAAATCAAAAAACTCAATGTGTTCAGGTTTTAATTTATAAACTAAGTTTGTTGTAATGCCGTGAGTACATCTATCACCCCAATGGTCTTTGGTTATATTATAAAACTCCATTAGATCCTTCATAGGAGCCAACATAGGTTCACCGCCATGGTATTCAAGATGCACTTCATTGTCACCACTGTCTAGTTGATTACACCAGTCAGCAGTTTTCTTAGAGTCAAAGTAAATCTTTCTACCATTTATCCCAGATGTAAAACAATGGGCACAGTTAAGATTACAAGTCTCTGTTGTTTTAACGTATATTACTGAGTGTTTCTGTGTCGTTAATGCCATGTGAAGCTATTAATGCCTTTTCATAATTTAATGCTCGGTGTGGAGTACCTGCTGGAATAAGAAGCATAGCACCACCAGGTGTAATAATATGCTCAGTGCCGTTTACTTCCATATGTTTAATTCCATCATGACAATCTATGATTACATCAACAGGATCTGTATGAGTATCAAATGTAGGTCCCCATGCTGGGCTATAGAAGAAATGAATTGTTCGGTCTTTCCAATGGTACCTTTTTTCCATTTGTTCTACTTTGATTGTTATCTTATCATCAGCAAGCCATCTTGCAATAATACTTTGATATTCCCATTGTTCACACTTATCTATATAATGTTGCAGACCATCTTTATCAATGTATGACACATCGTGTTCCCAATGACATTCGGCGGATAATAGAAATTCTTCAAATTGATCAAAAGTCATTTATTTTCCTTATAGATAGTACAAGCTATTTATAATGAGGTTAAGTATGAAATTTAAAGGTATCCACCATGCGTGGTCTACACCAATAGAGTATGATAGATTTAATATTCTAGGATTAGCGGATCACATTTTAACTTACTACGATATGAATAATCCGCCAAGTGACTTAGGTGATTATAACATATTTGATGAGGATTGTAAACCCATAAATGATTTAAAAAAATGTGCTTTTAATAATTTTAGAAGTCATATTAAATCTATGTATCATGTCGATATAGATACTTACAATACAACAATGAAAGGTTGGATTACAGGACACGGTAATAACTATAGTATGACTATTCATAATCACTCTGGCGCACAGTTCTCTGCTGTATATTATGCTATGGCTGAAGAAGATGATAGAGGCGGAGCATTAGTTCTACATGATCCAAGATCAAATGCTAATAGAGGATTTGATGATAGATTCCAACCACACTTTAAACAAATTAAGATACAACCAAAAACAAATGACTATGTGATATTTCCTTCACACGTCTACCACCATGTTGATCCATACTATTCACAATTTAGAATAGCTATTCCAATTGACTTATATTTATTTGAGGACTGATTATGCACAAACTTGTTATTAATTTACCTAATAGAATTGATCGTAAAAACGAATTTATGAAACAGTGCGGTTGGTTAGAAGACTATCGTTTTCTACATGCTGTTAATGGTCATGAAATTACACACGCTCAAATGCAGAAGAATGAATTTGCAGTAAACCACACATGGAGAGATCCGTTTAAGAATCGCCGAATTACAAAAGGTGAAGTTGGTTGCTTTCTATCTCACTATCAAGCATGGCAAAAAGTAATTGAGTTAAATGAAACTACCATTATTTTTGAAGATGATATTCTTATTGATAGATGGGACTGGAAAGAGAATGAATATCACGAATGGATGGACGAGTATGGTATTGATCTACTATATCTAGGTCATAATGAAAATGAAATTGCAGGTAGGGCAGCTGGTTCTAATGAATATCTTGTAAAACCTGCATATCCATATAATGCACATGCATATATGTTAACACCAAAAATGGCAAGTGAGTTAGTAGAAAGCGGATTCCACAGAAAGATTATTCCTACTGATGAAATTTTAGCAGGTAAGGTTGAAACACATAATGTTCAAGCACTAAAGATTTGTGTTGCTAATCAACAATCAAGAGATAAGCTAGGTAGTGATATTGAGCCTTATAGTCACGACGATTGGTTCCAAGATTTTGAAGTACATGCACTTACAGTAGGTACTGATAGAAAGAAATGCGCTCCGTTGAATGATAGTGCTGCACTTCAAGGGTTTACTGTAAAGAACTTAGGTACCAATGTTGACTGGCATGGAACTGATATGGAAGGTCCAGGTGGAGGGCATAAGCTAAATCTAGTAAAAGATTATTTAGCAGAACTACCTAATGATGATATTGTATTATTTACAGATGCTTATGATGTATTCTTTACTAATAATCTACAAGAAATTGTAAAAAGATATTTAGATGCTTCAGTAGAAATACTAATTGCAGCAGAATCAGAATGTTGGCCACAAGAAAGTATGTGGTCTCATCATCCTGATCCTAATATGTTTAAATACAAATATCTTAATAGTGGCACATATATCGGTAGAGTTGCTGCACTTAAAAACTTTTTTGCAGAAGCAATAAAAGATGATGATGACGATCAGCTTTATATGCAAAGAATTTGGTTAGATGATACAACAAAATATAGCATTGGGTTAGATTACGAACAATATATTTTCCAAACACATGAACCTGAAGTTATTGTTGAGAATGAACTTTGGAATCCTGTATCTCATACTGTCCCGTGTCTATATCATGGGAATGGTGGAGCAGAAGCTAAAGAAAAATTTGATGATTTATGGAAACAAGTTAAAGATAAATATTCAGCTGGTTTACCTAAAGCATTGCCACAAGTAACTTCACCAATGTTTATTCCTCATACAGGTAAGATTGATATTCTTGAGAAAGATATGATCGTTGTTGACTTTATGACTCAGAGTCAATGTGAGAGACTAATTGAAATGGGTGATAAGCATGGTGAATGGGCTCCTTTACCAGAAGATAAGTTCCCTGCATATGAAATTAGAATTAAAGAATTAGGTTTATGGGATGAACTTTCTAAACATTGGCAAGAACATGTTGTGCCTATTGTAGATAAATATTGGAAACCAATTGAAATGTATGGTATGCGTGATGCCTTTATTATGAGGTATTCCGTGGATACACAAAAGAGTTTAGCATTACACAACGATGCTTCTTTAGTTACTGGTAGTGTAAAACTTAATGATGATTATAGAGGAGCATCACTCGTATATCCTAGACAAGGTGTAAGTAATGATGATGTACCATGCGGTAAGATGATTCTATTCCCTGGCATGGTTACTCACGGTCACGAATGCACTGAACTTCTATCTGGAACAAAATATAGCTTTACAATGTGGACTTCTCGGTATCCCGGAGATGTAAATTGATATAAATAGAACTAAATAACATTTATATTGGGAAGATGGTATGGCGAACCCTAATTCAAGACAAAGTTTGATTGATTACTGTAAGCGAAGATTAGGCGATCCAGTTATTGAGATTAACGTTGATGAAGATCAATTAGAAGATAGGGTTGACGAAGCAATCCAATACTGGCAAGAGTATAACTCAGATGCCACAAAAATGGTGTATCTAAAGCATTTAGTTACTGCTGATGATGTTACAAATAAATATATCCCTATCCCATCAGATTATATATTTGTAAAAAGATTATTGCCTATCAGTAATGGTTCTGGTGGAAGCAACTTTATGTCTCTGAACTATCAGCTAAGACTTAATGACTTGGCTAATATGGGAACATATCTTGGAGATATGACTTATTATAATCAGCTGCAGATGCATTTAGATTATATACAGCAATCATTAGTAGGCCAACCACAAGTTACTTTTGCTCAATACGAAGGTAGAATGTATTTGCATGGTGAATTTGAAATGAATTCAGTTAAAGCAGGGCAATATCTAATAGCTGAAGCATATCAATTAATTGATCCAGCAACTAATACATCACTCTATAATGATAAATGGTTGAAATCTTATACGACAGCACTTATCAAGCAACAGTGGGGTCAGAACCTAAGTAAGTTTGAGGGAATGCAATTGCCAGGTGGAGTTACTATGAATGGTATGCAAATTCTTAACGATGCCACAGAGGAGATTAGACGGCTTGAGGAAGATATTAGACTGACTCATGAACTTCCAGCTGATTTCTTTGTAGGATAATCATGGCACGTAATCTTTATTTCTCAGACGGCTATAGACCAGAACAATTACTTCACGAGGATTTAATCGTAGAGGCTATGAAGATTTATGGCCACGATTTATATTATATGCCTCGGGATCTAGTAAACGTCGATTCAGTATTTAAGGAAGATCCAGTAGGATCATTTAACTCAAGTTATAAACTTGAAATGTATGTTGAAAACTTAGATGGCTTTGACGGAGAAGGTGATCTGTTTAGCAAGTTTGGTGTTGAGATTAGAGACTCAGTTACACTTGTGCTATCTAAAAGACGTTGGAATTCAACAGTATTAAAATATGATAATGAAATCACATCTTCAAGACCAGTTGAAGGCGATCTTGTCTATGCACCATTTGCTAGAAAATTATTTCAAATTCAACATGTTGAACACGAACAGCCTTTCTATCAACTAAACAACTTACCAATTTATAAGTTGCGCTGTGAACTCTTTGAGTACAATGATGAAAATATTGATACTGGTATACCTAATATTGATCAAATAGAATTGGATCATGCTTATAAACATGCATTAACAGTAAATGTTGATAGTGATGGTAAATTTGTCCCTGGTGAAACAATCACATTTGATACACTTAGCGATGGTACAGTAATGACTGCTCAAGTAGCAACTTGGAATGATTCAGATAATATGTTGAATATTATTCAACTTGCTACAAACAACGGTACTTTCAAAGAACCAGCCACTGGATATTTTATAACTGGAGACACAAGTACAGCTAGGGCACAGATTACTAAAGCAACTGAGACTGCAGATAAACAAGCACAGAATGATATATTCTCTATAGATATAGAGGACTTTGTTGATTTCTCTGAAAATAATCCATTTGGAGAAATAGCACAATCGGGAGCGCATGAACACTAATGTTAGGTACTTATTTTTATCACGAAAGAATTAGAAAGACAGTTGCCTTGTTTGGTTCACTGTTTACTAAGATTCATGTTTTGAGAACAACGAGTGCAGGTGCTAGTATTAATCAAGTACGAGTACCTTTATCATATGCTCCTAGATCAAAATTCTTGGCAAGATTACAGCAGGTAGAAAATCTACCTGGGGATGAGACTGTTGCTATTAAACTTCCACGTATGTCTTTTGAAATGACTGCGATATCATATGATTCAACAAGACAACTTTCTAAAACAAATAATACATTAGTTACCGGTGCATCTGGCACATCTACTGGTAGAGGTAAGATTAGACAATCTACACCATATATTATTAACTTTTCTTTGAATGTTTATACTAATAATCAAGATGATGCCTTACAAATTGTAGAGCAGATTGTACCATACTTTGCACCTCAATATACAGTCACTATTAAACCATATAAAGAACATCCTACTATAAAAGAAGATGTTCCTATTACACTACAATCAGTTTCATTTATTAATGAATTTGAAGGTCAACAAGAATCACGTCAGTATGTACAATATGTACTCGACTTTGAAGTTAAGATTAACTTTACTGGACCAATTAATGAAGGTAAAGTTATAACCAAAGCAATTACAGAATTTGAATTTGAAAAAGGTACTAAACATCTTACGACCACTACTACACCAAACCCTAGTACAATCTATTATGATTCAGACTATGGGTTTACCTCAACCTATGACTATGCGGATATAAGTAGCGATGACCCAACCTAGTGACGATAAAGTACAAAATGACTATGAAAAGTCAAGGGACACTTACTACGACCTAATCGATAAGGGTAAAGATGCTCTTGAGCTGATGATGGAAGTAGCAAGAGAATCAGAGCATCCTCGTGCCTTTGAAGTCTTATCTGGTCTAATGAAGAATATTGCTGATGTAAATGATAAAGTTATGGATCTGAATAAGAAACATAAAGACATCAATAAAGAAGACGCTCCTTTACCAGTAGAATCAAAAACAACTAATAATATGTTTATAGGTTCGACTGCTGATTTACAAAAGATGTTGCAGCAAGCAAATAAACCAACTGAAGTTAAAGATAACGTAATTGATATAACTCCTAGATTAAATGATGAAGAACCTAACTGATGGTTATCTTGGCAATGTCAACGTAAAACGTGACGGAATTGTCAGTAACTGGACTCAAGAAGAAATACTCGAATATAAAAAGTGCATGGATGATCCTGTTCACTTTGCAAAGAAGTATTGTAAAGTCATATCACTAGATGATGGACTTGTTAATTTCGACCTTTATCCTTACCAAGAGAAAATGTTTGATCACTTTAACTCTAATCGTTTTAGTATTGTTCTTGCTTGTCGACAATCTGGTAAATCTATTTCATCAGTAGCATATATCCTTTGGTTTGCTTTATTCCATTCAGAAAAAACTGTTGCTATATTAGCTAACAAAGGTGCGACTGCTCGTGAGATGTTAGCACGTATTACTCTTATGTTAGAGAACTTACCATTCTTTTTACAACCAGGTACTAAAGCACTTAATAAAGGTTCACTTGAATTTTCTAATAATAGTAGAATCATTGCAGCTGCCACAAGTGGCTCATCTATTCGTGGTATGTCTATCAACCTTTTATTCTTAGACGAGTTTGCATTTGTTGAGAATGATGCTACCTTCTTTACATCTACATATCCAGTTATCTCGGCTGGTAAAGAAACTAAAGTTATTATTACTTCTACAGCAAACGGCATTGGTAATGTCTTCCATAAGATATGGGAAGGCTCAATGCAAAAGACAAATGAATTTAAACCAATGCGAGTTGATTGGTGGGATGTGCCTGGACGAGATAATGATTGGAAAAAGCAAACAATAAACAATACATCTCAGTTACAGTTTGACCAAGAGTTTGGTAATACATTCTTTGGTACAGGTGATACACTTGTAAATGCAGAGACGCTTCTATCTTTAAGAGCAAGTGCTCCTGTGAGGGTAGCTGGAGATTGTCTTATCTATGAAGAAACTAAAGAAAAGCACGAATATATTATGTGCGTTGATGTTGCACAAGGAAGAGGACAAGATTATTCTACATTTAATGTGATCGACATTAGCACAAGACCTTTTAAACAGGTTGCTGTATATCGCAATAATACTATATCTCCTATCCTCTTCCCAGATATTATTTATAAATTTGCTAAAGCCTACAATAATGCTTATGTTGTTATTGAAAGTAATGATCAAGGCGCAGTAGTTTGCAATGGTCTTTATAATGATTTAGAGTATGAAAATATGCATGTTGAGTCTATGGTGAAGGCAAATAGTCTTGGTGTGCGTATGGATAGAAAAGTTAAAAGAATGGGCTGTTCATCATTTAAAGATATAATTGAGAATAAAAAACTTGATATTGTAGATGAGCAAACTATTATAGAAATATCAACCTTTGAGGCAAAAGGTCAGTCCTTTGAAGCATCTAATGGTAACCACGATGACTTAGTAATGAACTTTGTTATGTTTGGTTATTTTGCAGGCACTTCTTACTTTAATGAGATGACTGATATTAATTTAAAAGATATGTTATTTAAACAAAGAATGACTGAAATTGAAAATGACGTATTACCATTTGGTTTTATTGACGATGGAGTACCAGACTTACCTCAAGTAGACCCAATGAGAGCAGGTTGGGGCATAAGTGAAGTGTGGGATCCAGATTTATAATAAGTTATAAATAACACTATATTGAAACCCCGTCGTATTATGATCAATTATTATTAGCTTAAAGGAAAAACAAATGGCAATTGGAACACCATCCCAAAGTCCAGCGATTGTTATCAAGGAAGTTGATCTATCAGGTGTAGTACCTAATGTTCAATCTACCATGGGTGCAATTGTCGGCAACTATCGTTGGGGACCGGTTGAAACGAGAGAAAGAATCAGTGATGAATCTCAACTCGCAGCAACATTCGGTAATCCAGACGATACACATTCTATAGATTTTCACACTGCAGCATACTACTTGCGTTATAGTTCAGATTTGACTGTTACTAGAACAATCAATGGCGCTATTAACGCACATGATGCTACAGCAACTGGAACAGATCCAGTCGTTAAGAACCGAGATAACTGGGACGGCCAGTTAGCAGCTCGTGATTCTGACGGACACACGTTCATTGCAAAATGGCCAGGAGCCATGGGAAACACAATTAAAGTTTCCGTATGTCCTGCTCATACTGCATCATTCTCAGGTTGGGCTTATAAATCCAGCTTCGACAATCAACCAGGTACATCAGCTAGTGCAGCAGACGCAAATGCACAAAATGATGAAATCCACATCGCAGTCATTGATAATGATGGTAAGTTCGGCGCTAAAGGTGCTGTACTTGAAACATTCCCGTTTGTATCTTTGGCTACTAACTCTAAACAAGCAGATGGCTCAACAAACTATTCAGTAGACGTTGTTAACAATGCTTCACAATATGTTTGGATGGCAGGCTTTGAGACAGTATTCACAAGCGTTGGAGCAGGTACAACTGCAGACAGCGGCGAAAACTTTATCCTATCATCTCCGGAAGTTAAAACTTATCAGATGGCTGGCGGTACAAACAGTGCTGCATTAACACCAACACAAGTTGCAACAGGTTTTGATCAATATGAAGATCAAGACACAGTTGAAGTTGATTTCTTAATTGCACCATCTATGTCTGCTAGAGCAGATCAGACAACAGTTGTTAATGATCTTGTAGCTACAGCAATTGCTAGAAAAGACTGTGTTGCAGTTGCTTCTCCAGCAAGAACAGATGTTGTAGGGCTTGCAGATGCAGCTACTATTACAACTAATATTGAAGCTACAGCAGATACATTTACAGCAAGTTCATACTTAGTTGCAGATGCTAACTTCTTAAAGGTATATGATAAATACAACGATAAGTATATTCATATTCCAGCATCATCATCTACAGCAGGGATTATGTCTGCATCAGATGCTAATGCAGCTCCATGGGTATCACCAGCAGGCGCAAGACGTGGTGCTTACTTAGGTGTAACTAACTTGGCTTATAGCCCATCAAAAGCACAAAGAGATACACTGTATAAAGCAAGTGTTAATCCAATTGCTAATATTCCTGGGCAAGGAGTATTGTTGTTTGGTGATAAAACACATATGAATAGACCATCAGCATTTGATAGAATCAATGTTCGCAGACTATTCTTAACTGTTGAAAGAGCTATTGCGGAAGCAGCTAAAAATGTAATGTTCGAACTTAATGACGAATTTACAAGAGCTGAGTTTGTTAATATCGTAGAGCCATTCTTGAGAGAAATCAAGGGTAGACGTGGTATTACAGACTTTAAAGTTGTGTGTAATGAAACTAATAACACATCAGCCGTAATCGACCGAAATGAATTTGTAGCAAATAT
>Ga0206126_10001728_pt1 | contig 25560 bp, 9 predicted proteins | sample Helgoland_Spring_5_FD_148621 | JGI IMG/M metagenome (GOLD analysis project Ga0206126, IMG submission 148621) | Pelagic subsurface seawater microbial communities from Kabeltonne, Helgoland, North Sea - Helgoland_Spring_Bloom_20160412_1 | ecosystem: Environmental > Aquatic > Marine > Epipelagic ...
TTAAAAGTTATTTCCCAAGTCAAACCGTAAGTGATGCTGAGAAGCTAAGCTACGACTATGGTTTGAAAGTAGGTAAGGCAATTGAGCAAGAGTGGTTCAACAATGATAGGGGTTCCAATAGGTACAGAGCTAATAGCAATGATTTTCATAATTTAAGATTGTACGCTAGAGGCGAGCAGTCTATACAAAAATATAAGGATGAGTTGTCTATAAACGGTGATTTGTCCTATTTAAATTTAGACTGGAAACCTGTTCCTATTATATCTAAGTTTGTGGATATAGTTGTTAACGGAATCGCGGAAAGAACATATGATATAAAAGCTTATTCTCAATCTCCAAATGGAGTTGAAAAGAGAACGGAGTACATGGAGGCTATAATGAACGACATGGAATTCCAAGAGTTTGATAATTTTGCTGCGGCAAATTTTGGTGTGAATACCAAAGAGAGCGATCAAAAAGAATTACCAGAAACTCCAGAAGAACTACAACTTCACATGCAGCTAACGTATAAGCAAGCTGTTGAACTTGCTGAAGAACAAGCTTTGGGTGTTTTGTTCGAAGGTAATAAGTATGAGTTAACAAAGAAAAGGTTTTACTATGACCTAACGGTTTTAGGTATTGGTGCTGTTAAAACCTCATTTAACACATCAGAAGGAGTTGTTATTGACTACGTTGATCCAGCTAACTTGGTTTATTCTCATACTGACTCCCCTTATTTTGATGATATTTATTATGTTGGAGAAGTTAAATCTATTCCGGTAAACGAATTAGCAAAGCAATTCCCTCATTTGTCAGAGGGTGATCTTGAAGATATAATGAAAAACAAGTCTAACAATAGGTCGAACTATAACTCTAGACATAGCGAAGACAAAGAGGATAACAATACGGTTCAAGTTTTATATTTTAACTATAAAACCTACATGAATGAGGTGTATAAGGTTAAAGAGACTGGAACTGGTGCCGATAAAATAATACCTAAAGACGATTCATTCAATCCTCCAAAAGATAAGGAAGGTGGTTACGGTAGAATGCTTAGGTCTGTAGAGTGTCTTTACGATGGGGCTATGGTTCTTGGTACTGATAGGTTGCTTAAGTGGGAGATGTCAAAAAACATGATGCGTCCTAAAAGTGATTTCACTAAGGTTAAAATGAACTACGCTATTGTAGCACCAAGAATTTACAATGGTAAAATCGACTCGCTAGTTAAGCGTATAACAGGTTTTGCTGATATGATTCAGTTAACCCATTTAAAACTACAACAAGTAATGTCAAGGATGGTTCCAGACGGTGTTTATTTAGACGCTGATGGCTTAGCTGAAGTTGATCTAGGTAATGGAACAAATTACAATCCACAAGAAGCTTTAAACATGTTCTTTCAAACTGGTAGTGTTATTGGTAGATCATTTACAAGCGAAGGTGACATGAACCCAGGTAAAGTACCTATTCAAGAAATTACATCAGGTAGTGGTGGTAATAAAATGCAAGCTCTTATCGGTAATTACAATTACTACTTACAAATGATAAGAGATGTAACCGGACTCAACGAGGCTAGAGATGGTAGCACGCCAGACAAAAATGCTTTAGTTGGTATTCAAAAAATGGCGGCAGCAAATTCAAACACAGCAACTAGACACATACTACAAGCTGGGTTGTATTTAACAGCTGAAACAGCGGAGTGCTTATCACTTAGAATATCTGATATTATAGAGTACTCACCAACAAAAGACGCCTTCATACAAGCTATTGGGGTTCATAACGTGGCTACGTTAGAAGAGATGTCTGAATTACACTTGTATGATTTTGGTATATTTATAGAGCTACAACCAGATGAAGAGGAAAAAGGCTTGTTAGAGAATAACATTCAAATGGCCTTGCAACAACAAAGTATAGAACTTGAAGACGCTATTGATCTTAGAGAAATACGTAATATCAAACTAGCTAACCAATTGTTGAAGATACGTAGGAAGAAGAAACAAGAAAGAGATAGACAACTACAAATGGAAAATATCCAAGCTCAATCTCAATCTAACACTCAAGCGGCTCAAGCGGCAGCTCAAGTTGAAATGCAAAAAGATCAAGCGCTAACACAAAGTAAATTGCAATTAGAACAAGCTAAGTCTCAGTTAAGTTCTCAGAAAATGCAACAAGAGGTTATGCACAAAAAAGAGCTTATGGCTCTAGAGTTCCAATACAACATGCAACTTAAAGGAATTGAGGTTGATGGAATCAAAGATAGAGAAAAAGAAAAAGAAGATCGTAAAGACGAAAGAACAAAAATACAAGCATCTCAACAAAGTGAGATGATTGAGCAAAGAAATAGTGGAAAACCACCTAAAAACTTTGAGTCCGCAAGTAATGATATACTAGGTGGAGGGTTTGATTTAGGTTCGTTTGACCCTAGTTAGAATTATTAATTATTATTATATTATATTATGGAAGAAAAATTAGAAGAAGTAGTCGAAGAGACTACCCAAGAAACGACTGAACAAGTCGATGAGAGTAAATTTGAATCTGCTGGTGACGATAGCGTTATTAAAGTAGATTTAAGCGCTCCACCACAGGAAAAAGAAGAAACTGAAGTTGTGGCAGAGGAAAAAACTGAAGAAGTAGAAGCGGTAACAGAGGTTACTGAGGAAACAGAAGTACAACCAGAAGCTGAAACACAAGAAACTCCAGTATTAGAAGAGATTACTGAAGAAGAAGTTGAAGAGGTTGAGGAGCAAGTTGAAGAAGCTATAGCGGAAGCTGAGGCTACTGGAAAACCATTACCAGAAAATATCCAAAAGTTAATGGACTTTATGGAGGAGACTGGAGGTGATTTAAGTGACTACGTTAAGCTTAACCAAGATTACTCAAAATTAGATGATCAAAATCTATTATACGAGTACTACAAGCAAACAAAACCTCATTTAAACAATGAAGAAATTAACTTCCTTATGGAAGACACGTTCTCTTACGACGAAGATGTAGACGACGATAGAGATATACGTAGAAAGAAATTAGCGCTTAAAGAGCAAGTTGCCAGCGCTAAAAGCCACCTAGACGGGCAAAAGTCTAAATACTATGAAGACATCAAAGCTGGAAGCAAACTTACGGGTGAGCAACAAAAAGCAATTGATTTCTTTAATAGGTATAACAAGGAGTCAGAAGCAACTCAAAAAACAGTTAAAACGAACTCTGATATTTTTACACAGAAAACAAATAGTGTTTTCAACGACAAGTTCAAAGGTTTTGAATATAACGTCGGTGATAAGAAATACAGGTTTAATGTAAACAATGCTGAAGAGGTTAAAAACACTCAAAGCGACATAAGCAATTTTACCAAAAAGTTTTTGGATAAGAACTCTGCTTTAACAGACGCTAAGGGTTATCACAAATCTCTATACACAGCAATGAATGCGGACGCTGTTGCAAAACACTTTTACGAACAAGGAAAAGCAGATGCTATGAAAAATAGTATTGCTAAAGCCAAAAATGTTGATATGAACCCAAGACAAAGTCATGGAAAAATTGAAGCTGGAGGCATGAAGTTTAAAGTGTTAGGTGAAAATACTTCTGATTTTAAGTTTAAAATTAAAAACAAAAATAAATAACAATTTAAAAAAAATTTAAAATGGCAATTACAGGCGTAACGAACAGTCAACTTCCTGCAACGAAGATGACATTAAGTTCAAATTACATAGATTTCGCAGGCGGTTCAACTGGCTGGGAACAACAATACCTGCCTGACTTAATGGAAAAAGAAGCTGAGGTTTTTGGAAACAGAACAATCTCAGGTTTTTTATCTCAAGTTGGAGCAGAAGAGGCAATGACCTCAGACCAAGTAGTTTGGTCAGAACAAGGTAGATTACACTTAGCATACAAAGGACATATCGTAAATAACGCTGCAACAGTAAATACTACGGGTACTCCTGCTGGTGGTGTTATTGAGATCGATCACACAATTGATGATGTAGCGATAGCTTCAGTAACAGATCATGGTGTTAGACTAAACGACATGTTATTATTAGCTCATGCTTCTGGTACGGCTAGAGTTATTGTAACTGATGTTACTAACGATCAAATTGATGTAGTTCCTTATGATGCTACTGACAATGATGGTGAGTTACAACATGCTTTTGATGTAGCTGCGGTGTCTGCTGGTGCTAATGATGACAAATCTTTAACTATATTAGTTATTGGTTCTGAATACTCAAAAGGTACAAGCGGTAGAACTACAGCTAACGAACCACAATTCAAGTCTTACTCTAACAAACCAATTATTTTAAAAGATATGTATCATGTTTCTGGATCTGATGCATCTGCTATTGGTTGGGTTGAAGTTTCAGGTGAAGAAGGACAAAATGGTTACATGTGGTATTTAAAAGCTGAAGGAGATACTAGAGCAAGATTTGCTGATCAATGTGAGATGGCGATGATTGAATCTATCAAGGGTGATAGCGCACAATCTACTGCAGATGGATCTGTACTTGGAGCTGCTCACACTAACTTTGGTACAGAAGGTTTATTCGCAGCTGTTGAAGCTAGAGGTAATGTTGCTACTGGTATTACTGGCGTTAATGCCGCTACTGATTTAGCTGAGTTTGACGGTATGTTAGCTGAATTAGATTCTCAAGGAGCTATTGAAGAAAATATGATGTTTGTAAACAGAGCTACTGCTCTAGCAATGGATGACATGTTAGCTTCTATGAATTCTTACGGAGCTGGTGGTACTTCTTACGGAGTATTTGACAACTCTGAAGACATGGCTTTAAACTTAGGTTTCTCTGGTTTCAGAAGAGGTTCTTATGACTTCTATAAATCTGACTGGAAATACTTAAACCAATTAGATGGTAGAGGTGGTATCAACGCTAAAGACACTGTTTATGGCGTTAGAGGTGCTTTGATCCCTGCTGGTGTATCTTCGGTTTATGACCAACAATTAGGAAAGAACATGAAACGTCCTTTCTTACATGTTAGATATAGAGCTTCACAAACTGATAACCGAAAAATGAAAACTTGGGTTACTGGTTCTGTTGGTGCAACTACATCTGATCTAGATGCAATGGAAGTACACTACTTATCTGAAAGATGTTTAGTAGTTCAAGGTGCTAACAACTTCTTCTTATTGAAGTAAGCATTTATTATATTAAAGAGACTGGGATTAATTTCCCAGTCCCTTTTATTTTATTAATTTTATTATATATTATATTATGGCAAAAAAACAAAAAACACAAAAGGTCGTAGAACCTTTAATAGAAAAAGACTTCGAAGAAGTTGTGGTAGAAACACCAAGAGTTGTAGAGCAACCAAAAGTTAAAATACCGGTTATGGAAACTCCAGAGCCAAAAAAAGAAAAATGGGAGGTTAAAGATAGAGTTTATTACCTAAGAAGCAAAAGAAAACCTTTATCTTATTCGATCAAAGCTTCAGGAGTTTATTGGTTTGATGAAGAAAAAGGTTATGAAAGAGAACTAAAATATACTTCAAACCAAAAAACATGCTTTGTAGACGAAATGAAAGGCGATCAACTATTAGAACATATTATATTTAGATCAGGAACTTTGTTCGTTCCAAGAAACAAAACTGTTCTTCAAAAATTTCTTAGTTTATACCACCCTCATGGAAACGGTTTGTTTTACGAACACAAACCTGAGGCTGTAGCTAAAAATCAATTAATAGATATCAATTTAGAGGTAGACGCTTTAATAGCGGCGAGAAATATGGACATTGATATTGCGGAAGCTGTCATGCGTGTAGAGATTGGTTCTAAGGTGTCAGAGATGAGTTCTAAAGAGCTTAAACGTGATTTACTATTATTTGCTAAAAGAAATCCCGCGTTGCTATTAGATTTAGCTAATGATGGTGATGTTCAACTTAGAAACTTTGGTATTAAAGCAACTGAAATGGGGATATTAAAATTATCTTCTGATCAAAGAACTTTTTCATGGGGTTCTAACGATAGAAAGTTAATGAATGTTCCATTTGATGAACACCCTTACTCAGCTTTAGCCGCTTGGTTTAAAACTGATGAAGGTATGGAGATTTACTCCAATATTGAAAAAAGATTAAATTAATCTAACTGTAGATGCGGTCGCTCTACGGGGCGATTGCAAACTACAAATTAAAAAGAAATTATGGCAGTAAGTATAGACAGAGTATATCAAAAAGTTTTAGCGCTAGCTAACAAAGAACAAAGAGGTTATATAACTCCTCAAGAATTTAACTTATTCGCCGACCACGCTCAAATGGAAATATTTGAGCAATATTTCTATGACCTGAACCAGTTCATGAGGACACCTGGTAATAATACTGGACACTCGGACATGGTTACTAATCTAGAAGAGAAAATTAGTTTACATGAAAAATATGATCAAAACATTAGAGTCTCTGGTGATTCTGGTAACGTTATGACATCTGAAATAGATAGATTGTATAGAGTAGAAATGATTAGAATTGATTACAGTGGCATAGAAGGTGATTTTAATTTAGCCGAAGAGATTCAGTTAAACGAACTAAACAAGTATAGAACCTCTCCCTTGGGTGGTTGGTCTAAAAAAAGACCAGTATATACTAGGTACAAGGGCGAGATAAATCCACAGGCGATAAAAGTGTATCCCTATCCAGAACCTGCAACTTTAGACGACAATAACAATTATGTATTTACGGATCGTGTACTTGTTAGTTACATACACAAGCCAGTAAAACCAAATTGGGCTTATAATGTTATAAATGACAAACCGCTTTACAACTCAACTAACGGCGTAGATTTTGAATTACACGCTTCAGAAGAAACAGAATTAGTATATAGAATATTAGCATTAGCTGGTGTTGCAATCGAAAAACCACAATTAACACAGGCCGCGGTTGGGCTTGGTGCTAGTCAAATTCAACAAGAAAAACAATAAATAAATGGGATTATTAGACGATACAACGCAACAACAATATTACCAAGGGAATGATCACGGTAGCTATCAATTTACATCTTTAGACGATATTATCACTCAATTCCAAATAGCTTATGTTGGTGAAGGTAAAATAATATCAAAAATAAAGAGAGCTGATATTGCTTTCCACGCTCAGCGAGCTATGCAAGAATTATCATTCGATACATTCAAGTCTATAAAAGCTCAAGAAATCACGCTTCCAGCATCACTACAGATGACGCTACCACAAGATTATGTTAACTACACTAAGATTAGTTGGGTGGATTCTGCTGGTATAAAACACTTATTATATCCCGCTAGTAAAACTTCAAATCCCTTTCCCACAAACCAAGATTCCAATAATGACTATATCTTCAATAAGGATGGTAATTTAACTTCTTCTACAAACTTAATAGCAAATGGAGAGTTTAACAATGACACAGGCTGGACAGTTGACACTAACGCATGGACTATAGGAGATGTAACAATAACTACAACCGCTGGTAACCTTAATACCTATAAAAATGTATTGCAAGGTAACACGGTTGCAGCTGGTTACATAGAGATTGATGCTCCTGAAATTATTGAGGGTAGGCGATATAGAATAACATACGATATTGTCGTGGCTTCTACAGCTGGTCGGTTTATACTAGCAAATCACACGACTATTGCTAGCACGCTGAACTCGGATGCAAGTGATAATAACGTTGATCTTATTAACGAGACAATAGTTGGAACCCACTCGGTTGAGTGGCTACAAGGATCTAGCAGCACGGGTAAAATTAAGTTGTGGAATGATGTAGCTTTTGACGGAATAATTGATAATATAAAAGTTATAAGGGTTGGTAGTAGCGAAGAGTCTACGACTTGGTCGAATTATAAATCTGGAACTCCACCTGAAAATCAAGATGATTATCAAGATGACATTTATTGGCCATTAGACGGATCAAGATTTGGATTAGATCCTCAGCATGCTCAAGCAAATGGATCTTTTTACATAGATGATTTAAGTGGAAAAATACATTTTAGTTCTAATATTAGTGGAAAAACTGTGATCTTAGATTATATAAGCGATAGTCTTGGTACAGATGGAGAGATGCAAGTTCATAAATTTGCTGAAGAAGCAATGTATAAGTATATAGCTTACGCAATTTTATCTACATCATCCCAACCAATTCACCAACAGTTAGCACCTAGATTTAAAAAAGAAAGGTTTGCAGAGACTAGAAAAGCAAAATTAAGATTATCTAATATTAAATTAGAAGAATTAACTCAAATTTTAAGAGGTAAATCGAAACAAATAAAACACTAGTACATGCCAGAAATTAAGCATAATTTTACCGGCGGTAAGATGAATAAGGATCTTGACGAGAGACTTGTTCCAAACGGACAGTATAGAGATGCAATGAATATACAAGTGTCAACATCAGAAGGGTCTGAAGTTGGTACCGCTCAAAATATATTAGGTAACTCTTTAATTTCTGGGCAAGGGTTTATTCCATCAACAGCTAGTTGTGTTGGTAGTATTGCTGACGAAAAAAACGATAAGTTATATTATTTTGTTGTTGATAGTGATGAGGTTCTTCAAGGAATAGATCTTGTAGATTCTACTTTTTGGGCTTCATCAACTGGTATAACTGAAAACTACACTGGCAACGGCGTGCTTCTTACTACTTCTGGAGGAAACGCAAATACACCTAACTATCCTAATTGGCGCCAAACACTTGACTTAGTTGATGGTCAAACTTACAAGTTAAAAGTTAAGTTTAGTAATATTGATAACGGAGGAAATATGCCTACTAAATTTTTTATGGTAGGTATTAGTTCGCTTGGTGGCAATGATTCTTATAGACCTTATTACAATGATACTTATGAAAACATCACCATAAACAACGCTGGTGAATATACTAACGTTTTTACCTTTGACCAATCTTTAAACAACGGTGTTACTGCGATGGGGTTTTATGTAGAAATGGTAAACGGTAATACTTATCAGAAAAAAATAAACGTTGATAGTGTATCACTTACAACTAACCACTCAAGCTATATAATAGAGTATAATTCTGTAACTAACTTTATAACACCAGTTGTGGTTGATACTACTAGTGGTAGTGATGTTTTAAAATTTGATAAAAATATTATTACAGGTGTTAACATTATAGATGACATGTTGTTTTGGACAGATAATTATTCTGAACCGAAGAAAATTAATATTCCTCGTTGTATAAAAGGTACTGATAAATCTGGTTTAATACACACGAAGTTAATAAACGAATCTAGGGATATTGATATAAATTCTGGTATAGATTTAGAAGAAAAACACATTACAGTTATTAGGAAATCTCCTAGAACAGCTCCAACTATAGAATTAATCTCGGAGCGAAACCCAAACTCTACTTATAGTGGTATAATGCGAATCACGACTGATCCAGGTGGGCTTACTGTTGGTGGCGTTAACAATCAAAACGCTTCATCGTTGTGGTTTGACTCAACAAGCGACTACAATCACTTATATGATTTTTCTACACTAACAGTTGGTGATCGGTTCCGTACGAATATAGAAACTGACATAAATGGTGATAGTGGGTTTATTTTAGATTGGGGAGTTGGCGATACGGTGGTTTTTAAGGAATTTAGTGGAGACACGTATAATGACGTGCCATCAACACCGATAACAGATTATACTATAAAAGCTAAGATACTTGATGTTTTACCTAGTGATGAGCCCGCTGAGCTCGCGCCTAACGGCGACTTTACTTTGCCGAACATAAATGGTAGCAAACCGTTGGGATGGGGTTGGGATGCTCATTTTTCATACGACTCAGTAAATCACCGCATTGAGGGAGATGACGCTAATTATGGAAGAAAAGTTTGGTGTATTCCTACAATTCCCTTCGAAGAGGGAGGGGTTTACAATGTTTCAGTCACCGTGTCTAACCATACTGAGGGCCAATTGTTAGCTTATATAGCTGGTAATACTGGCTATTCGTTCTACTCTAGTGGAAATATTCCCTACTGGTACCCAGTAATCGGTGGTTCGACAGGTTGGATGACGCCGACGGGGGGAAGCGTGACCCATGAATTTACTTTTATTTTAAATGACGCAACATCAAATAACGGCGCCGACTACGGTGGCGGTAACTCAACGTGGGGTGATCTTACTAATAAATTCTTTTTAAGAACCGATGACATAAGTCAAAACGGTCTTGGTTTTAATGGTAATATTGATAGTGTCTCTATAGAAAGACAAGACGTTTCAGATGCAGGCGTGAGGTTAGAGGTGACAGGTATCAACGGTGCTCCAGCAATGGTACCAGATGGTTACTCTGAATTGAGATATGCTGTTGACTTGCTAGATGAAGAAGAAAATTTATTTGAATTTAAACTTCCAAGATTTGCTTATAGGTATCAATACGAAGATAAAGAGTATTCAGCATTCTCACCTTTTACTGAGGTAGCGTTTTTACCTGGATCTTTTGATTTCCACCCACAGAAAGGTTATAATCTAGGTATGACCAATGGGTTAAAAGAAATAACAATCAAAAATTTTATTCCTGGAGATGGAATTGTTGATGACGTTGTCGCTGTTGATATACTTTATAAAGACGAGGCTTCTCCGAATATTTATGTAATAGATACCATTAAGAACAACCAATATGGTAGCAATATTTGGACTAGCAACGAGTACACTATAAAATCAGAATCTGTAAAGCGAGTACTTCCATCAAATCAACTATTAAGACCTTGGGATGCTGTTCCTAAGAAAGCATTAGCACAAGAAATTAGTGGTAATAGAATTATATATGGAAACTATACCCAAGGGTTTGATTTATTAAAACCAAACTCGAAGCAAGAATACTATCCAGACTTTGACTTCAGTATACATGGTGAAGACTTAGGTTTAAATACCGTGAAGTCTATTAAATCACTAAGAGAATATCAACTAGGAGTTGTTTTCGTTGACAAGTACGGAAGAGAAACACCGGTACTATCCAACGCAAGTGGTCTTGATAAAGTAGCAAAGAATGAAGCTGCTAAAAGTAATAAAATGGAAGTATCTTTTGGTAACACAGTATTCCCTGAAGATGTGGAGTACTTTAAATTCTTTGTAAAAGAAACTTCTGGAGAGTACTATAATATGACAATGGATAGATGGTGGGATGCTGATGATGGTTTAGCATGGTTATCTTTTGGTTCTGCTGACATAAACAAAATAGATATTGATACTTTTTTAATTTTGAAAAAAGGTGTTGAATCAAATGATTTGGTTACGGAGCCAGCTAGATACAAAGTACTAGCGATAGAGACAGAGGCGCCTGATCACATAAAGACTAAAAAGACATTAATAGAAGAAAGAAAGCATATTTTTGTCGTAGACACTGTTACGGATATTTTTGGTAATAATACAGAAGACGCGCCATTGTTGGGTAGGGATACTTTCAAAATGAGATACCAACCCTTTGGTTCTGGACCTGGTTCTGAACTACACAACATAGAGGATGGGATTTTACACGTAGAATTTGCGATCGGTAGTGTTGTTTCTAAAAGATACAGAGTAACAGAGTTGACTACGGATAAGGATCAAACTGGTGTAGGTGTAAGTGGTGGTTTTTTTAGCGTAAAGCTAGATAAAAACCTCGGTGATGATGTTAATTTTATTTGCGATGATCCAAACGATGGTTTGAATGCAACAAAAATAGTTGATGAAACTGTGGTAAGAATTTACAAATATAGCCCGGAAAATTCAAGCGAGTTTGACGGTAGGTTCTTTGTTAAAGTTGTTAGTGACGGAGTGTTTATTGAGAATATAACTACAGCAAATGCTGAAACCACGCAATATAGAACAACACTATCTAGAAAGCTATACTACATGGGTAGTGACCAAGCCGCCTTGCACAGTGAGGTGTTAACCGGTCAAACACATGGTGTTTATAAAGATTCAGCAATTACCGAGGACGTGTGGGACTCTGGGTCCGCATCATACGTGTCTACAACTTTCACTAACGAAAATAACTTTGGTAGATTTGCCCCGTTTTTCAGGAACTATAAGTACACACAGGCATCTGACAGTATTGGCCCAACTATTCTTGGGTATTTTGATGTTGGGCAGTATAGGTTTGACGATACTTCAGAGTCTGAATGGAAAGGTGAGTTGGTAAACCACATGGGTAGTGTAGGTATTCCCGCTAGTAATTCTGGTCAATATGATTGGAGCGGTACTAGTTTAAAAAATGCTGATCACTCCGGGTGGGATGACGAGGTTGATGATGCAAACACAAGGTATGGCGTGTTTAACGATAGTGGCGAGCAAACAAAAGGTAGCGTGTGGTTCATCGATGGTGGTCCATACTCTGGAACTCGTGGGTTACCCTATGAAAACATACACTGGGCAGGATTCAGCAGCGGAAATGGTACTGGAACGGGGATTGGTGGTAGTAGTTCCACCGGCGCCATGCTAATAGCGATGGGTGGTATCTACCATCCCACAGAGATCGATGTTAGTGGTGGATATATATCTAATGTCTTTAATATAGGAAACGCTAGTAACACCTGGTATAACGGGCAAAAATTTAAAGATTTAGTTGATAAAATATCACCCTCAGTAAGGTTTAGGTTTAGAGAAGATCCTACGGGAGAAGTATACACGATTAAACCTAGTGGAGTAACATATGTGCAAAGGGTTAGATGGAGTGATGGTGGCAAGCATTCGAGCGCATCCGGTGAGTATCCTGCTTATGGTCCTATAGGATCTACATCCGACGTAGCTTTAGCGCCTCAACTATCTCCCAATATAACTAGAGGGTATTCCACAAAATTTACAAATGATAGAACTGGCGATGGGCAGGTGACTTGGGACCCAACGGGAGGTGGTACAACAGGTGCGATTAGTGGTGGTTTGAAGTTAACAGTGCCACACGCGAACTATGTGTTAGGTGGTCTTCTTGGTAACCAGGTGTTTGTTGCCAACATACACGATCTAACCTGTAGCGTAAACGGTGGTAAGTACTCTATAACAAAAGGGATGATATTGACTAGTTATGGAGGTATAACGCTAGATGGTACTTTTACAAACCCTGGTACTACTTACTCCCGCGAACCACTTATAATAAGAGATATAGATCCCGTTGGGAACAATGGTTATGTTTTAACACTTACCGGGTACTCAAGTCCGATTCTTAGTAGTACGCCAAACGCAACAATATCCCCCTCAGGTTTATTACAACACAAAGTGTTTCATATTGCGCCAACCACGGGTGATGAATTGGTTTTCCAACAACCAGCAATGAATGGCTATAGTCAATATTCTGTTAATAGAATAAACGCGCAGGACGCTAATGGAGACGGTAGTTCTTTAGCTAACCCCGCTTTACTAGCCGTAGGATATACTATAGAATTTTTAGAAGAAATAGAAGGAGATGTAGAATTTCCTGATAATCCAGCTATTTGGGAGACAGAGCCAAAAGAAACCACTGATTTAGATATATACTATGAAGCTAGTGGGTATAATCCACTTGAGTTAACGGAGGATAATAAATACTTAGCGATACCAATTGGATCTCTAGTTGAGTGCGTAGAAAACCCAGCGGCAACGCTCGTTAATATGATTATCACGAGTGTAGATTATCAACCCTTACCTGACACGCTTTCTCCCGGACAAAATGGGACGGGACCTTGGATGCTATCTTTAGCTACAAAGTTCACGCAAGACGAGCCTCTTGTTGGTACTTCTTATATTCAAATTGGTTCTCATTTAAAGATAACAAAACCAGATGGTAGTATTATAACAGTTGAGGTTACTGGGTGGGATGCTAGTGCTGGTTTCAGTAGCTACCCAACAAGAACACCCTTCATTTACATCAGCGAGGTGCTTCACGGTCCAGATACAAAATACACTTTAAATTGGCATAATTGCTATTCTTTTGGAAACGGAGTTGAATCCAATAGAATTAGAGACACTTATAATCTACCGTATATAGCCAATGGAGTTAAGGTATCTACAACGCTAGATGAGCATCCATATGAAGAAAAATTAAAGTACGGATTAATATACTCTGGCATATATAACGGTGCTGTTGGAATGAATAATTTAAATCAATTTATTGCAGCAGAAAAAATATCAAAAAACATAAATCCTACTTATGGTAGTATCCAAAAACTAAAAGCTGGATGGGGACAAGGTGGAGATTTAATAACTCTCTGTGAGGATAGAGTTTTAAAGATAATGGCAAATAAAGACGCCATATACAACGCGGATGGAAATCCACAATTACTTGCAACAAACGCTGTGTTGGGCCAAGCTATTCCATATTCTGGTGAGTTTGGTATATCTAAAAATCCAGAATCATTTGCATCGGAAGCTTATAGAGCTTATTTCACTGATAGAGTGAGAGGATCAGTTATGAGGTTGTCTGTGGACGGTTTAACACCTATATCCAATCACGGTATGAAAGACTGGTTTAGAGACAACCTAAAACCAGGGCTTGATCTTATAGGTAGTTACGATGATAGGCAAGATGAATATAATTTAACGCTACGTAACCCATGGATGGCAAGTGACGCATTGTATGATCCCGCTACAGTATCTTTTAGGGAAGATGTAAAAGGTTGGGTGAGTTTTAAATCGTTTATACAAGAAAACGGAGTTAGTTGTGCTAATGGTTATTACACGTTTGCTAATGGAAGACTGTGGAAACACCACGATGAGTTTGTTAATAGAAACACTTTTTACGATACATTTGCAAACTCAAGTTTAAATGTCATGTTGAATGATATGCCAAGTAGTATAAAATCATATCACACTTTAGAGTATGAAGGAAGCCAATCTAGGGTTGTTCAAAACCTACAAGACGACGAGTATTACAATTTAACAGGCAAAGATGGTTGGTATATTAGTAGCGTTGAAACTAATAAAGAAAAAGGTAGTGTACTTGAATTTATAGAAAAAGAAGGTAAATGGTTTAATTACATTAAAGGTGTAGAATCTAATATCGATGAAACTACAGATTTTGGATCGTTTGACATTCAAGGATTGGGAATAATTAAAAGTATAGATAACAATGATGTAACTATAGATGGGGATTTAAATGTTTCTCTTCAAACTGGGGATATTATCTACGTTAATTCCACTCAAATGCAAACCGTTGGAGAGGTTACAGCTATAAGCGATAACACTATAACGGTAGATAACAGCGGCACACTACCATCACAAGGCGACTATATTTTCTTTGTGAAGAACCAAGTAATAAATATGAATGGCTTGTCAGGGTATTACGCTGATGCAAGGTTTGAGAATAATTCGAAAGTAAAAGCTGAACTTTTTGCGGTTAGTTCTGAGATAACAGAGAGTAGTAAATAAACAAAATAATAAATGTCATACCATAACACATCTAAAGCAAGACAAAGCAGAATGAATGCTCAGGGGCAAATGGCGCCTGCTGGATACCACTATATGCCAGATGGAAGTTTAATGTCTGATGTTGAACACGCTAGATTGTATGGTGGTGTCGGGACAATAGAATCATTTAATTTAGACACTACAAACGTAAAGGCTAGTGGTGAGAAAAGGAGATTTACGATAACGGGGAACGGAACGTTTAGTTTGATGGTTAAAAACGAAAGTAATTATTACTACAACTTTACGACAAATAAGTTTCAGGCAGCTAGTACTAAGTTGGCTAATAAGACGTTAAAAAATACATATAGTGGTAATATAAGTTTTCCAGTTGCTCCAACAACTACGGATACAGTCAATGGAGCTGTTGCTAGTGGTACTAGTGTAACTATGGACACAGCGGTCGCTAGTACTATGGAGGTGGGTGATAGAGTCACTGGGAACGCCGCGCTTAATGCTACGTCGGTAACAGTAGCATCTATAGATTCTACAAATGTATTTTCGTTATCTGAAGCGATAGTTATATCGGATGGTGCGACTTTGTCTTTTACCGGTTCTGACCAATACGATGTCTTTCTATTCGCGGAACATGGAACTGAGCACGCCGACTACAACGAGGTTAGGCTTGCTGATGGTAGTGTAGATGTAAACTCTTCCACAGGGTCTGACTCTTTACTGCTTAAGAAGGTCATATATCAAACGCTAGACGTAAGATTAACGTTGTCAGCTATATCACCTAACAGTGAAACGCTTTTCTCAGGCACGGTACCAACAACCCAAGTTATAACTACACAAATAGGTAAGAATACCGGTAAAATTCCATTTTCAATTCCAGTTTCAGCCGGAACAACCCACTCTTTTAAAATAGATAAAACCCCAACTATTAGCGATGTAGCAATATTTGTTAGTAGAAATATCGGGGCTGCTCCCGTTGCTATAAAAGGTGAGGATGTTAGTGAGTCAACTTATTACAGGTGGCCAATTGACAATATAAATGGGCTTACCACTGGAATGATACCACTTTCAAACAATATAACAACTGGAACTATAATATCTTCTTACCAAGACATCTTAACTATAATGGAAGGAACCGATAGAGAGGATAGGGTTGTTAAGGTTAGAGTAGAGGCATTGGATACGCTGGGAGCTAAGCCTACTATAACGAGAGATGCAGCTACAAAGACGTTAACTACAGTGCAAACTGGTAATGTCGTTTTTAACAAGCAACAAGTAGCGGCTTTGGCTAGTGACGCGGTTAAGATTTATGGTTATGGTGCATCTACCATTGAAGCTCTATCTGGTTGGGATATTGAGTTCAGCGATATGATTGTAACGCTAACAAAGCCCACGGCTTTAGTTACCACGGCAACTGTTAATAGTACAACTGTTGTTGTAGATAATGGAGATGGTATTATGGACGATGTTAGTTCTGTGAGTGGTTTCAACATAGATTCTTCAGCTGAAAACCCAATTGTAACAAATATTGCTAGTTATAGTGGTTCTACGGCAACTTTAACTTTAAGTGCAGCTCAATCTTTAGAAGCTGGAGAAACATTAACGTTTGATGGTGCTGGTAGAATTATAACAATATCTGGTAACATTGAAATCAAAAAAGCTGGTGGTATTCGGCCTGATTGGGATGGCAGATTAATCTTTGACTTAGAAAAGTTTATAACTGCAACCGACGAGTCCTAGAGTAAAAAAACAGTGAAAACTGTGATAATAATAAAGTAAAATATAAAAAAAAATAACATGGCATTAGATCCGGTAACAACACAAGCTTTAATTGGAGCGGGCGCTAGCCTGCTTAGTGGTCTTTTTGGTAGTAGACGAAGAAAAAGGCAACAAAGACAAGCTAAGAGTAAATATAATGAAATGAAAGCAGCTTATGAGGGTTTAGACACTAGCAATATATACGCTGACGTGCAAAATCCTTATGCAGGTATGGAAAACACTATGGAAGATTTACGTGTTAATACTCAGCAAGCTGATTTTATGGCGCAACAAGGTGCTCAAGCTAGAGCAGATATACTTGGTACGTTTAAAGGCGCTGCCGGAGGAAGTGGTATAGCGGCTTTAGCACAATCTTTAGCCAACCAACAAACACAACAAGCGGGACAAATGTCAGCTTCAATAGGACAGCAAGAAGCTGCAAACCAAAGAGCAAGAGCAACTGAGGCTGGTAGGTTACAGCAATTAGAAAGAGCTGGTGAACTGCAAGCGGAGTCAATGAGGTTGGCTGGTGCTGACCAAACAAGAGCTTTAGAATATCAAACAACAGGCACGATGTTTGGTATGTCGCAGCAAAGATTAGCTGGCGCAAACCAAGCTGTAGCGGCTGGGCAATCACAAATGGCTAGTGGTCTTGGAGGTTTAGCAACTGGTTTTGCTATGGGGCAGTTTGGAGATGTTGGCTCAATGTTTGGTGCTAGCCCAAGTATTAATACTGGTAATGTTAACCTTAATACTACAAACCCTATAACCGGCCCTAGAATAGGTGGTGTTGGTCAAACTATTTTTAATACTTATGACAACAACCTAAACTACAACCCTAACACTTCCATGAACATGTTTAATCAATAATAAATTATGGCAAAAAAACAACAACCAAAATATTCATACGCGCCTAACACAGGTTTAATAGGAGGTGAAGCTCAAGTAGCTGCTTCTGAAGCTGGTTTATCAAACGTTGGTCAATCTTTTGCCGCTGGTGCTGCTTCTATGTTTGGAGCTATAAGGCAAGCCAACGCAGAGAGAGATGCTAGAATGGAAGCGTATGAAAGTGAAATTGGTGGTCTTGTAAACACAAATCAATTTGAAGACCCTAAAAATAAACAAGTAATTAAAGGTTTTTTAAATACACAGAGAGACGAGTTTATTAAGCTTAGCAAAATATACGATAAAACAAAAGATAGAGAGGTAAAAGATAAAATGGAAGAAATTAAGTTTTCTTTGGTAAACTTAAACGATCAGATAAAAGTTTTTAATCAAGATAAATTAGATTACAGAACTGCTAGTGACGAAAATCAATTAGCAAGTCTTAAAACTTACGATACAACTGGTGATGATTTTTTCACAACTGCATTTACTAATAACGCTGCTTTTTCAATAGACAAAAAAGGTGATATTAACTTTGGTATTAATAACAACTCTTATAAGTATAAAGATAAAGCTGGAAAGTGGCAATCTAAAAACAACATCGACGAATCAAACTTATTAAAAATATACGAAAACTCATACAAAGAAGGTGGTCAAGGAAAAGCTTTTAATTCAGGTAGTGTTAGAAGAGGTCTTTACAATAGTTTTAAAAATACTGGTAATAGTGCGTTGCAAGTTTTTGTAACTACAGATTTAACAAGCGATGATAGTAGTTTTTCTTTTGAAGAGCAATTTGCTTCTGGAAAATTAAGCAAAGAAATGTACGCAGGTTTTACTGCAAAAGCAGATGGAACATACGACACTGATTGGATGTTTGAGAATAAAAATGGAGATGTACTTAGAAATAAAGTTTCTGATTATTTTACTAAAGTAGTAGAGGATGGTCACGGGCAAGGGAGAGCGGATAATTATAAACCGAAGCCAGTAGATACGGACGAAGATGAAGATAAAAACAAATTCGGATTAAATCTTAAGAAAAATTATTACACTATACAAACTCCAGAGGGCGCTAGTTATATTGATGGCCAAACAATATCAAATAGTGTTGAAACATTTAAATCAATTCAAGATAAAGGATCTGGTATTTTTACAGGTTATGACAAAGTTCCTCACAAATTAAAAAATGGTAAATGGTTTACGTATGATGATGAAACTGAAGATTTTACCAAAGAAGATAATGCTCAAAGCATTTTTACCGCGTTAGATTGGGCCAACAATCCGCAAATAATGGAATACTTAAAAATAAAAAAACTAGTAGACCACGATGGTTTATCTCCAACACCACTTCAATTTTTAAACACAGATTGGTCAACTCCAAAACAATAAATTAAATGAAAGAATTTTACACCTTTGAAGGTCAATCTTACGAGGTTGATCCTAGTAGATTAGAAGAATTTTTAGGACAATTTCCAAACGCTACAAAAGTAGATGAGCCGGGAAAGACGATAGACCCTGCGTCAAGCGTTATGGATTCAGGGTCGGAAAGTGGTTCATTGGAGCAACCAAAAGAAAATAATAACGACGCATTAGATTTTTTTGGCGATCCTTTGAAGTTTAAAAAAGACGAAGATGGGAGAAGGATGTATTTTAGCAAACCAGATGTTGGCGGTGAAAGTCGTTATTTGAGAGAGGTGGGTTATGAATACGATAGATCAAAAGGTGTGAGACTTGAGGCGGATAGTTACGGTAAGTACTTAGACAACTTTGCGTATAAAATTATAGCTCCATTTGTAAAATCAACTAATGATGCTATAAAATCTGGTCAAGAAGGAGAATACACCGATGAGATGCTTGACATAATAGAAAAAGGTAGTACTAGTGATATGACTATAGAAGAAGCAACAAAAACTATAGAAATAATGCAAAGGCAATCAGAAAAAGCCCCATCAAAAGAAATATTAAAATGGTCAAAAACTATGGAGGAAGAAAGCAATCCTGTTTATGGTTTTTTTAAAGCTACAGCTCAAAACCCTGTTGCTGCTTATGAGGCTATATTATCTTCTGTTGCCGGTCAAGTAAAAGCTTTAGAGTCTGGAGAGTTAACTACAGCTGCTATCGCAGCAGGTGGATTAACCTCACAGCTTGGTGGTCCAATACCACAATTGAGAGCCGCTGGTTTTATAAGAGGATTTATGTCTACTATGGGTGGAGGTATTGAAACCGCTAGTAAATTTGGAGAACTATTAAAAGAAGAATTTTCTGACGAAGAAAATCCAAATGGTAGAATACCAACAGCTGAAGAACTAGTAGTTTTTGTACAAAATGAAGAGAAATTTAATAAATTTAGAAATAAAGCTTTATTAAAAGGAGCTACTATTACCGCTGTAGATAATTTTGGTGGTGGTATTATCGCTAAAAGCGTTGCTAAAACCGCTAAAAAAGGTAGAAAAGTAGCGGCTACAACTAAAGGTTTAGTTGGTGAGACTATTACTGGAGGTGGTGGTGAGGCTTTAAGTAGTGTTGTTATAGGTGAAGAAATAAATGCTACTGATGTTGGTTTAGAAATACTGGGTCAAGGTGGCCAAGCCACCGTCGATATAGGTGGGGCTTTAATTACGCCTGGTTCTTTTAAAGTTAATGGAGACAAGGCTAGCTTAAAACAAGTTAACAAAATATTAGAAACAGCCACAACAGAAGAGTTGGCTAAAATTAATATTGAAGTTAAAAATAACAGTGCTCTTGAGAGTGAGGTTAATAAAAAACAAAACGATGCTATTTTAGAAACCCAAGTTGATGCTAAAATTGAAGATGTAGCCGATAGGAAGAAAATGGTTGATCTTGAAAAACAAAGAGTAAAAGCAGAAGCTGATGTTAAAAAGAAAGGTATACAAGCTGTTCCAGGTGCTAAAGAAAATTTAGAAGGCATCGAAATGCAAATGAACGAAATAGTAGGTAAATACACTGCTGTTGACGGTAGAACTAAAGATGTTAGGGCTAGAAAGAAAACATCAAAAGACGTGAGGAGTAGGTTAGATGAAATAAGTACAGAAGCCACTAGAGTTGCCGCGGCAAAAACCACAGCTACTGTGAAAAAACAAATGGAAGCTGTTGATAAAAAAACAGGTAGAAAAGGTCAGGTGTTAGAGATGAGCTCTGAAGACATAGCAGAAAGTCAAAGTGAAACAATAGCTTTGTTTGAAACTGAAGTCGAGGGTTACAAGCAGGAGCTAAATAATATAGAAGATAAAAACTCTAACGAGTACAAAGAAGCGCAAGATGAACTTAACTTTTTTCAAGAGCAGTTAGATGGTATTAAAATGGCTGATAATGAATTTGGTTATATTATAGATCGAACTGATGGTAGTTACGACATAGTTTTAAATAAAGACAAACCAATGGTTGGAACTGCTGCTCATGAGTTTCAACACAAAGTGCTATCTAGAACGCTTAAAAACAACATGGCTATTCAGGATAAAGTTGGTGGTGCTTTAACTGACTATGTTACTGGTAAATTCGGTGGAGTATCCCCTGCTTTTATAAACAGAATGTCTGCGTACATAAATCCTAAAACAGGAAAGCAAGTAAGTAATTTTGGTGAGGAGATTGTAACTGTAATGTCTGAATCTATATTAGATGGTAGTTTAAAATTTAACGAAAACTTATTTACTAAAGTAGGTGATATTATAAGACAAACCCTACAAAGAGTTGGCGCTATTGATATTAAGTTTGACACAGGTAGAGATGTTTATAATTTTATAAAGGATTATAATCGTAGTATTGAAAAGGATTACGTGAGCAAATCTATTACTAAAATGGCCGCTAAAGGTGCTAAAGGTAAATTGGTTGAAGGAAAAGCTAAAACTGGTTCTACAGTAAAAATGTCTAAAGAGGCTTCTAACAAAGTACAAAGTATATACGAAGAACAAGGTGTAGCTGGTGCCATGGATATTATAGAGCAATTTAAGCCTATAGTTAGTAGAATAGCAGAAAAACGTAGAGAAGCACCTAACTTTGATAGAGAGCTTTTAATGAGTGAAATTGAAATAGGTGAGCGTGGTATATTTGATTTAATATCTAAGTACGATCCAGATTCTGGAGTACCATTGGCTGCTTATATAAATAAATTCTTACCAGCAAGAGCTATTGAAGCGTCGAGAAGAGTGTTAGGTGAAGAGTTCACGGAAGATGTATCTGAAAGAGTTGATATCGTTGCTGAAGAGGTTGCTGAAGTTGAAGTTGAAGCAAAACCTAAAAAGAAGAAAATTATTCTATCTGATAGATTAGGAGTTAAGGGTAGGGTTGACAAAGCTATTAAAACAAAATTACCTGAATTAGATATTGAAAACTTAAACTTTAAAACTTTAAAAGATCAAACTCCAGAAATTACAGGTGAAATGTTTGGTATATCACCTAAGAAACTTATTAGTGGAGCTAATATAACTAAAAAAGAATTGCAGTCTGCACAAATGTTTATTAACAAAAATGCAGATGTATTAATATCAATGTTACCTGAAGGCGCGACTGCTAGTGGTACAGCTACAGGTGTTCCTCAAACTTTATTAAAAGCTTTTTATACTAAAACTGATAGAGCCAAAATGGCTAAAACTGGTACTAAAGCTGGTTTAGCTATTCAAGTTAAAAATGATATAAAGAAAACTGATTTCTTAGAAACGTTTGGTATAATAGATGGTAAGCCAGATCGTACAGATAGAAATACATCGGCTAGAGTATTAGCGTTAGCTAATCAAACCGGTAAGATGATGACTAACCAAGCCGTGAGAGAACAGTTGTTAGAGCAAAAAAGACCATTAACAGCCATACAGCTTATTGGAGATGGAAAGTCAGCTGTAATGTTTAGTAAATCATTAAGAAACTTAAACATTGACCAACAGGTTATTTTTTGGGATGGACTACCAGAGGTTGCAGCTAAAACAAACCCTTCTTTAAAAAACATTTTAGACAAGAAAACTATAAAAAATATTTTAAAAGAAGTTTATGGTGATCAAATAAAAGATGGTGATTTAGGAAAAATAGCTGGAGACATAGTTGGTTACGCTAAGTTATACCAACCAAAGGTATCTAAAAACAAAACACAGAAAGAAGATAAGTGGACAGAATTTGTTGCTAACAGTTTTGCTGAAGAGGCTAACAATATAATTAAGATGTTAAATCTTGAGATAAATGGAGTTCCTGTAAAATTTGCTGGAGATTTATATGATAATATAAATAACGTACAACAAGGCAGAAGAGTGTTTGTTGATGCTGGTAATATGTTGTTAAAAAAATACGGTCCTGAAAAAGCAGCTAGAATGGTTGCGTTATTAAAAGGTATGTATGCAAACAACGCTAAGGTTGGTAGAGGTATGTTTAAGACTGATTTAACAGATATTAAAAACCCAAGAGTAATACCTGTAAAATTAAAAGAAGGAGAAACGTTTGGTAGAGGTAGAAACCAACTTTTTGAAAGCGTACCAGCGTTTAACGCTTACGTAGATCAAATACAAGGTAAAAACGATAAAGAAACAAAACTATTTAAAGAAGCTTACAGAAACCAAAAACCTTTGTATGCTCAAACTAGTGTTGGTGCTATAAAAGATAAAGATTACAACGGTAGGTTAAATGAAGCTAAGGAAGCTAGAGAACTTATAGATGATGTTATGAACATGTTAGATAACGATTTAGACATAGCTATGTTTATGATTAGTAATTTATCTTCAATGAAAACACCTCTTAGAAGAGCTGCAAATTTAGAATATATTTCTGACTTAGTGTTAGAAATGAATCCTAAAAACCTTGGTAAGCTTGCCGAGTACGAGCACATGATACCAGCTAACCAAATGGCGTTAAGAATTATTGATGCTTACAAAAACAAAGGTGGTATAAAAAATTTAAATAAGTTTTATAAAAACTACAACGTTGCTATTATTCCTAAAACTATGGACGACGTTTTGAAACTACAAGGTTTACAAAGTAAGATGTTAGCTGGTTACAATTTTGATGCAGATCCATCTTGGACTAGATACTATAACTTTTTAACTAATGGTTTTGACAATATAGTTTCTATTAGAAATATTAATACCAACGAAGTAATTGGTCCTAGAGTGAAGTTTAGTAAAAGTATAAACAAAACTGAAACATTAAACAAAGCAATAATGTTTTCTAGATCAGCTAACAACGAAACTAAAGGTATTACAGTTTTAGATTTTGATGACACATTGGCCACGACTAAGTCTGGTGTTAGAGCTAAAATACCAAATATTACTGGAGAACCAAAACCAAAAAGAAAAGTTATATTCTTAGCTGGTGGAGCTGGTAGCGGTAAAGGCAATGTTATTAGTAAGTTAGGTTTAAAAGATCAAGGATTTAAAATGGTTAACTCTGATATATCTTTAGAGTGGCTAAAGAAAAACTCTGGATTACCAGCTAACATGAATGATTTTACTAAAGAACAAAGAAGTAAGTTAGGTTCTTTACAACATCAAGCAAGAGGTATTGCTAAAAGAAAAATGACTAAGTATAAAGGTGATGCCGATGGAGTTGTTGTTGATGGTACTGGTGGATCTATTAAGTCTATGGAGAAACTAGTTAACGAATTTAAAGAAAAAGGATATGATGTTAGCATGCTATTTGTTGAGACATCGTTACCAGTGGCGTTAGAAAGAAATGCAGCTAGAAAAGAAAGATCTTTATTAGATAAGATTGTTACAAGAAACCACGAGTCAGTTCAAGGTAATAAAGATGGTTTTAAAACTATGTTTGGTGATAGGTTTATGGAGGTTAATACTGATAATCTAAGCCAAAAAGATGCAATGCCTACTAAACTTACAGAGCAAATGAATGACTTTGTTAGCGGTTACGAGAACAGAAGATTAGATGCTGAGGAGTTTGCTAGCGAAGGAGCTGATATACTAGATCAAGGTGGAACGTTTGATTTCTCAGAATTTAACAAGGTAGTCGAAGGTCAGACAGCACCATTGTTTAACAAAGCAATGAAATTGCAAAATAAGTTTGGTAACAAAGACATGTTTGTATTGACAGCTAGACCAGCTGAATCTGCGCCAGCTATATTTGAATTTTTAAAAGCTAATGGGTTAAACATACCTTTAGAAAACATTACTGGTTTAGCTAACTCTACATCAGAGTCAAAAGCACTTTGGATCGCAGATAAAGTTGGTGAGGGTTATAATGACTTTTACTTTGCGGATGATGCTTTACAAAACGTACAGGCTGTTAAAAACATGTTAGATCAATTCGATGTTAAGTCTAAGGTTCAGCAAGCTAAAGTTAAGTTTAGTAAATCAATGAACGATCAGTTTAATGATATACTGGAAAACGTTACAGGTATTGAAGCTAACAAAAGATTTTCTATTATTAAAGGTAGAAAACGTGGTGAAGGTAAAGGTAAGTTTAGAGTGTTTATACCGCCGTCACACGAAGACTTTGTGGGTTTATTATACAACTTTTTAGGTAAAGGTAAAGAAGGTAATGCTCATAGAGACTTTTTTGAAAAAGCTTTAATTAGGCCTTTAAATAGAGCTAACAGAGAGTATGACACAGCTAGACAAAGCGTTGCTAATGATTATAAAGAGTTAAACAAGCAATTTGAAGATGTAAGAAAAAAGCTTACTAAGAAAACCGCTGATGGTGATTTTACTTTTCAAGACG